>ENA-OSEY01000769-OSEY01000769.1-marine-metagenome-genome-assembly--contig:-NODE-769-length-22743-cov-4.258096_pt1 | contig 22743 bp, 16 predicted proteins | sample MGYA00248465_ERZ534230 | MGnify/ENA primary metagenome ERZ534230 (study PRJEB26409, sample SAMN06344110) | marine metagenome | isolation source: Sea water from surface | place: Atlantic Ocean:Southern...
ATTACCTTATCTGGAGGGATGAAAAGAAGAGTACTTATAGCTAAAGCACTATCCCATAATCCAAAAATTCTTTTTTTAGATGAGCCTACTTCTGGAGTAGATATTCAACTTAGGAAAGAAATGTGGGAAATGATACTTAAGTTAAAGAGAAGCGGTGTAACAGTTATATTAACCACACATTATATAAAGGAAGCAGAGACTATTGCCGATAGAATAGGTATACTAAATAAAGGGGAATTAATTTTAGTAGAAAAAAAAGAAAATTTAATTAATAAATTTGGAGAGAAAACTATTATTATAGAATTTGGAAAAAAGATATATAAAATTCCAAAACAAATAAAAGCTTTTGATAGCTTCATTACTGATGATAATCTTTGCTTAGTTATTAAAAAATTAAAAAACCAAAAAGACATTAATATCACAAATATAATTAAAGTCATATCAGAACTAGAAATACCTATTATTGATATAAAAACTGGAGAAAGTTCGTTAGAAGATATTTTTTTAGATATTATTAATGAGAAGATGAAAAGTGAATTTAAATTCAATTAAAGCAATCTATAAATTTGAAATGGCAAGGGCATTAAGAACAATAATGCAAAGTATTTTAGCACCTGTTCTTTCTACTTCACTATATTTTGTCGTATTTGGTACTGCAATAGGAAGTAAAATATCTACGATAGATACTGTGTCCTATGGGGCTTTTATTATCCCTGGTCTAGTGATGCTTTCTGTAATGACTACAAGTATTAATTTTGCAGCATTTGGTATATATTTACCAAAATATAATGGTTCTATTTTTGAATTGATGTCGGCCCCTATTTCAGCATATGAAATAGTTATTGGGTATGCAGGAGCAGCTGCTAGTAAATCGATATTAATTAGCATATTAATTTTATTAACATCAACAATATTTGTAGATTTTAATATTAAACATCCCTTATTAATGCTTTTGTTATTGGCAATAACAAGTATTACTTTTTCACTTTTTGGATTTATTATTGGAATATGGGCTACAAATTTTGAAAAGCTCCAATTAATTCCTCTGATAATTATAACACCCTTGGTTTTTCTTGGTGGAAGTTTCTATTCCATATCAATGCTACCAGAATTATGGCAGCTTGTAACAAAATTTAATCCAATCTTTTATATAATAAATGGTTTTAGATGGAGTTTTTTTGGGACATCAGACATAGACCTCTTTACTTCACTAAGTTTAATTGTAATTTTTCTATTTATATGCTTAGCAATAATCGGTTTAATTTTTAAAACGGGTTATAGAATAAAAGGTTAGAAAACTCTATATTTTTAAATGTATAGGAAACTTTTGATTTATTTCTTTTCTTAATGAAGGATGCAATTCATCTTTAATTGGAGTAGAAAGTAAATCTTTAGTTCTCTCTTTTGCTTTTAATAAAAGGTCTGGTTTTCCATTTTCTGCCCATTCTTTTGGACTAGTTCTATCTCCTAAATTTGGGTAAATATATTCTGTTTGCATCAAACTTAAGGTCTGATTGTGACCTAGGTAATGACCTGGCCCATTTAAACAAATCTCTTTCATGGTTTCAAAGCTTAAACTAGAATCTGTAATTTCAATCCCTTTTACACATCTTAATGCTTGTCCTAGTAAGTCGTCTCCAAGAACCATACTCTCTAAGCAAAATCCAAGAAGTGATGCATGCATTCCTACAGACTCATAAACTAAATTGAGGCCAGCTAATCCAGCCATAACGTTTGATGTTGCCTGTTCCCAACCTGCCTGCATATTAGGTAATTTTGAGTCAGCTATTCCTGCAGCCGCTCCACCTGGAAGGTTATAAAATCTATGCATTTGTGCACACCCCGCAGTAAGAAGTGCTTGCTCACCTGATCCTCCAGACATCGCTCCAGTTCTCAAATCTGAAACAAAAGGCCAGGTTCCAAAAATAGCTGGATAGCCCTTTTCTATTGAATTTACATATATTAATCCAGCTAAACATTCAGCTACTGCCTGCACAATTGCACCTCCAATAGGTGCAGGAGCAGTTGCTCCAGCTTGGCCTGCAGATAAAAGAAGAATTGGCATTCCAGATTTTATGCACTCTTCCATTACTAAACAGCTTTCCGTTGCAAATTTTAAAGGTGGTACTACAAAACAATTTGAATTTGATATAAAAGGTTTTTCAAGCCATGAATTCTTACCACCAGCTAATATATGTACCATTTCCATTATTGGTTTAACATAAGAAGCCTCTGTGAATGATACTCCTACATGCTTACTTGTTCCAGCACAACATGCAAAAACAGTATTCAAATCCATTTCAAAATTATCAGGAATATCCCTACAAACCATTGGTCTTTGCAGAAAATGAATATTGTCTAGATGATCAGATAATTTTGCTGCTGAAAATAAATCTTTTACTGTACTATCTCTATATTCATTAGTTTCCAAATCAACGACATGTACTGCTGCACCAGCAGTACCATAATGAACTCTATTTTTTTTTAATAACAAGTCATTACTGTTGGTTCGGCTATGAAGTACAAAATCTCTTGCTGCAAAAGATAAGGTATCTTCAACTAAGGATCTTGGAAATCTCAACCTCCCATCTTCTCCTAATACTGCACCTACAGAAGTCATCGCTTTAACACCACTTTCAGGAGCATCCGCAAGACCTATTTCCTCTAGAACTTGAAGAACTGAATTATGAATTCTTAAAATCTCTTCTTGTGTTAGTGGATTATATGTACCACCTATTAAGCCTGGATTTACAGGACGCAATTCTTTAGCAAGAGGTGCTGATCTTAAAGCTTGTCTGGCACTTCTTCCTCCAGATCTTTTTTTAGCCCCTATGTTTGGTAAATCAGTATTCATGTCACATTCTAACTCTTTCAGATCTAGGGTCATACATAGATCTCAAACTCGTTTTGGCAGGAACAATTTCTCCAGCAACATCGACTTTATATTCAAAAGATAGAATTTCTTCGTCTAGTAAATCTTTACAATCTACATATCCCAAACCAACACAACCACCTAAAGTATGACCATAATTACCTGAGGTTAAATATCCAACAATTTTATTCTCTCGTATAATTGGTTCATTATGATAAATCATTTTGGTAGGATCATTTAATTTAAATTGTAACATTTTCTTACTTGAACCAATTTTTCTTTTTTTAAGAATTGCTTCTTTCCCTTTAAAATAAGTTTTTGACAAGTCTGCCGTAAAACAAAGGCCAGCATCAACTACATGATCTTCATCTGTTATGTCATGACCAAAATGTCGATAAGCTTTTTCAATTCTACAGCTATCTAAAGCATGAATTCCACACATATTAAAATTGAACTCTTTTTGAAGTTTCCATATTTCTTCAAAAACATGAGCACACTGGTCAGAACTAATATATATTTCCCAACCAAGTTCACCTACATAACTTACCCGATGTGCCCTGGCTAAACCTGATCCAATCTCAATATTTTTCCAAGTTCCAAATGGGTGAGACAAATTACTAAAGTTATTAGGAGAAACAGCTTCTAGTAATTTCCTTGAGTTAGGCCCCATTATTGAAAGCACACCTTCAGCAGAGCTTGTATCAATAATGATAACTTTATCGGAATTGTTTTCCCTATTTAAATAAGACAAATCTCTTTGCAAAGTAGCGCAAGGGACAACTAGTAAAAAAGATTTTTCGCCCAAGCGTGATACAGTAAGGTCGCTTTCAATCCCACCTTTGTTGTTAAGCATTTGCGTATAAACAATTCTACCTATTGGAATATTTATTTGTGCAGTACAAATTGTTTGCAAAAAATCTAACGCACCTTCTCCTTCTACTCTTATTTTCCCGAAAGACGACATATCAAAAATACCAATATTTTGTCTCACTGCTTGATGTTCTTGTTTTTGATTCTCAAACCAATTTTGTTTCCCCCATGAATATTCGTATTCTGGCTTTTGATTGCAATAAGAAAACCAATTAGCTCTTTCATAACCTGCTACCTCACCAAATACAGCACCTAAATCTTTTAAATAATTATGAAAAGGAGAGCGTCTTATGTTTCGACTGGTTTTAGGCTGAAGATAAGGATAATGATCTGCATATAGTAAGCCCAAACTTTCTGTTACTCTTTCTCTTAAGTAATTACGGTTAATTTGAAAAGGTTCTGCTCTTCTTATATCTACTTCCCAAAGATCAAAGGGAGGAGAACCATCATTAATCCATTGAGCTAAAGCCATTCCTGCTCCCCCAGAAGAAATTATTCCAATAGAATTATAACCTGCTGCAACCCAATAGCCTTTGCAAGTATTTGCTTCTCCCAAATAATATCTATTATCTGGGGTAAAACTTTCTGGACCATTAAAAAAAGTTCTTATACCTACATTATTTAATATTGGCATTCTCTTTAAGCCGAGAGACAGTATAGGTTCAAAGTGATCTATATCTTCAGGAAGTTGATCAAAACAAAAGTCATCTGGTATTCCTTCCATTCCCCAAGCTTTTGCTTTATTTTCAAATGCACCCAACATCATCTTTCCAGCATCTTCTTTATAATATGCACATTCATCAGGTACTCTTAGCACCGGTAGCTGCTTAAGGTTATCAATTGGTTCTGTAACAATATAAAAATGTTCACAAGCATGTAATGGAATGTTTACACCACTTTTTAATCCTAATTCCCTAGCCCACATTCCTCCACAGTTAACCACAACATCTGAAAAAATAGTTTCAGTTTCTCCATTTTCCAAAGAGTATTGAACTCCTTTAGCATGGTCATCATTAATGATTACATCTTCAACTTTAATGTTTTCAAAAATTTGTACACCCATGTTCCTCGCACCCTTTGCTAAAGCAAGGGCAATATTAGCAGGATCTGCTTGACCGTCCTTCGGCAAAAAAACACCTGAAATAACATCCTCCGTATTTAATATGGGATATTTTTCTTTAATCTCATGGGGACTTATTTCATGAACTTCTACATTAAATGCCCTAGCTAGTGCAGCTTGTCTTTTTAATTCCTCACTCCTACTTTCAGTTAGTGCTACAGTGATTGATCCAGTTTGCCTCATTCCAGTTTCAATACCTGTTTCAGTAGCAAGATTGACATATAGATCAGCAGAATATTTAGCTAATCTTGTCATATTTTGTGAATTTCTCAATTGCCCAATAAGACCTGCAGCATGCCAAGTTGTTCCACATGTCAGTTTTTTTCTTTCAAGAAGAATGATATCTTTCCAACCTAATTTAGCTAAATGATATGCTACAGAGCAACCAGAAACTCCCCCACCAATTATAATTGCTCTTGATTTTTTTGGTATGTTCATATTTTCAAGGCTTCATTTTGTGGATCCCATAAAGGGCCTGGGTTTTGAATAGTAGCAGGATATTCATTACCAAATATATCGACAGTAACGTTTTTGCCAGATATAGCCAAATCAGTATTTACCATACCTAATGCTATTGAAGCATTTACGCGATGTCCATAAGCTCCACTAGTGACCTCACCAATAATTTTTCCTTCATGCCAAATAGTTGACATATAAGGAGCGTCACATTCATTTTCTTTAATTATCATAGTAACAAATTTTTTCACTGAACCGCGCTGTTTTTCTTTTAATAAAGACTGCTTACCTGGGAAAATTTCTTTTTTGTCAAATTTAATAAATCTTTCTAATCCACTTTCTAAAAGACTGTAATCCGTTGAAAGATCCCCCTTCCAAGCTCTATACCCTTTTTCAACTCTTAGACTATCAAGGGCATACATTCCAAAAGGTGTTGCTCCTGCCCCTAAAACTTTATCATAGATTAAAGAAATATCTTCTATCTTAGCATGAATTTCCCAGCCCAATTCGCCTGCGTAGCTTACTCTTGCTAATAAAATGTGCTTATTTCCTATCGATGTATTTTGCAAAGACAACCATGGCAAAGTTAAATCAGCATTTGAAATTCTACTCATCAGATCTCTTGATTTAGGACCTGTCACAATCAAACATGACCAATCATTAGTTATATCTGAAACTTCAACATTTTGAATTTTCTTGAGGCCAGATTGTAAAATTTCGCAATCATGCCATTGAGCAGCTCCGGCTGTTATTAAAGTAAATTTGTTTACATCATGACGCATAATTGACATTTCTGTTAAAACACGGCCACGCTCATCAGGAAAATATGCCAAGTTCATTCTGCCTATAGATGGTAAGCTACCAGAAATTTTACTTAACAAGAATTCTGAAGCACCAAATCCCTCAACCCTAAATCTTGAGAAACCTGGTAAATCTAATACTCCTACACTCCTATTGACAGCTAAACATTCCTCTTTAACTCTTTTAAACCAAGGTCCTTCTCTATTCCAAGTTTGGGTAGATTTTTCAGAAGTATCATCACCATTTTTTGCAAACCAGTTTGCACGCTCCCAACCATTATAAGCGCCCATTTGGCCACCATTTTTTAAAATTTTTTGATGATTTGAGGACAATTTTTTATTTCTACCAGCTGCCCAAGAATGAAAAGGAAAATGCATTGCATACTCATGTCCATAAACCTCAATGGCTTTTTCTGCGCAATAATCACTATCTGTATAATCCGTGAACCTTCTAGGGTCACAAGACCACATATCCCATTCAGTATATCCTTCTGTAATCCATTCTGATAAAACCTTTCCAGCACCTCCACCCTGGGCAATCCCGAAAGTAAAAACACAAGCTTCGTAAACATTTCTTAGACCTGGAGAAGGACCTATTAATGGATTACCATCTGGAGTGTAAGGTATTGGTCCATTTATAACTTTTGAAATTCCCGCCTTTCCCAAGATAGGAACACGCTTCATAGCGTCTTCTACATACCACTCTAAGCGCTCCAGATCATCAGGATATAACTGGAAGCTAAAATCGTCTGGTAAAGGATCATCTTTATTTTGCCAATGTACCTTACAATTTCTTTCATATGGACCTAAATTAAGTCCATTTTTTTCCTGTCTCAAGTAATAACTGCTATCTACATCTCTAAGCAAAGGAAGTTTAGAATCTACTTTTTCCGATCTTTCAACTAACTCTGGTATTTGTTCAGTCAATAAATATTGATGGCTCATTACAGCCATTGGAATTGACCTTCCTCCAAAAGGAATAAACCAATCACTTACTCTTTTAGCGTAATAACCTGCTGCGTTAACTATTATTTCACACTCAACACTGCCTTTAACTGTTTCAATTAACCAGTTTTTTTTGTTCTTTGAAATTCCAGTAGCAGAACAAAAACGTACTATTTTTGCTCCCAAATCACGTGCGCCTTTGGCAAGTGCTTGAGTTAGTTGGGCCGGATCAATATCACCATCGTTCGGATCATATAGTGCACCTTTTAAATCATGTGTTTCAATAAATGGATATTTAGATTCTAATTCAGATAATCCAATAACGTCAATATCCATTCCCTGATAAACACCCATTCCCTTTGCCCTTTGAAATTCCATCATCCTTTCTTTAGAGTGTGCTAGCCGAACTGAACCTGTAACATGATAGTTCATAGGATAATCAACTGCTTTTGAGAGTCCTCGATATAATTCAGTTGAATATCTTTGCATATTCATAATAGCCCATGAAGAAGAAAAGGTAGGTACATTACCTGCTGCATGCCATGTACTACCAGCAGTTAGCTCATTTTTTTCAATAAGTAAAAGATCTGAAATTCCACATTTAGCTAAATGGTAGAGACAAGAAACACCTACTACACCCCCACCAATAATAACAACTTTTGAATACTTTGGTAACTCTGACATCATGCCCCCCATTTACAGAGTGTGAAATAACTTCAGTTGTATATTTTAACTACAAAGTTTTATTATTTCAAAACAAAAAATGTAATTAGCCTTAAAATAAAATTTTAAAAGAAAGCCTGAAGACCTGTCTGAGCTCTTCCTAAAATAAGGGCATGAATATCATGTGTTCCTTCATAAGTGTTAACTGTTTCCAAATTTATAAGATGTCGCATTACACCATACGAAATATCTATACCATTCCCACCTAACATATCCCTTGATAGTCTTGCTATATCTAAAGCTTTTCCACAGTTATTTCTTTTTAATAAACTAATTGATTCAGGACTTGCACTACCATCATCCATTAATTGACCTAATGTATAAACTGAATGCAAACCAAGAGTGATTTCTGTTTGCATATCGACTAATTTTTTTTGAAATAGTTGGTTTTGTGCAAGTGGTCTTTTGAATTGAAAGCGATCTAAACCATATTGTCTTGCAATGTGCCAGCAAAACTCTGCAGCACCCAACACTCCCCATGAAATACCATATCTCGCCCTATTTAGACAACCAAATGGACCTTTTAAACCTTCAACATTTGGTAAAATCGAATCCTCTTTTACAAATACTTCATCCATTACAATTTTTCCAGTAACAGAAACCTTTAAACTTAATTTTCCATCGATAGTAGGTGCTGATAAACCTGGTGTGTTTTTTTCAAGAATAAATCCTTTAATTTTTCCTTTATGGGCAGAGGATTTTGCCCAAATAACGAAAACATCAGCTATGGGACTATTAGAAATCCAAGACTTTTCTCCAGAAATTTTATAGCCGCCAGAAACTTTATCAGCCTTTGTTGACATGCTACTGGGATCAGAACCTGCATTAGATTCAGTTAGTCCAAAACATCCTATTAATTCACCAGAGGCCAACTTTTTTAAGTACTTTTCTTTTTGTTCTTCAGAGCCATAGGCAAAAATAGGGTACATAACCAAACTTGACTGAACAGACATCATAGATCGATACCCAGAATCAACCCTTTCTATTTCTCTAGCTATTAAGCCATAAGAAACATAGTTAGCACCAATTCCACCATATTCTTCTGGAATTGTGGAACCTAGTAATCCCATGTCACCCATTGACTTAATTATATCACGATCAACATGCTCAGTTTGAAAAGCTTTTTCAACTTTTGGAACGAGGTATTTATTAGCAAATTCCCTTACTGACTTTACCAATAACCTTTCACTGTCAGATAATTTTTTGTCTAGGTGAAGTGGATCTTGCCAATCAAATTTATTTAATTCAGGCAGATCTTTTTCTTCTAAAGTATTTACAATATCTTTCATTCATTTCTCCAGATTTATATATATTAACATAAATAGAAATAAGTTGCTATTCAAGACGTACCTAATTGAGCTTGAATATTAGTAATGGCTATAACATTAACTATATCCTTATAGTTACAACCACGGGATACATCGTTCGCCGGTTTTTTTAATCCATCTAATATTGGACCAATTGCAACCGCACCAGCCATTCTTTCTGCTATTTTATATGCTATATTAGCAGTATCTAAATTTGGAAAAATAAATACATTACAACTTCCAGAAATTTTTGAATTGTTTGATTTTATATCGGCAACAAGGGGATCAAAAGCACTATCGAATTGTAATTCCCCTTCAATATTAATGTCAGGCCTAGTTGAAAGTACAAGTTCTTTGGCCCTTATAACCTTATTAGCTAGAGGATGTCTAGCACTACCCAAAGTTGAAAATGATAGCATTCCTACTACTGGTTTATCACCTACTAGCTCACTAAACCAGTCATTACACACTATAGCTGAGTTAGCTAGATCTTCTACAGATGGATTAATTACCACTCCACAGTCTGCAAAAATAAATGTTTCCTTTCTTTTATGATGACATTCATCACAATCTATAAGAAAAAAACTTGAAAGCTTCCTTTTATCCTCTTTTAAACCAATTATACTTAAGGCTGTCCTAACTGTATCAGAAGTCGTTGATATCGCTCCTCCTACAGTGCCATCTGAATAATTAAGGTGAACTGAAAGAGCAGCAAACACCAAAGGATTTTTTACAATTTCTAGAGCATCATCTATTTTAATTATTTTTTTTTCCCGACACTTTAAATAAGCTTTTGCAAATTCTTCTATTAAATCAGAATTTACAGGATCTAAGATATTAATTTTTGAAGAAATTTCATTTTGTTCAGTTTTTTTTAATGCAGAGGTGAAATTTAACAACTTTTGAGTAATAATATCCTTTGACCCTAGCAAAGTCATTTCACCAAATCCTTCACTAATAGCTTCAATTGCAGCTAATATTACTCTATCGTCGGTTCCTTCACTTAAAATTATTCTTTTAGGAACTTTCGATGCTCGGGACCGAATTCTTTGGATATAATTCATATTAAGTTATAGAAATTACTGCTGGAATTATTTGTTCAACTTATAAATAGTATTATATACTCAAAAAATAAATTTAAAACGAGAAATCTACTAGTAAATATAAATTTAGTAAATTATAATATACACAAAATCTGCAATTATTTAATTAAATATATTTTGGGGGAAAATAATGGCATATAATGTAAACAGAAATTCACTAGAAAATCATTGGATGCCCTTTACGGATAATAGGGGTTTTAAAGCAAATCCACGATTAATAAGCCAAGCTTCTGGTGTCTACATGGATAATCACATGGGATCTAAAGTAATCGACGGATCATCAGGCCTTTTTTGCTGCCCAGCAGGACATTGCCACCCAAAAATAATTGAGGCAGTCCACGAACAGATGAAGATTAATACATATACTTCTCCTTTCGGAACTAGTCATCAAGAAAGTTTTAAATTAGCAGATAGAGTATCTGAACTTACACCTGAAGGTCTTAACCATGTATTTTTTGTAAATTCTGGATCTGAAGCAGTTGATACTGCATTAAAAATAACAATGGCTTATCATTCTGCAATTGGAGAAAATAGACATAGATTTGTAAGTAGAGAGAGAGCATATCATGGAGTAAATATGGGGGGAGTTTCTCTTTCGGGAATGGTAAACAACAGAAAAACCTTTCCTGTAGTAATGCCTGGTGTTGTTATGATGAGGCATACATGGACTGGCGAAGAGCTCTGCGTTAAAGGTCAACCTAAAAATGGTAGGGAACTAGCAAATGATTTGCATAGGTTCGTACAAACCTATGGGGGTCAGACAATAGCTGCATGTATAGTAGAACCTGTAGCAGGTTCTACAGGAACATTAGTTCCACCAATAGGTTATTTAGAAAGACTCCGAGAAATTTGTGATGATAATGGTATTCTTCTCATTTTTGATGAGGTTATAACTGGTTTTGGGCGTATGGGAACTAATTTTGCATCAGATAAATTCAATGTAAAGCCTGATATTATGACTATGGCAAAAGCACTAACAAATGGTTCAATGCCTATGGGTGCAGTATGTGTAAGAGATGAGATATATGAAGCCGTAACTGATAACGCAAATGAAAATGCAATTGAGTTTTTTCATGGTTATACATATTCTGGTCATCCTGCTGCATGTGCTGCGGGTTTAGCTTCACTTAAAATTTATGAAGAAGAGGGACTTTTTGAAAAAGCAAATGATTTGTCTCCATATTTTTTAGATTGTATTTTCTCACTTAGTGACCACAAACTTGTAAAAGATGTAAGAGGAATTGGTTTAATGGCAGGAGTGGAAATGCATATGGATGAAAATCCAGGAAAATGTGGGGGAAAGTTGCAGAAAGATCTTTTCTGGAACGGTTTACATGTTAAGTTTACAGGGGATTCTGGAATTGTAGCACCTATGTTTATTTCTGAAAAAAAACATATAGACGAAATAGTTGATAAATTTAGAAATACACTAGATAAATATTGAGACTATAAATAAACCGTTACTTAGTTTGAAATGGAAAATCATTCAAAAGTAAGATTTGAAAACTCCTATAATTCATTACCAGAAACATTCTTTAAGAGGGTGAAACCAGAGAAAATGCCCGATGTGGGTCTTTTTTTAGTTAACCAAAAGCTTTCAGAGAAACTAAACCTAGATTATTCTTGGTTAATGAAAAGAGATGGCATTCAATTTCTTTCTGGACAAAATTTAATTAAAGACTCTAAACCAATTGCACTAGCATATGCTGGACATCAATTTGGATCATTTGTGCCTCAACTTGGAGATGGAAGAGCGATTCTTTTGGGAGAGGTTAAAGATAAGAAAGGTAATTTGAAAGATATCCATCTTAAAGGATCTGGAAAAACACCTTTTTCTAGATCAGGTGATGGGAGAGCCACTCTTGGGCCAGTATTGAGAGAATACATAATCTCAGAATATATGAATTCGATTAATGTACCTACTACAAGAAGTCTTGCAGCAATTACAACTGGGGAAAAAGTAATAAGAGAAAAAATATTACCTGGCGCAATTTTGGTAAGAACAGCCAGTAGCCATATTAGAGTTGGTACATTTCAATATTTTGCAGCAAGACAAATGACAAAAGAAATAAAAATCCTATCAGATTATATTATCAAAAGAAATTTTCAATCTTCATTATCTTCAAAAAATATTTATGAAAGTTTTTTGATGGAAATTATTAAATCCCAAGCTGACTTAATAAGTAAATGGATGAGTGTAGGATTTATTCATGGTGTTATGAATACTGATAACACATGCTTATCTGGTGAAACAATAGACTATGGACCATGCGCATTTATGGACGCTTTTGACTATAATAAGGTATTTAGTTCAATAGATTATCAAGGTAGATATTCTTACAAAAATCAGCCAAATGTAATGTTATGGAATCTAACAAGATTTGCTGAAACCCTACTACCATTATTAGATAAAAACATAGATAAATCTATAAAAAAAGCCGAAGAAATCTTAGGTGAATTTGCTACATTATATGAAAGTAATTGGATTTCAAACATGTGTCTAAAATTAGGAATAGAAAATCATAAGAAAACAGATAAAATTCTCATTGAAGAATTCTTAAATCTACTTCAAAACCAACAACTAGATTTTAATAATTCTTTTTATTCTCTATCCTTTTTTCTTGAAAATGATGACAATAAAACAGAGACATCTTCAAAAAACTTTCAAATCTTAAGTAAAATAAAATCATCTGATTGGTACCATAAATGGATAGATAGATTAAGTTCTGAAAATAAAAACAAAAAAGACAGTATCAAGATTATTTTAAAAAATAATCCCTCCATAATTCCTCGTAATCATTTAGTAGAAAAAATATTAAATAAAGTGATAGAAACAAATGATAGGAAAATACTTACTAATTATTTAAATGAATTGAATAAACCAAAAAAAATAAGAAGTTTTGATGATCCTTTAACCTTTGTACCATCACCAAATGAAGAAGTTACCCAAACTTTTTGTGGAACGTAAATTCTCAGAATAATATAAGATTTTGTATATTATTTTGAATTAACAAACTAAATTAAATCTATATTTCAAATTTAACAGGTAACTTAAAAGTATAATTCTTACTATCAAGAGGTTTGGGTGCTGATGGAAAATAATTTGTTGTCTTTATAGCTCTTAACACTTCATTATCAAGAATAGAAAAACCTGAAGATTTCAGAATTTTTATTGTTTTTAGATTACCTTTAGTTGAGATTTTCAATCTCACTAAAACTTGCCCACTTATGTTTTTATTTAAGGCAATTTTTGGATATTTGATTTTAGAGTTTATAACTACCAAAATCAAATTGCCCCATTCTTTTAGAGATTTTGCTACCTGACTGTTGTTTTGTTGTATTGTATTTGATTTAACATTTGTATTTGTTTGATTATAATTTTGATTTGTTTGATCGTATTTTCTAAATACCAATTCTTTTTTAATCTTATTAGAGGCCAACCGCACAAGTTGATTTGAAAAATCATCCAAATTGGGACTATTGGTTGATTTATTAAAATAAGAATTTCCAGATAACTTGATTTTATTTTCTAATATTTTTTCTGATTTTTTCAAATACTTATTTGCAGAAAATAATATATCTGCGTTTGAATTTTTAACATCTCTATATTTGATTTGATTATTTGAAAAGAATGTCATAATTCTATCTTCAGGTAAATTATCTTGGTTTTGTAAAATAGGAACTTTAAATCCTAGTCCTTTTTCCCTTTCAAAAATAGACTTATCAATATCAAGTTTATGATTTTCAGAAACTTGGATTGAATTTGAAGATTTCAATTCATATAAATTTTTATTTTGTACATTAGGAATTTGATTTTCTGGTAATTTTAAATTTTGTTTGAATAAATCAAGTTCAACATTATCCAGTTTAGCCAGAACTTTTTTTTCAATATTTATAAATTTTTCATTTGGATTAGCTATATCAAAATCTAATTCTTCTTCTAATTTTATAATATCTGGTTGTTTTTGAATTAAATTATGATTTATATCCGGTTTCCTAGAGATTAAAGCGTCATAATAGTTTTGGCTAATAACAGAAACACTCGAAATTAATTCGTCACTTGATTTTTCATTTTTATGAATATTTAAAAATGCAAATATTACTACATGAACCAATAACGAGATAGCTAAATTAAATTTCATTTTTAGTAATTACCGATACTATATTAAAATTTCGCATTATATCCTAAGTAAAAAGCACGTTTAGATGTACTATATCCTTTAGCCGTTTCATAATTCTCATCTAAAAGATTTTCTGCACTCAAGGTTAATTGAGTATTGTCTGTTAATGGATAATTAAGTTTAGAGTTTAATAAATTATAATCTTCCATCTTCTCCCCAGATTCTTCCAAGTCACGAACAACTTTCAAGTTTCCTGAAATACTTAATTTTCCAAACAAAATAGTTTGACCATTTAATGAAATGGAATTTTTGGGAATTCTGGATACGTTATTTCCTTTCTCATCTGTTGTAGTAGAATACCTTAAGTTTATTTTAGACAAATCAGATATTTTATAATCAAAACCTACTGATAGACCTTGTCTTTTAGTAGAATTCACACTTTGGCTATACCCCTCAGAAAAAGAATATATTATTTCGTCCTTCACTTCAGTATTAAACACGCTTGCCTGTAATTCTAATCCTGAATTTACTAATACATAGTTTAAACCAGCATCGATATTTGTACTATTCTCTGGTTTTAATTTTGAATTACCACCCCATTGAGTAAATAATTCATAAAGTGATGGCGCTCTAAAACCAGTACCACCACCAACTTTAAAAGTTAAATCTTCAGTAGGCTTATATGTAGCTGCAATTCTGCCAGTTGTTTTATTTCCAAATTTAGAATGACTATCTAAACGAACAGTAATATCAAAAGTAGAGTTATCAGTTGGTTTTGTTAGGATCGAGGAGAATGTGGAAATTGTAGTGACTTCTTTCTTTTTATCGTCAATATCAGCAACATCATTTACTGCACCAACTCCAAGAATAACATTTCCAAAAATAGGATCTAGTTGAGCTTGATAGTCTAAATTTGTTCGTGTTCCATAATAGTCATAGTTTCCAAAAGGAGTGTATTCAGTTCTATTAGAAGCTAATGAATTTAATGAAAGTTTATGTAAAATTGAATTACTACTTGTTTCTATTGAAGAGTTAAATCCTCTTAAATTTTGGTCATAATAATATCCTGTTACATCTCTTTCAATTGGAGTCCCTCCAAATGAATTATCGTAATCTCCTTTATTCAGAATATTTAAAATATTAAATTTTAATTTTGTTCCATTTTTAAAGTCTGTTTCTGAATTGATTAAAATTTCAGAACTAGAAAATCCATCATCTTCTGGATTAGCAATATCTTTTTCTAATGCTGTAAATCCATCAGTTTGATAATTTGAATAGCTCAATGAAATGAAACCATTTTCATATTTCCTGCCTGTAGAAAAATTAAACTTTCTAGTATTGTAACTACCATACTCGAGTCCAACATTTGTTTCATTACCACTTTGTCCAATTTTTTCGCTTTCAAGAAAATATGTCCCTCCTATAGCTTCAGATCCATAAAGAGCTGATTGACTGCCTTGAAGTATTTCAATTTTATTTAGATTATTACTCGTAATGCCTCTAACTTCAGGTGTCACTTGAGGTGCAGTTATATCTGACATTTCTATTCCATTATAATATATTTTTGAATATTTATTTCCAAATCCTCTTGTGTAAATATTAGTAATTGTTCCAACAGGTCCAGATTGGTAAACTGTTACACCAGTTGCATTATCAATAATTTCAGAAAAGAAGTTGCCAGTACTCTCACCAATCGCATCTTTATTAATAATTGAAATATTAGTACCAGTTTGACTGATTGGTGTGTTAATTTTATTTGCTGATACAGTAATTTGATCCAAAACAAAATCTTGAGATAAAATTTTTGTAGCAAATGAAAATATAAATAATGTAAAAGAAAATTTTTTTAAAATGGACATATTACCTCCACGTTATTTATGACTTTAAAGTCACTTAAGTTAATGCGGAAGAATGATCTACCGCAAAGGTTGAATTCCACCTTTACGGAAAACCGCCCATTAAGTACGCCCCGTACCTAAGGTAGGTGAAAGTTATGGCAGGTCTCCTGGCTCGTGGATCGATGAGTTTAATCCGCCTTCCCAAAAATTCAGTGGCATTTTGGACTAACTCTACCCACTTACAGTTGCGGGGGCAGCTACGGTATTTAACCGTATTCCCTTTTAATTGCTTCTTTAACAATAAAGAGGCAAACCATGCGTCAATTTAGCTACAAATTAATTTTCAGGTCAATAGTTTTTTATTTGATTAAATAAAATCTTTTTAAATTAATTTTTCCACTTTATAGAACATCCCATTGAAGATATTTGATCTTCTGGTCCTTTGCCGGTTTGAGCAACTAAAGACATTGCTTCAAAAAGATCCCTTCTAAGATCTTTAGGTCCAGCTTCTTTTCTTGATGCATCCAATCTTCCTCTGTATTGTAAACCCAGACTAGAGTTAAATCCAAAAAAATCAGGTGTACAGATCGCATCATATTTTCTTGCTACTGATTGATCTCCATCAAAAAGGTAAGGAAACGGAAAACTATTCTCACTTGATAATTTAATCATATTTTCAAAACTATCTTCAGGATAAGTTTCTACATCATTTGATGAAATAGCGGCAACGCCAATTCCTTGATCTATTAAATCTTTACTATCACGAATAATTCGATCTAATACTGCGAGAACATATGGACAATGATTACATATAAACATAATTAAGGTTCCGTTTTTTCCTTTTACAGAATCTAAACTATATTTTTTTTGGTCAACTCCTATTAAATTGAAGTCGGGTGCTAGCCAATCAAAGTCACAAACTGGAGGTATCGCGGCCATTTTTATTCCTTTCTATTATTACTTCAAAGATTGTTCTGCAGCCAATCGAATAGAATTTATGTTTACACCATAATTAGCTGGGTTACTAACAGAACCACCAGAAAATACTCCGGACCCTGCAACCAAAACATCCGCCCCAGCTTTTGCAACAAGAGGAGCAGTAGCTGGTGTAATACCCCCATCTATTTCAATATGTATCGGTAATTCTCCAATCATTGATCTCAACTTTGAAACTTTTTCTACTTGGCTTTCTATAAATTTTTGTCCCCCAAAGCCTGGATTGACTGTCATGACACAAACTAAATCAATAATATCTAAGAGGTACTCAATACTTTCTACAGGAGTGGATGGATTTAGTGCAACACCTGCTTTAATCCCAAAACTTTTGATTAACTGGATTGTCCTATGAATATGAGGAGTTGCTTCTACATGAGCAGTTATTATATCAGCTCCTGAATTAACAAAATCTTCTACATAGCTGTCAACTGGAGAAATCATTAGATGAACATCCATCACAGTTTTTATATGTGGACGTATCGCTTTACACATAGCAGGACCAAAAGTGATGTTAGGAACAAAGTGACCATCCATAACATCTACATGCACCCAGTCACATCCTTGTTTTTCAATAGCTTCGCACTCTTTACCAAAATTTGCAAAATCTGCAGAAAGTATTGAAGGTGCAATTTTAATTGATCTATCAAACATTATTGTAATCCTTTTGGTTTTCTTAAAAGAGCAGTTTGAAAATAGCAAGTGTAAATTGACCCTACGTTTCAATATAATTGATGGTAGATTTTAATTAAGATAATTCTATGTTTGAATAAAAATTTACTTAAGACTATTATTAAATCAAGGAAACTCTAATGAATAGTTTAGAAACTAATTTAATTCCCATAGTGAAAGGTTTTTTTCATAAACAATCTGGTACTGTTAGCTATGTAGTTATCGATAGCACAACAAATCTATGCGCTATATTGGATACTGTACTAGATTTTGATTATTCGACAGGCACTATTTATTTTGAACATGCAGACTCAGTTATTAATTTCGTAAATGAAAATAAACTTGATGTTGAGTGGTTAATAGAAACTCACGTACATGCTGATCATCTTTCTGCTGCGCCTTATATTCAAAAAAAGCTTGGAGGAAAATTATGCATCTCAAAAGAAATTATAAAGGTACAAAAATTATTTGGAAAAATTTACAATGCAGGTACTGAATTTGAGTTAGATGGTAGCCAATTTGATAAATTACTTTCTGATAATGATGAATATAAATTAGGAAATATACTATCGAAAACAATAGCAACACCAGGTCATACTCCTGCTTGTATGGCTCATCTTATAGGTGATGCAGTTTTTGTTGGAGATACTTTGTTCATGCCTGATGGAGGAACTGCCAGAGCGGATTTTCCAGGTGGTAGTGCTGAGCAACTTTATAAATCAATACAGAGAATATTAACCTTGCCAGATAAGACCCGACTATTTGTCTGTCATGATTACATGCCAAATCAAAGGGATCCTGCTTGGGAAACAACAGTCCTTGATCAAAAGAAAAATAATATTCATATCGGAAATAACGTCTCAGAACAAAATTTTGTAAAACTTAGAACTGAAAGAGATAAAACATTGCCCGCTCCAGATTTAATGATACCTTCTATTCAGGTAAATATGAGGGCCGGAAATCTTCCTCCTGAAGAAGACAACGGAACAAGTTATATTAAAGTTCCCATAAAACATAAGCAACTGAAATAAAAATAAATATTTTTTTAATAATTATTGTAGTTTATTCTATTCGAAAGTTTAATATTGTTATTGTATTATGTTAATTAAAAATTAAAACTATTTTAAATATAAAATGAGAATACTCAAATGAATTTAAAAAAAAAATTAAGACCTAGAAGAAGTTTCATATTTACACCAGGACTTAAGCCTGAAATGTTTCCTAAAGCGGTTAAATCTGGTGTAGATATGGTATGTATTGAGCTTGAAGATGGAATCGCCCCTAAGGATAAAAATGAAGCTAGAAAAAAAGCATTAAGTATTTTTCAAAACCAAACTATTCCAAAAAATGTTGAAGTAATTTTAAGAATTAATTCTATAAGATCACTTTTTGGATTAGACGACATTAGAGCAATACTTTCTACTGATTTTCCACCACCGGCAATAATGCTTCCAAAGGTAAATGACGCGGAAGAAGTAAAAATAATAGATGATCTTCTAAGCGAAAGAGGCCATAATTGTGAACTTCATCCTATTATTGAAACAAATTCAGGTCTTGAAAAAGCCTATGACATTGCCAAAAGTAGTGAAAGAGTGTCTACACTATTTTTTGGTCTAATAGATATGTCTGCTGAATTAAGATGTAAATTATCATGGGATCAACTTCTTTATGCTAGATCAAGAGTTGTACATGCTGCTGCTGGCGCTGGGTTAGACGCAATAGACGGACCTTTTATGGATTTGGAAGATCCTAAAGGAAATATAGAACAAGCAATACTTGCAAGAGACTTAGGATTTTCAGGTAAGGGATCGATACATCCAAAACAAGTAAATGATTTAAATAAAGTTTTTTCACCTTCAGATGAAAAAATTGCCAAAGCAAAAATGATTACTAAAATTTTTGAGGAAGCTAATACAGGTCTAGTAATGGTTGATGGAAAATTGATTGAAAAGCCAGTGCTTAGAGAAATGTATAGAACACTAGCTATAGCAGAAGAAAATAAGTGATCAATGGGACATAAAACTTTAAAAGATCTCCTAAAAGAAGCGAATTCTACCATCCAGTCGATCAGCCCAAATGAAGCCATGGATTTAGTAGACAATAGTGATTTTTTATTTATTGATTTAAGAGATAAAACTGAATTGTTAAAGTCTGGAAAAATACCTGGAGCCATTTCTTGTCCAAGAGGTATGTTGGAATTTTTTATAGATGATAAAAGTCCATACCATAAAGAAATATTTTCTCAAAAAAAGAATTTCATTTTTTACTGTGCTAGTGGTTTTAGATCTGCATTAGGAACAGAAACAGCCTCAAAAATGGGTGTTAAAAAAGTTAGCAATTTAACTGGTGGTTTTTCGGCATGGGTTAAATCTGGTGGTGTTGTAGAGAAGATAAAGTAATTTTACTCTTTTAAATTAAATTGATATGAGTAATATTTTATTTATAAAATAGGTTTATGAGTAAATTGCATCCAATAATATCAACATTATTAAAAAGAATTGGGCTGGGAATAATATCCCTTTTTTTTGTGACTTTAATAATTTTTAGCTCAGTTAATCTATTACCTGGTGATTTTGTGGAATCAGTTTTAGGTCAAACTAGAACCGAAGAAAGTGTTAAAATTTTTAGAAAAGAATTAGGATTGGATAAACCGTATCATGTTAGATATGTAAATTGGTTAACATCAGCAATACAAGGAGATTTGGGAAGTACTTTTTCTGGACGGAATGCAACATATGCTAACCAACCACAGCAAAATACTGCAAGATCAGTTTCAAGCCTTTTAAAGCCACGCTTATTTAATACTTTTTTTCTTGCTGCAATGACCGCAATTATTGCTATTCCCTTATCTCTAATATTAGGAATTACAGCTGCACTATTCAGGAATTCTATATATGATAGGACAGTCAATGCCTCTGCATTAACAACAATATCCATGCCTGAGTTTTTTGTAGCTTATATATTGATAATTTATCTTGCGTCTATTAACCAATTTTTTCCATCACTCTCTAATGTAACTTCTTCTACCCCTTTTTTTGAAAGGATTTATCTTTCAGTTTTACCAGCATTAACTCTGACCTTAGTAACAGTCGCCCACATGATGCGTATGACAAGAGCTTCAATTATTAATCTTCTTTCAAGTCCCTATATAGAAATGGCTCGATTAAAAGGTATTTCAAAAACTCAGGTCATTATTAAACATGCTCTTCCAAATGCTTGGGCACCTATAGCTAACATAATAGCTTTTAACCTAGCATACTTAATTGTTGGAGTTGTAGTAGTAGAAGTTGTATTTGTTTATCCTGGGATTGGACAATTAATGGTAGATTCTGTCATTAAAAGAGATATACCAGTAGTTCAAGGATGTGCTTTGGTTTTTGCGGTTACTTACATTCTTTTAAATCTCATAGCTGATGTAATTTCTATTATCACAAATCCTAGATTACTATATCCAAAATGACAAAAGCAAATATACAATATTCAGCAAAAGCTGAGGTTTCAAACCTTTATATAAGGCGCTCATTTTATGAGAAAGCAATTATTAATTTAAAAAAAGCTCCAGTCACTGCTTGGATAGGAATGATTATAGTTACTTTTTATTTTTTTGTAGCTACTTTCGCACCGCTTTTGGCGCCTTATGGAGAAGCTGAAATTTTTAAAGTTCCATATGCACCTTGGGATAGTGTCCATATCTTTGGAACAGATAGATTAGGTAGAGATATATTTAGCCGATTAATATATGGTGCAAGAAATACAATGGGAATTGCACTTATTACCACTTTTCTAGCATTTTTAATTGGGGTTGGTTTAGGTTTGTTATCAGCAATTTTAAGTGGTTGGGTTGACCAAATACTAGCTAGATTTGTTGATATTTTAATGGCTATACCAAGTTTAATTTTTGCACTTATGCTTTTATCAATTTTTGGTTCAACAGCACTTAATCTTATTCTTATAATTGCAGTTCTAGATTCGACCAGAGTATTCAGACTATCAAGGGCAGTAGGAATGAATATAGTTGTAATGGAATATGTCGAAGCTGCAAAATTAAGAGGGGAGAAAATAGGTTGGATAATGAGTAAAGAAATATTACCTAATATCCTACCACCTCTAGTTGCAGAATTTGGATTAAGGTTTTGTTATGTTTTTTTAATGATTGCATCTCTTTCTTTTCTTGGAGTTGGTATTCAACCACCAACAGCTGATTGGGGTTCTATGGTGAGAGAGACGGCAGAATTAATTCAATTTGCAGCATACGATATGACAGCAGCACTAACACCAATACTGCCTGCAGCAGCAATAGGAATATTGACAATAGGTGTAAATTTTGTGGTTGATTGGTTTTTGTATCTTACAAGTGGTCTAAAAGATGAAATCAAGTAAAGATAATAAAAAGGATTTGTTACTTGATATAAAAAATATATCTATTGAGGGCTTTAGTGACGAAATTTGGCATCCCATAATTAAGGGAGTAAATTTACAGTTATATAGAGGAGAAGTTCTTGGCCTAATTGGAGAGTCAGGCGCAGGTAAATCTACACTTGGATTAGCAGCAATGGGATTTGTAAGAACAGGTTGTCGATTTACTAGTGGGTCAATAATATTTAATGGAAAAGATCTTACTAAACTTAGCGAAAAAAAGAAACAGCAACTATGGGGAACAAAGTTATCTTATGTTGCACAATCTGCAGCTGCAGCTTTTAATCCTGCGCACAGATTAATCAATCAAACAATTGAATCATCATTAAGTCATAAACTTGATACAAAAGAAACATTACAAAAGGATGCTGTTCAACTCTATAAAGAAATGCAACTACCCAATCCAGATCAAATTGGAGAGAGGTATCCACATCAAGTATCTGGTGGTCAGTTACAAAGGACAATGACAGCAATGGCAATGTCATCTAAACCTGATCTTATAATATT
>ENA-OSEY01000770-OSEY01000770.1-marine-metagenome-genome-assembly--contig:-NODE-770-length-22720-cov-4.103917_pt1 | contig 22720 bp, 19 predicted proteins | sample MGYA00248465_ERZ534230 | MGnify/ENA primary metagenome ERZ534230 (study PRJEB26409, sample SAMN06344110) | marine metagenome | isolation source: Sea water from surface | place: Atlantic Ocean:Southern...
TATTCCAATGAAGCCAAAAACGAATCCTCCAATGTGTGCAAAGTATGCTACTCCATCATAGGAGTTGCCTGCTGCACTTATGAGTTGGCCTATAATCCAGAACCCAATTACAATATTTGCAGGAACTCTCATAATTTGTACAAAGATGAGGAACCAAACAAAAACTTTTACCTTTGCAGTAGGGTAAAGAACAAAGTATGCACCCATTATTGCTGCTATACAGCCACTTGCACCTATCATAGGAATATCAAGCCTGCCAGCAAATAAAGACTGAAAATATGCAGCAAATAGTCCACCAAGAAAATAGAATATTAAAAAATTTCTTCTGCCTAAATGCGATTCAACATTGTCACCATAAATATATAAAACAACCATATTAGAAATTAAGTGCATAAATCCACCATGAAGAAATGCTGACGTGATAATAGTATGTAAATTTGTGAAATCTGAGAATGTTGATGGCCTCACTCCAAATTCATTTATTAATGCTTGATTAGAGGGTCCTAGTGATAATTGGAACAAAAATACTAAAACATTAATTGCTATCAACAACCAGGTTAGAACTGGAGTTCTGGAGGACGGATTTTCATCAGCAAATGGAAAAAAAATCATTTGACGGGTACCAATGAATTAATAAATTGCTGCGTAACTTTTTCCCAGGTGTAATCTATAGAGGTTTCATTAACAACCTCTCTATTACATTTCAGTGCTTTATTTACAGCATCCAACAAATTGTCATCTGTCAATGAGCCATTAACTCCATTAACCACAATATCTTTTGGGCCAGTAACATTAAAACCTGCAATTGGAGTCCCGCATGCTAAAGCTTCGATTAATACAATGCCGAAAGTGTCTGTCTTTGAGGGAAAAACAAAACAAGCCGCATCCCTGTAGATATCGGCTAACTCTTTTCCTTGCTTATAACCAAGAAAGTCAACGTCTTTATATTTTTTCTTATACGAATTTAACTTAGGACCGCCACCCACCACTACCTTTTTCATTTCAGTATCAAGCTTGAGAAACTCTTCAATATTTTTTTCTATAGCTACCCTTCCTACATAAAGGAGATATTTGCCCTTTCCACCATCTTTGCTTGGAAAAAAAATATCACTATCGAACCCCCTGCTCCAGAGGACCAGATCTGTAAATCCATTATCAATTAATTCTTTTTGATGGCTTTTTGTATTTACTAAAGTTTTTGCAGCTGAGTTATGGAACCACTTAAGCAGACCATTTGTAACATCTAAACCAATACCAAATCGTTCATATACATATTCAGGGAATTTTGTATGTATAGCAGATGTGTATGGAATATTATGTTCCAAGCAGAAATGCCTGCCAGTAATTCCCAATGGGCCCTCAACAGAAATGTGAATATAGTCTGGTTTAATTTTTTTGATTTTATTTTTTAGTTCCCAGAAATTCCATGCGATAGAAATTTCAGGATAATTTGGTAGAGGGAATGTATGAAAATGTCCAGGATGAAGAACTTCGACGTTGAAACTTTTCTTCTTTAAATGCTTAACGACTGTGGTCATAGTTGTTACCACACCGTTTACCTGTGGTTCCCAAGCATCTGTGATAATCAAGATTTTCTTCATAAACTATTTATGATTTTAACTTCATTATTTTCATCAAATTGAATAAGTGAAAGTGTATCATCATTGCCCTCAACAATTGCAGTACAACTCTCAATCCAATCCCCGGTATTTAAGTACAAATAGTCATCAAAGCGTTGAAGCTCGGGCTTATGAATGTGACCACACATCAATCCATTATAACCACCACTTAAACACTCATTTTTAATTGATTTCTGGAAATTTCCTGCTTTATTTACGATGTTCTTTGTAAGTCTTTTTAGGTATTTAGAAAGAGGTCTATTTATTGAAATCAAAAAATCATAAATGTGTCCTCCAATTTTTGAAATCCATTTTGCATTTGATGTCACTACATCATATTGATCACCGTGAATTATAAGAATGTTTCCATATTTTTTACTTTGCAATACGTCAGACTCTGCTGGATTAAAGGATTTTAATGTGGAAATAATGCCTTTATAGGGGTATTTTTTTTCACCAAGTGATTTCGTGAGCTCCTTATCACGGAGTGGGTCGTCATGATTACCAGATATGTATTTTATTTCTGTCCCATTGCTTTGTAGAGAGTTTAATTTATCAATTACTCTTTGATGTGATTTTGGCCAATAAAAATTTTCTTTCATAGACCACAAATCAACTATATCGCCTACTAGGAAAATTTTGTCGGCCTCTACAGAATTAAGAAAGCTCTCTAATCTCTCGCATTGACATCCATTGAATCCTAAATGGATATCGGATAGAAAGAGTGTCTTGTATTTATTACTATTAACCATGTAGGATTATTTTAATCTATGTCACTCAAACAAAAAGAAGAAATTACTATTTGGGCCTTCAAAGATGGAAAAAAAGGCCATGAAAAGCAAATAGAAGCTTTAATTTATGAATTTTCAACTAGAACTAAAGTACAAGTTGTTGAAATTGACTGCTCTACAAACTTTAAAAATTGGCCCCAGAATTTCAAAGACTCTCCAGATATTTTAATTGGGGCTGGAAATAAAACACATCATTTCATGCTCCAGGTGAAAGATCATTTAAAGTCTCCAAAAACAATTGTGTTAATGCGACCCTCTTTTAAACCAACGCAATTATTTGATTTTGCAATAGTTCCTGATATGGATAAATATATTTTTTACACGCCAAAGAATGTTTTGTGGACTAAAGGAGTCCTTTGCAAGCATTATGACAAAAAACCAATTTCTGGTACTGGAATAATTGTTATTGGCGGAAGAAGCAGACATTATTCATTCAGTAAAAAACTTATTTCTTATCAACTAAAAATGATTCTTGAAAAATTTCCAGACATTCACTGGAAAGTTACTACCTCTCCTAGATCACCAAATTTCGATATTCCTAAAAATGATGGAAACGCTGAATTTTTCAATTGGAAAAATGTTCAACAGGATTGGTTGTCAAATGAAATGTCTACTTCGGAATATACAATAGTCACTCCAGACAGTGTTTCAAGTGTTTATGAAGCACTTTCAACAAATTCTAAAACTATAGTCTTCCAATTAAATTTGCATCAAAACCAGCACGGTCAAGTAAAAACTAAAGTCACAAAAAATATTGATAAATTAAAAAAGAGCCAAGAAATTGGTTACCTTGATGTTATTAGAAAGGGTGTTTTTGGAAGGATGGAGGACATCAAAATTAATTTGCCCAAAAAGAGCGTTCCCTTAAAAGAATCCAGAAGGGTTGTAGATTTACTAATGGATGAAATGTGAAAGTTTTACATCTATTTTCTAGTAGAGTTTTTGCTGGCCTTGAAAGACATGTTGAAGAATTGTCTTTTGCACAATCTTTACATTACGAATCAACTGTAATTGGACCAAAAAAATTTAAAAAAGAATTTAGAGCACCTTACATTGAAGTAAATACTAATCAATGGCGATATTCTCCATTTTTAAAAAGTGATGTAAACAAAGTAATTAACAACTTAGCGCCTGATATTGTTCATACACATGGAAGCAAAATGACAGATTTAATATCAAAGGATTTAAAAAAAGAATACATTCATTGCTCAACAATTCACGGCACTAAAAAAGATATAAGCCCTTTTCAAAAAACAGACTTCATTTTTGGAGCAAGCAAGCAATCACTTAGACCGGGTATGAAAAATTCTATGGTTTTGGAAAACTGGGTTGATGAAAAAAGATTTATTGATTTTAAAAAGAAGAAACCCTCAAACTATATTTTCATTGGACGGCTAGAGGAAGTAAAAAATCCTATGAGGCTTCTTAAGTCTTGGATAAATTGTGATGCGACTTTATGCATATATGGCGAGGGCCCTCTTAAAAAGAAAATGTTGAAATATATTGAAGACCATGATTTAGATCATAGGGTTTTTCTGATGGGTCAAGTTAAAAATATAAGTAAAGCTTTTGAGAGTGCTATTGCGTTATTAATATCATCAGACAGAGAAGGATCACCAAAAGTTTTATATGAGTCTTTATATTCTGAGGTACCAGTAATCTCGACAAATGTTGGAGTGATGAATGATGTTCTACCTAAGTCATGTATATCTAAAGTAAACGATAGTCAATTTTCGGAGCTATTGGAAAAATGGATTGGGAAAAACGATGAATTAAAAAACGCCCAAAAACACTTATTTAGGAAAGTGCAAAAAGAGAATGTTCTAAACGTTCAAGAACAAGTTGTTAGAAAAACTTATCAGGCTTTGTTATCTAAAGCATCCAAGTAAAATGAAATGGTCTTTTCGTGCATGAGCTCTGAAGTTAGATGAATGTTCGACGGGGTTTCATTGAGTTTTGCAATTTCTTTCACTCGCGAGGCTAATTCATTAAAGTTCTTAAAACTTACTCTTCCGATAGGATAAAAAAGCTCTAGCACCTCGCCAGCTCCACCTCTATCCCAGCCGCATATTTTTTTCCCCATCATTGCCGCCTCAAGCAATGTTCTCCCAAATGGTTCAGGTTTAACTGATAAGTTAAAAACTATTTCTGAAATTGAGTAAATTTCCCTGATATCATCTACAGCATTATAGAAAAATAATCTTTCCTGAAGATTGTAATTCGATATTAAAAGGTCAAGTTTCCTTTTAAATTTTGGCTTGGCATTTTCATGAGGCCCGACAATTAATCCAGCATAACCTACTGGTAGATCAGACATCATTTTTAGGAATGATTCTTGGCCCTTCCAAGAGGAAAGTCTCCCAGGAAATGTAAGAAGAGTCTTATCTTTTAGGTTAGGAAATGAATTAAAGAATGTCTCCCTCCATGACTCTGATGGACTAAAATTGTTTGAAAAATATTCTTTATCTGACCCTCTATATATAAGTTTTGGAGGTGATTTCAGGTGTCTTTGATAATTTTCATTAACATAATCTTCAACAGTTTTTGATATGGCAATAACTTTATCAAAACTTGCCATAATCCGACTGTAAAACGGAGTACTGTAAAGACCATGAAAGGTAGAAAAAATAATAGGTCTTGGGTTTTTAATGAATAACTTAGACAGTTGTAATACCCATGCTGGCACTCTAGACCTTATATGAATAATGTCTGGGGAAATTTTGTTAATTACATTTGCAAGTTCCCTCGCCCTTAACAATGTAAAAAGACTTTTTTTTGATACTTGTAGATGAATATGTTCTCCGCCATCCTCAAGTAAATTTTTTACCTGTCTTCCACCATCTGAAATTACATAAGATGAATGGCCTTTCTCTACTAAATATTTATTAAAGTCTAGGACCCCTCGTTCAACTCCTCCAGTATTTAGTGATGGTAAGATTTGAATGATTTTTAGTTTACGCATCTAAAGAGTTTACTCTGATTCTGCCATAGGTTGTGTTTTCAAAGTTTACATTTAGTGAGGTTAAAGCCTCAGAAACTAATGTAATCATTTTTGCAGAATTTCCACAAATTATAATCAAAGGAGCCTTATCTTGATTCATAAGTACAAAATCTTCTACAACTTCTTTCACTTGGAAGTGCCTAATACCATGAAGGTCTAGGGTGAATATTTGATTTTCTAGAAATGTCTTCAAAGCTCTATCTGATTAGTCATAAATAGAAACTTCTTCGTCTCCATTTGAGTTTTTATAGGCTCTTGCCATAGCAGGTGTATTATAAATCATTGCTGCGCTTCCATATTGGTCGATGACGATAACCCCAGCATCTGCGTCCAGTAATTTTAATTCACCGATAACGGAATTTGCCGCATCAGATACTGAAAGCCCGCCACTTAAAACTCGGGTACAAATTTCTTTTGCAACGTTGTATCTAATAAAGAATTCCCCGTGTCCAGTTCCTGACACGCCACATCCCTTTGTTGCCCAGGTCCCAGCCCCAATTACAGGGGAATCTCCAATTCGTCCTTTAAGTTTATTAGTCATGCCGCCTGTTGAAGTACCTGCAACAATTATTCCTTTTTTGTCTACTGCAACAACTCCAACAGTTCCTAACTTATCGTCTTTGCTTTGTTGTTTTTTTAGACGTTTAAGGTTTTTCTCTGAGTAAAAATAAGAGGGGTCTACAAGATCCAGTTGAGCCTCTTTTGCGATAATTTCTGCTCCCTCACCACTAAACATGACATGTTTGGTATTTTCCATAACATGTCTTGCAAGACTGATTGGGTTTTTTACTGTAGTAACACCCGTGATTGCTCCTGCATTATGATCATTGCTTTGCATGATTGAAGCATCAAGTTCTTGAACACCCTCAGCATTATAAACAGCTCCTCTTCCTGCATTAAAAAGAGGATTATCTTCAAGAATTTTTATGGCTTCCTCAACTGCGTCAATGCTCGATCCATTCTGAGCTAAAATTTCATATCCTGTATCTAGAGCTTGCTTTAATCCTTTTTTGATTCCTTCGACTTCATCTTCTGGCAGATTAGAGAACCATCCCGCACCACCATGAATTACGATGGCATAATCGTCCTTTAGATTTTCTGAGTTAATGTTAAAAAAATAAAAAAGAAGAAGTAATGGGATGTAGTTATTTAGAGCTCTCATAATAAGCAATATAATCGATAATCATTTTTTTTACATCCGGGCAATTTAATCTTGAGGCACAATATTCATCGCTATTTGGATTGCCTGGAAAATTACCACCAACTGCAACGTTAATCAAACTATGGAATTCTTCAACAAATGGGTTGGGCTCCAAGGCTTCGATATTATTAAATTCAATTCTGTAAATAGAGGAGTTATTCAAAAGCCATTCAATAGATTCTTCATCCCACAAAATGCTTACTATATTTTGGTCATCTGGATTTGTAAGTTTTGAGAGTTGAGATAAATACGTTGTTTTTCCAATCAATCTATGAAAGTCATGACCATAGTGGATTGTAGTAACAAGCTCATCTGATGCTTTATTTTTTGTCTCCATTAAATCTATTTCCCCACTCGCTGGCCAATTTCCATACCTCTTATATTCGGGCAACATCCAAATTGCAGGCCAAACTCCTGTGAGTTCTGGGACAGAAAACGCGACATCAATTCTGCCAAACAAAAATGTACGTTTTTGGGAGGAATTTATTCTCGCACTTTCAAAACCAACACCTTCATTAAATGTAGGAACTATAAATAAGCATCCATCTGAGCTGTAGATATTTTCTTCACTATCAACATATGTTTGATCTTCATTGTTACCCCATCCAGGTATGCCGTACAAAGAGCCGTCACCATACATATAATTCCAATTATTGATATCAAGCGAGAGAGTATTAAAACTGTCTAACCAGACAAGATCATAATCTGAATATTCGAGTGGCTCATTATTTGGGCAGTAATCATATGTTTCAGGGTTATTAGCTTCGATAATTTCATTCTGATTTTCAACAAAATTTCCATTTGAACAACTGGCTAAAATAGAAAAAAGAATTATGCCTGAAAAATATCTTAAACGTGTTGATTTTATAAGCATTTGGTTAAATATTTGTATGTGACATTTTGTTGACTTTTCTATGTGTCAAAATTATAGTTTCTATTATCTCATATTAACAACAGTGGGGAGTTTATGAAAATAATTGAAAAATTATTCCAAACGCTGATGCTGCTTGCATTAGCTTTACCTATTTATGCCCAAGAATCAGATGATGATGAAGGGATTGAAGTCGTTATAACTACAGCAACGAAGACTGAGAAAGATATTCTTGATACATCTCAAGCTGTTAGTGCATTATCTGGTGATGAGATTGTTCAATTAGGTCTAACAAGCATAAAAGATCTAAACAATATGGTCCCAGGATTATATGTTCAAGGGGCAGTTGGTCCTGCAGGAGAGCATAATGCACCAGTAATAACACTAAGAGGCGTAAGAACATCAAATGTCACCGAACTTGGAGATCCAGCTGTAGGTACACACGTTGATGGAATATACGTCACACGAGGACAAGCTGCAAATGCTTTGATGTTTGACGTTGAGCGTGTTGAACTTTCAAGAGGCCCACAAGGTACTCTTTTTGGAGCAAATTCAGTTGTGGGAACACTTAATATTGTTACAGCTAAACCAAACTTTGAGATTCAAGGTGGATCGTTAACGTTAAACGCTGGTAGATATAATGAAGCTGGTGTCCAAGCTCACTACAATCTTCCTGTCACTGATAATCTTGCATTAAGGTTTGCCTACGCAGAAAACAGAAAGGATTCTTACCTTACAGGATACTATTCAGGTTCTCAGCTGGATTGGAGAGCTTTGCCTCAAAACATTAGAGATCAATTTCAACCAATATCAAGTCAATCTGAAAAAACATTTCTGGATGACTATGCGTGGTATCTGGGTTGCCAAGTATGGCAAACAGATTGCTGGGCTGATCCAGGCTGGCAGTTCTCAGTTCCTTATAATGAGGTTTTGGCTGATCCCAAGGACTTTTACAATAATGTAGATAATATGGCTTGGAGGGTAAGTGCCACCTACAAATTCGATGATGACGTATCAACATTAAATGTACAATACGAACAATATCAGGACAGTGGTGCAGGTTCCGTAGGAGCTCCAGCATGTGAGTTGATGAAAAACAGAACTGGAACACTCGTTGGTGATCCGGCAGTTTATCCAAAAAATACATGTACCGACATTCTTGGTTCTGAAAATAGATACCAAGCTTTTGTTAATGTTCCAGGAGAAGCAAACTTAGATATCGAATCATTTAGAGCAGTTTTTAAATCCAAACTGGGTGACCTAGACCTCACTGTTAATTATGGTTACCAAGGTTTAAAACAGTCCTCTCAATACGATATCGATCAAGGCTATAACTACGCATATGGTATGTCCTTTAACTGGAATGATTTGGATGTAAAGACAAATGTCGTTGATGCTTTTGTAAATGGTTCTACAGATAATATGGCTTATGTAGTAGGAGCATTTATTTTCAATGAAGACATGTATGCTCTAGCAAACTTCCACGCCGACTTGCAAGGAACAACTTATTTCTGGCAACCAGAAAGAGTTAAAGATCACTTCGCTCTTTACGGTCAAGGAACATACCAACTAAGTGACGACTTATTCTTTACCTTTGGTGGTAGATTCAACTACGACGAAAGATATGATGAAGGCGGTAGAAACTTAGACTGCTCACAGTGGGTAGGATGTCATCCATACATAGACAAGTTTGGTGACAGATTTAATGTTTGGAATGCTGGAAGTAATATCAATTCTTATGCATATGACTTCTGGGTACAGTATGGTAAGCAGGTTGATGGTGTTGACTGTGTTGCTCCAGCAATTGGTTGTGCAACAGTTCAAACAGAAAATGATGTTTCCGAGTCATGGGAGAATTTCTCCTGGAGAATTGGTCTGGACTGGGATATGAGTGACTTAGCTTTCATGTACACATACTTAGCTACTGCCTACAAGACAGGAAGCTTAGGTGATGTCTATGTTAGACCTTCAAACTCAATAGGAACGCCCGGCGAAAGAATTTCTTTAGCTTACGATCCTGAATACGTAACAACATTTGAGTGGGGTATTAAAGGGAAAAATGAAGCTAATACTGTAAATGCGTCTTTCAACATATTCTTTACAGAATACGATGGAAAACAATTTACAGGTAACTTGCCAGTAGATACAGTTTTAGTAGAGCGTTACATAGGAAATCCAAGTGATCCTAACTTTGGCCAAACTATCCTTGAAGAACAAGGAGTAACCGTATGGGCTACTGAAAACTTTGGAGTTCAAGAAATATTTGGAGCTGAGTTTGAATATACTTGGTTACCTTATGATGGAGGAAGAATTTCTGGTTTTGTAACTAGCTACCACTCAGAAATAACAGAAGATTTTGTGACTATGTGGAGATACGGTCAGGATTATTTGTTTGCTAGAGATTACGCAGCATCAATCGATCCAAGAAATCCTAATAACTTTGTTAACCTTAGAGGAAATGAGGCTCCATATACTCCGAGGCTATCATTATCAATACGTGGTGAACATACTTACAGATTTGCTAATGGTATGGAGTTAAAGCCAGGATTTAGTTACAGATGGGAAGACTCATCATACACCTCCATTTGGAATGCTGATAAGCATATCAATGATGCTGGTGGTTTTGATGGACCAGGATACTTCTCACAACCAATCGAAACATTTACTGATAGAAGACCTGCTTGGGAAATGTGGGATTACTTCCTAACGCTGGATTCTAAACAAGGTTGGTACCTTCAAGGATATTCATATAATGCGCACAGTGAAATTGTTCCTTACGCACTATGGATCGAAGCAGGATTCCCTAGAGGAGCTTACTCTGCACCTGCACAGAAAGGTATTAGATTTGGATACTATTGGTAAACAATAAATTCCTGTAAAATAAAAGGAGGGTTCGCCCTCCTTTTTTTTATGAATACACCAGATATCTCAGATCAATATCCTGAAATTCCTTTTTTACATGGTTACAAATCATTTGGAAAATACCATTCATTAGTAGGTGAGATTGAAACCATCTCATGCCCAGATGATAACTCATTAGTTAGACCCTTATTGAGTTCTGAAGGAAATGGCAAAATCCTTTTTATCGATGGTCAAGCTTCACAAAACGTTGCACTGCTTGGAGACAATCTTGCAAAGATTGCAATTAATAATAATTGGGGTGGAATTATCATTAATGGTTTTGTAAGAGATGTCCAAATCTTGAGAGATCTTCCCCTAGCTATATTCGCACTTGGTGCTTGTCCAAAGAAAAGCCAAAAGAATCAACTCGGTGAAGTTGGAGTAAAACTCAAAGTACAAGGACTCGAAATTCAAAAAGGATATTGGGCTTATGCCGACCTTAACGGTATTCTAATATCAAAACATCAACTAAACTTTTAATTACAATTTAACGTCTTGCCCTTCTTGCTTTTTGTAAAATCAATCCTTTTGAAATCAATCTCCAGTGGCCCCTCACCCATAAGAATAAATGGTATATTTACTTTCGAGAGATCCACACCTTGTTCAGTTAAACATTTAAGTGGAATGCTGTAGTCTCTAAAGCTTTGAGATTTTTCTATGAAGTCTGTAAAGTTCAAAGTTCCCATACAATCGAAACCACACATCAATATAAAATAGAGTGGTTTATCTTTTTCTAAAGTTCTGATATTGAGATTGAGATACCCATTCTCTAGATTATTTAGAGTCAGAATTGATTTTGAAATAATTATAAAACTATTAGGCGAACTTGAATCATCAAAAATGAGTTTTAGTGTGTCGTCTTGTTTTTCAACATCGATTAGTTCAGTCTTGACAACGCCTGTTTGAGATACAGTTGTGCCTGATAGCACTTGAATCTGTTGAAGGTTGTTTTCTTGAATATATCCTTCAAACTCTTGAGCGACGCTTCCATTAAGTAAATTCAATTCGTTTAATTCAAATTTTGATTCATCAAGGTCATCCACAAATAAATCAAGGTTTACTGAACTCTGAGAATTTAGCCCATAGTCATATGCAAATAAAGGGTCACTTGCAGGATCATAATAATTTAGGTTTGCCTGAAAGGGGGTTTTTGGCCAACTGAAGGGTAACTTTCCAGTAAAATCATAGTTGACTTCATCGTCACTATTTCTAAATATCACATCTGTCATCCCTCTTGATTCAGTTCCTGGCAACCATGCTGCAATGAATGCATCTGATAAATTGATTTCCTTTGTCATCCAAAGCGGTCTTCCTGAAAAGAAAACTGAAACTGTAGGGATGCCTTTTTTTGATAATTTTTGTAAATAAATTTGTTGTCTGGTTTGAGAAAATCTTAAATTTCTTCTATCGCCTACCCCTTCTGCATAAGGTTGCTCGCCGTAGACCACTATTGCGACATCATATTGCTCATCAATTTCTCCAAGACTGTTAACGTAGGTTACATTTTCTGGGCTCACAATTTCTTCGATCGCTTGTAGAAACGTTATTGATCCAGGAAAATCACTGTTTTCATTATTGGTCCCTTGCCAATCTAATGTCCAACCACCAGTTTGAGTTCTTAAAGAATTAGCATCTTTCCCAACAACTAATAGTTTTATATCTCTAGAAAGGGGTAATAACTTATTGTTATTTTTTAAAAGCACTAAAGATTCTCTAACTGCTTGCCTTGCAATGTCTCTATTTTTTTGAGTACCCACTTTAGAAAAGGGAGTATTCCGAGGCTGCTTTTCATCAAACATGCCCAATCTTTCTTTTACTAATAAAATTCTTTTGACTGCGTCGTCTAACCTTTCTTTGGAAATTTCTCCTGACTTAACTTGTCTTAAAGTGTTTCTATATAAATCCTTCCAATTTTCTGGAACCATAAACATATCAACTCCTGCATTGAATGATTGAGCACAGCTTGCATTTGAACAGCCAGGAACTTGGCCATGCCCATTCCAATCACCAACAACGAAACCATTAAAATTCATTCGGTTTTTCAAAACCTCTGTAAGTAAATAGTCATTCCCATGAAGTTTAGAGCCATTCCACGAATTGAAACTGGCCATTACAGTTTGAATACAACTATCAAGTGCTCCAAAGTAAGAAGTACCATGAATTCGTTTTAAAGCCTCTTCTGTTGTTTTAGTATCGCCTTGATCTCTACCTAAAAACGTGCCTCCATCGCCTAAAAAGTGTTTGGCAGTTCCAATAATTTTTTTATCAGATAAAAAGTCGTCCCCTGTGCCTTGAAGTCCTTCTATGAATGCTTGGCCAAGAAGATTTACAAGTTCCGGGCTTTCAGAGTACCCCTCATATGTTCTGCCCCACCTATAATCTTGTGGAACGGTGACTGTTGGAGCAAAGGTCCAAAAGAGTCCTGTTGCTAGAACTTCTTCAGCAACTGCAGAGCCAATTTCTCTTAAAAGATTTATATTTTGTGTAGCACCAAGCCCTATATTATGTGGATAGATAGTTGCACCAAATACATTGCTATGTCCATGAACAGCATCAGTTCCCCACAACACTGGAATGTTTGCTCCTCCCCTACTAATTGAGTTGTTATGAAAATCCTGAGCTAAAGCTCTCCACTCTTGTGGTGTTGATCTTAATTTGCCGTTGGGTGAGGTATTTCCTCCATTGAGTATGCCTCCCAAAGGATATTTTTTTAGATCCGAGGGTTTCACAAAATCCAGATCAGCCATAATCACCTGCCCTACCTTTTCTTCGATAGTCATTGTTGACATGATTTTTAGAACTCGTTCAACATCGCCCGTTGGGCAAAAGTTTTCTCTACTCCAGTCAATTGCATAAACTGATGAATTTAGTATAAAAAGCGCAACAAAAAATAATTTTTTCATAAATTTCTCCAAGGCCCAAACAGTGTTATAAGATAATTACATTTGATCACTGCAGTAACTAAATTCTATTAAAAACTTCCATCAAAATAAATATAAATGGATGCAATAACAGCCAAGATAGTAATAGAACCAAAATTAAATAGTTTTGAGGTTTTAAAATCGCTTGCATCTAATTTAAAAATTTTAGAGTTATCAGCCTTTGGTGAAAGGATGGCACTTGTTAAAAATGCTAGAGCAAATGAAATTGCCATTTGATGCATAAATGGTTCTATGAGAGATTCACTGGTGTTTGCAACGTATAATTTCATTATTACTCCAGCAACTAACGCAACAAATGATCCCCATAAGACTGATTTTGAATTTGATTGTTTAAAAAATATTGCTGAGAGGAATACAAATAATATTACAGGGCTAAATAAACCCATATACTCCTGAACATACTGAAATGCTGAATCTAGACTTCCAAGGAAAATTGGAGCTACAATAATCGACACAACTAAACCAACTAAACTAACCACTCGTCCAACTGAAACTAATTTATCATCAGCAACATCATTGTAGTTCCTGTAAATATCCATTGTGAAAATTGTGCTTAAACTATTAGATAGGGAAGCCAATGATGAGACAATAGCTGCAACTAACGCTGCAAATGTAAGTCCTAATATCCCATTAGGTAACAAAGACAGCATTGTTGGATATGCTTTAGATCTATCTCCACCTAATGAATCTATTACACTGCCTTCAAGAGCAATAGCAATTAGACCTGGCAATACAACAACAACTGGCATTAGGAGTTTTAAGAAACCTGCGAACATTAAGCCATTTTGTGCCTCATTCAAACTCTTTCCTCCAAGAGCTCTTTGAGTGATGTACTGATTGGTGCCCCAATAATAAAAATGTGCGATCCACATTCCTCCAATCAGAACCCAGATTCCAGGAAGTTTTACATAATTACTATAAGCCTCTGGATCCTCTGCCTTTGAAACATAGGGTAACAATGCATCAAATTTTTGTGGGTAATCATTAATTAAAATTGAAAATCCTTCTACAACTCCATTGCCTTCGGAAATTGCATTTAAGCCAACATATGAAACAAATAATCCTGCAAATATTAAAAGTGTTACTTGAATAATATCTGTGAATGCAACTGCCTTTAAACCACCATAAAGAGAATATGCTAATGACAGAGCACCTAAGAGAATCATTGATAAAATTAAATCTAAGCCAGTGAGGTTATTTACTGCTTTAGCTCCCAACCACAATATAGTAGGTAAAATTACCATCACGTACATTATTAACATTAGTGTAGCGAGCAAAGTGCTGACATTTTGGTCGTATCTCTGGGAGAGCAATTGAGGCATGGTGAAAACTTTTTGTTTTAAATAAACAGGGAGTAAAAATTTACCTACAACAATCAATGCAATTGCAGCCGTCCACTCATATGTTGCTATCGCAATTCCCATTGCATAAGCATCGCCATTCATACCGATAATTTGATCAGCAGCAATATTTGCAGCTATTAAAGAAGTTCCAATGGCCCACCAAGGCAAAGAACGTCCGGCAAGAAAATAGTCTTCAGCAGTTTTCTTCTCACCTTTTTTTGTTCTGGAAATATAGGTGGCTATTCCAATCAGCATTACTGCGTAAAAACCAACGATTATATAGTCAAGACTATTCATGCATCCTCCTTACAATTGAATAATTAAGATTACCATACAATGGTGTATGTTCTTTTGTTATGAGATTTATTGATGTATTTTTTAATAAATCTTTGTGATGTTTCGAATTATGGCTATCAAATTCTTGAAATAGATATTCTATAGCCTCCAATTTATGAATTCTTCTCATTAACCCTCCTGCGAAATATATGCCACCCTTGGCGAGAATAGTGAGGTTTAAATCTGCAAGAATTCGACCAAAAGCTCTACAAAAGTTATTTAGCAACTGTGTTGCTTTTTTGTTATCTCCATATGAATCTACTATATCTTCTGAGGAAACATCTTCTCCAGAGATGGACCTATAGATTTTTTGAATACCTGTGCCTGATAAGAAACTTTCCAAAACAGAAAAGTCATTGGAAGGCTCCAACTCAAATCTCTCGAATAAATAGTCATTAAAGCTTTTGGTATTTCCAAGCTCAGTTGCGAAAACGTATGGAGTATTATTTACATACCTCAGAATTGAGAAACCAAGCCCTGTACCAGGACCAATAGCAATGCTCGTCTCTTCAGGATTTCTTTGGCCCCCCTTGAGTTGAATAAAATCTTCATCATTCAATAGTGGAAGACAGTAACCTATTGATTCCCAGTCGTTAAGCATATCACAGCGAGATACCTTAAACTCGTCTTCGATAGAGGTTCCATTTATTTCAAGCGATCTATTTGTCATTGAAACTTTGTTGGTACTTCGCGGGCCGGCTGCAGAAAAAATAATTTCTTTAATATTATCCTTTTTAATATAGCTTCTTATTACCTCAAAAATTTCTTCATTTTTATCAACTCTAGTTTTAGAAATATCATCTATATGAAATGTATCAGTACTTCCGAGACCCGCTCGTAAGTTTGTTCCACCAAGATCTAAAAGAAGTTTTCTGTCAGACAATTTTTCCCCTCTATAGAGTTAAAATTATATTAGATTAATTGCTTTAACTATAGTAAAAACACCAATTAAGAGAGATCAATTAAAAAATAGTCCGCATTAAACTATACTAGTTTCATATATAGTTTATTCTTGAGTTTTAAAAATTATTCATAGTAGATTTGAAAAATAATTGGAAAAATAAAATCATTTATCAGATATATCCAAGAAGCTTCTTTGACTCAAGTGGAAATGGAATTGGAGATCTTAAAGGAATTGCAAAAAAAATTGATTATCTTAAGAGATTAGGGGTAGAGTATATTTGGATTTCACCCTTCTTTAAATCTCCCCAGAAAGATTTTGGATATGATGTATCAAATTATCGTGAAGTTGACCCTATTTTCGGCACAAACAATGATTTGAAGAATCTTATTGAAATATTCCATAAAAACAATCTCAAAATAATAATTGACCTTGTATTAAGCCATACCTCTGATCAACATCCTTGGTTTCAAAAAAGCCTTCTAAGAGAAGATAATTTTGACGATTGGTATGTGTGGGTAGATGGGAGAAAAGATGAGTCACCTAATAACTGGCTTTCTGTTTTTGGGGGTTCATCATGGAAGTGGTCAGATAAGAGGAACGCTTTCTATCTACATAACTTTCTAGAATCACAACCAGATTTAAACTTTCATAATACTGAAGTACAAAATCAAATGCTTGATGAAATTAAATTTTGGCTTGATTTTGGTATAGATGGGTTTCGCTTTGATGTCATTAATTTTCTATTTCATGATAAGAATTTAAGAAATAATCCTTATAAAGACCCATCTGAAATACGTCCCCTTGGATTTAATAAAGATAATCCTTATGGATCTCAAATACATAAATTCGATAATACCCGTCCTGAAACTGAATCCTTTATAAAAAAAATACGTTCTTTATTAGATGGCTATGGGGCAATTTCTATAGGGGAAATCGTTGCAGATAATCCTATGGATGTAATAGCTCAATATACTTCAGAAGATAAACTACACATGGCTTATTGTTTTGAATTTTTATCAGACGAATTTGAATTTGATAAAGTGGAGGGAATTGTTGACGATTTTTTTCAAAAAAATAAAAATTCCTGGCCATGTTGGGCGTTTAGTAACCATGATGCAAAAAGAATTGCCTCAAGATCTTCAATAGAACCTAAAGAATTGATGAGGAAGCTATTATCTTTAAGAGGTAATATCTGTATCTATCAAGGTGAAGAGCTTGGTTTGCATGAAACCAGTGTTGATTTTGATGATATCCAAGATCCTTTTGGTAGAGCATTCTGGCCAGAGTTCAAGGGCCGTGACGGCTGTAGGACGCCTATGCCATGGGAAAAAAATCAAAAAAATCTAGGCTTCACAACATCTACTCCATGGCTCAAAGCAAACGAAAATTATAAAAATTATGCAGTAGATGTTCAGGAGAATGACCCTAACTCGATGCTAAATTTAACAAGAAAATTAATAATGGAAAGAAAAATCGCTACCTAAATTCAAACAGAATGGAAGTTGGGCCAGACATTCTGAGGGAGTGGATTCAGGCAGCGATATCTTTTGTTAATAAATTAATTTTTATATAGTTTGTTAGGTCAATCATTCTATTAGCAAAACCCCATTCATTGTCATACCATGCTAAGACTTTAGTTGTATTACCAATGACTTGTGTATGCGAGCTGTCATATATTGATGAGTGTATGTTTCCTTTGAAATCACTACTCACTAATGGTAATGAATTAATGTCCAATATCCCTCTAAGCTCATTATTTGCTGCTTTTTCGATTTCTTCGTTGAGCTCAGTTATCGTAAATCCTACTTCAGTACGAAAAGTAAAATCTAGAAGAGAAACATTTGGTAGGGGGATTCTTGTTGCTAAACCATTAAGCTTGCCAGCAAGCTCTGGTATAACTAATCCCACTGCACTTGCAGCACCTGTTTTTGTTGGAATCATGGATTGTGTTGCTGCACGAGCTCTGTAGAGGTCAGTATGCTGTACATCTAACAAGTTTTGATCATTTGTGTAGGAATGAATTGTATTTACAAGCCCCTCCTTGATATTAAATTTTTCGTGAATAACCTTGGCTAAAGGTGCAAGACAATTCGTTGTACATGAAGCATTTGAGATAATTTTATCTTCAAATTTTAAATTATTTTGATTAACACCGTACACAATTGTCTGATCAGCATTTTTGGATGGAGCTGAGATAATTACTCTTGAAGCACCAGCATCTATGTGAGATTTTGCAGCTTCTTTGTCAGTAAAAAAACCTGTGCATTCAAATACAATGTCAATTTTTAGTTCTTTCCAAGGAAGATTTTTAGGGTCCTTTTCACTAAAACATTTAATTTTATGCTCCCCTACAATAATTTGATTTGGAGAACATTTTACATCTTCTTTTAAAGTGCCTTGGTTTGAGTCGTATTTCAGAAGATGTGCATTAAAGGCTGTCTCAGCAAGATCATTTATTGCAACAACTTTAAAATCCGATATTTTTCGGTCTAAATATGCTCTAAGTATATTTCTTCCGATTCTTCCAAATCCGTTAATTGCAATATTCATGTCTGGTATTGTATTTAAAAAATTACAAAAATAAAGTTTTTTTATGTAAAAAAAGCATTTATGTAAACTTTTTTAAAGTTTTTATGATTGATATGCATTATTTGATTTACTTTTTTATATATTTGTCTATTTTTTTTTTATTTATTTCTTGTCTTATAATGTCTTGATGTCTATTTGGTTTAAAAATTATAAGATTGAAGATTTCAAAGATTCTTCAGTAAATATTGATGCACACTTGGGGATTGAATTTTTAGAAATTGGTAAAGATTTTTTCAAAGCTAAAATGCCTGTCGACAAAAGAACCAAACAACCACTAGGGCTTCTTCATGGCGGAGCATCATGTGTCCTTGCAGAGAGTACAGCAAGCTTTGCTGCTTTCCTCACGATTGATCCAAGAAAAAAAACAGTGGTAGGGCTCAATCTAAATGCAAACCATATCAAAACCACAACCTCAGGATGGGTATATGCCTGCGCAAAGCCCCTTCACATTGGTAAATCAACATCAATATGGGATGTAAAAATTACTAATGATAAGGATGAATTGGTTTCGAATATCACTTTTACTGCAATGCATAAAGATTTGTGAAAAAAAAATAACCATAAAAAGTAGAAAAAATAAGAAAAAAGTGCTACTTTCAACAGCATGAAAAGACTAATCTTTGCATTTCTCGTTACATTTGCATTCTTTTTTAACGCACAAGAGGAAAACGACTACGAAGAGGTAGTGGTGACCGCGAATAAGAAAGAAGAAACGGTACAAGAAATTCCTATGAATATTTCGGTTATATCTGAGGGGGATATCGAAGAAAGAGGAATTACTACGCCTGAAGACTTTCTTAGAACACTGGCTGGAGTTACTACTCCTGGTGGATCTAGGTTTTTTACTTTCAGAGGACTAAATACAAGTTCTGCTCAAAGATCGCCTGGCACCTCAACAACTTATGTTGATGAGATCAAAGGCATAAATATGAATATCTTTGACATTGAAAGAATTGAGGTTTTAAGAGGGCCACAAGGAACTCTTTATGGTTCCAATGCTATCGGTGGAACCATCAGATACATAACCAAAAAACCTAATCCGGATGCTTTTGAGTCAAGTTTCTCAGTTGAACATGGTTCAAAAGTCTACGCTGAAGAAGATATTAGCAACTACAATGCTATGGTTAACGTGCCGTTAATGGATGGAGTTGCATTAAGAGCTGTATTTTCATCTCAAGTTGATCCTGGAATTTACCAAAACGTAATGACTGGGAAGAAAGGTGTTGGTACCCAAAACGATGATTTAATGAGAATTACACTGGGCTTTAATTTTGATAAAGTTACTGGATTTTTAAGATATAACCTTGTCGACAGAGTTGACGTAGGAATGAAGGAAAAAGGTAACGGAGACAAACCTGGAAATGCTGACTTAGTAGTTTCAGGCTGTAATACTGCTGGAGCTGGATGGTGGTACAACTGGGACGGTTATGAAAATTGTGCTCGAGTTGCAGGTCTTGCTGCCGAGCTTTCAGATTATACAGATTTACCTGGGCTATCAAGCTACAACCCTATGTTAGCGTTTGCAGACTATTCAGATGAAATTCATAGAGTAAGAACAAAAGTAATAAGCTCAACGGTTAATTACTCAGGTGATGCTTTTAACATAACAGCTGTTGCAGCAAAATATGAAACCAGAGAAGATTCTGATACAGAATGGAGCCGTATTGATATGGATGATATTTATGCAGCACCATTGGTTGTTACTTCTGATACAGAGGAAACTAGTTTTGAATTTAGAGTATCCTCTAACCCAGGCACACTAGAATGGACTGTAGGTTACTACTATGAGGATTTTAGTGGCAAACCAAATCAAATAGTTGAAAACCAGTATGGAATAAGTGCGGATGCATTTGACTACATCGTAGGAATCATTGGAGTACCTGGTTATGATGGTAGCGTATACTGCCCTCCTTACTGTAATGATTTAGATGGCTATCCATACATGTATTATGGTAGCTGGAGATACCACAGCAACTCAAGAGAGGAGTCTTTCTTCGGACAAGTTGCATATAACTGGAATGACTTTACATTTACATATGGTCTGAGAAGATACATGTTAGATGACAGCTATAGAGGTTCAGAATTTGGACTGTTCTATGTTGGCGATAACTTTGGTTGTGACAATGATGGCGATGGACGTGGAGATTTTGCAGATGGTGTTACCTGTACTGAGTTAGCAGGTGCTGAAGCAGACACACGACCAAAATTCACAGCAACTTATACTCCTAATGATAATTTGACTCTATTTGCAGTTCAGTCAGCAGGTTACAGACCTGGTGGTAATAATGCTGCGTTACCATATTTCTGTGAAAATGATCCTGAAGCAGCTTCTTTTGAAAGAAGATACACTTCAGATAATGCAGAAAACACAGAGTTTGGTTTCAAATACAGACAGCCTGGATTATCACTGAACGCAACATACTTCAATATTGACTGGCAAGATATTCAAATTGGTATTGCGCCTGCGTGTGGATGGTCATTTACTTATAATGGCGGTCAAGCTGAAACTTCAGGCATGGAGATTGACTTTAGTTATGATCTAGGAAACAACCTATATCTAGATTTTGCTGGGGCATTCATGAGTGCTGAAACCACAGTTCCACTTCCAAGTTTTGGTGCGGAAGCTGGTGACAGATTACCTGGTACAGTTGAATCACAATTTAATGTAGGTCTTGCTTATGAGACATCTGTAATGAATTATCCAGCTTTTGCAAGGGTAGATCTTTTATCTTATGGTGAAAGCTATGCTACTTTTGCAGAGTCAGAGAATATGATGGCTCCGGATTACAGCAAATTGAATTTCAATGCAGGAATAAATTTTGGCCAATCAGCAATTGGATTATCTGTTGATAACCTTACTGATGAGAGAACAGAAGCATTTAGATATGCTGTTGATTCTCCTAGCTGGAGACCAAGAGATTATGTTCAATGGATACCACCTAGATCTGTTAGCATAAAATACTCATATAAATTCTAGTCTTTTTAGGGCGGGGTAACCCGCCCTTTTTTTATGCGTTTAAATTTTTTTTTATTATTCTCTTCTTTACCATTACTTTCAGACTCTCTCTGCGAATATCACTCAATCGAAGAAGAGATCTCAGAAGTTCAGACTGTTGGCAAAGACCTTCCTAGTATCAAATCTCTTGTACCTGTAACATCTTATGAGGAGAGATTAGAGTTTGAAGGTTCCCCTGGAGAGCCAGCTTATCATGAGGGCATTGACTACATTCATGAAAACCAAGCAATAATTGATATTCCAGTACTTTCAGCATTTGATGGTGAAGTAGTATACGTAAGATCAGGTTGCCCAGAAACTGGTCAGTTTGAGAGAAATGAAGCCCTTAGAGAATGTGGTGCAGGATGGGGCAATCATATAGTAATTGAACACGATAACTTTTTTACAAGATATGCTCATCTTAGAGCAGATTCAATTGCGGTAAATGTTGGCGACAAGGTTAAATCTGCAGATCAAATTGGTTTAATGGGGAATTCTGGCAGAAGCAACAAAAGACATTTGCATTTTGAAGTTGGAGTCTATGATGGTGTCTTTAAATCATGCAAACCATCACAATCATTTGATTATGTGGTGGATCCTCTTAAATTAGGTTTTTAGCCTAAATTTAATCCAATAAGATTGGTAGGCAATCAAACAAATATATAAAAAAGTCAGCAATAAAAAAGTTTTCTGTAGTACTGGGTCGAAAATACTTTGTGCAATAGGATTTCCAGATGGTAGTCTTGTGAAAACCTCAGAGATGCCAGGGATCAAGCTAAAAAGTAAAGTCGCAGAATATGAAAATGCTTGGAAATACCTCGAAATCCCAAAAATTTGTTTTCTTTCAAAAATAAATCCAATAAACAATGCGAATAAGGTGAATAAACCCAACAAGTGAGCAAGGTTAAATCCACCCTTATTAAAAATAAACAAAGATGTTGCTGCGGAAATACCCGTTAAAAAGATATATATTTTCCCTGAATGAAGACTGTATGCTATTAACTTGTATTTATAAAGAATATAAATACCGATGAAAATTGCTAAAGATCCAGTAATTGTATGGATCCAGCCGATTAATGATATACCAAAGACTGTCGTCATTATGCTCTCCAAAGATCAATCCAAATAAGTTAAATAATGTTTCAAAAAATGGTGGAGCCAAGGGGGATCGAACCCCTGACCTCAACACTGCCAGTGTTGCGCTCTCCCAGCTGAGCTATGGCCCCA
>ENA-OSEY01000771-OSEY01000771.1-marine-metagenome-genome-assembly--contig:-NODE-771-length-22712-cov-5.921007_pt1 | contig 22712 bp, 25 predicted proteins | sample MGYA00248465_ERZ534230 | MGnify/ENA primary metagenome ERZ534230 (study PRJEB26409, sample SAMN06344110) | marine metagenome | isolation source: Sea water from surface | place: Atlantic Ocean:Southern...
TTCATTTGACATTTCTGCCTTAAATAAATTAAGTTTTTCAAAATTTTTAAGTTTTTTTAAATAGTTTATTTTTGTACTATCTTCAATATTTCTCATAGTACCATTTACTTCATAACCTTTTTCAAGAGCACATCTAAGAATACTTGAACCTACTAAACCGCTACAACCAATAACGGCTAATTTTTTATTATTTATTAGATTTTTAGACATCGACTGGATTAAAACATATTAATAAAACGGTTGAAACATATTATTCAATAAACTAAAAAAACTTTTTAAATAATCAAACTTTGACTAGTTGCTTTCCTAGATTTGAGCCATTTAATAATTTCACTAAACTTTTAGGTGCAGTTTCTATTCCATGGCTTATATCTTCTTTATTATTTAATTTTCCTTTTTTATACCAATCTAACAATTCATTATATATTTCAGAATATTTATTAAAATAATCTAAGATTAAAAGTCCTTGTATCCTTGCTCTTTTAACTAAAAGTGTTCTATTAATTCTAGGACCATTTGGTATTGGGTAAGATGGCATGCCTATTGTTCCACAGATAACAACTCTAGCGTTGATATTAATATTTTCCATTACTGCATCAAATTGTTCACCACCAACATTATCAAAGAAACAGTCTATCCCCTGTGGAGCTATTTTTTTTAACTCTGATGAAATGTCTTTTATTTCATTATAATTAATAACATGGTCATATTTAAATTCATTTAAACAAATAGATTTTTTTTCATTTGAGCTTGTAATTCCAATAGTTTTACATTCGAAAATTTTAGCAATTTGGCCAACTGCTGAACCTACACTTCCAGCAGCAGTTGTAACGACAACAGTATCTCCCTTATTTGGCTTACAAATATCTACTAATCCTGCATGTGCAGTAATTCCATTTAACCCAAGCACTCCTAAATTTGCAGAAAGAGGCACATCATTTTCAGGAATTTTCATTTGAATATTTTTAGGTTTTACAATTGAGTACTTTTGCCAACCAAGCCATCCAACAACAAAATCACCTACTTCAAACTTAATGTTTTTAGTAGAAATGATTTTACCAACGCCAAAACTTCGCATTGGCTCATCAAAAGCAACGGGTTCTGAATAGTTGCCAACTGTACTGATCCAACCTCTCATTGCAGGGTCAATTGAAACATAGGAAACTTCAACGAGAAACTCTTCTTTATTTAACTCTCTTACAGTATCAGTAATTATATCGAATAAATCTTCTGAAACTTCAGGATTTGGTCTTCTTTTTAAAACAATTTTTGTATTTGTTAAATTCATACTATAATTTAACAAGGTTTTATTTTAACAACAAGAGGTTTGAAATTATTCTACAAATGTTTAATAAAGCCTGCTTGTCTCAAGTATTCTTATTATAAACATTAGTGTAAAATAACCTGCATTTATCATCAAAACAAAGCTTAACAAAAGATTAATAGAAAATGGAAGTTGATTTTGGAGAAAATCTCTCCAAAAATACTTTTCTAAGTAAAAGGCCAGCTCTGTATACCAAATTGTAAGAAGTGCTGCATGAATAATGTAAAGAGTATATTTGTTGTTATCATACAAAATTTCATTTAATATGAAAAAAATTATAAAAAATATTATTGAAAAAATTACTTTAACAAAAAAGTTTTTTAAATATACAAACTTCCGACTGAATTTAAAGTGAAGCAATAAATAAATTAAAACAGCATGAAAACTGCAAACTAAAAATAATTTAACTAATTTAGGATCCATTAAATCAACAATAGTGAATAACTTAAAATACCAAATGGAAGACCAATTGCAGCTCCTAAAGATAATGTTTTATTAAAAGATTTGATTTTAAAAAAACCTAAAAGAAGTATCCAAGCTGTAAACGGAACTGCAAGGCCAAATAAAAATCCTATAATAAGATTTGCATTATTTGCACTCCATTTTTTTGGACTATCTAAGAAATCATTCATAAATTTTACATAATATAAAATCAGTTATTTATCAATTGAATACATTTATAAATAGTATAATCTGTTTAATATTTTTATATAATTAAATTTTACAGGAGACATTATCAACGACTCTAATACAAATTTTTGGGATTGGTGGAATGATGGCGAAAGTAAATTTAAAAAAATTACTTACCTGTTTAATAACTGGTGGAATAATGGAAAATATAAACCCTTAAAAGCTATATATGTCTCGATATTTTTACATATAATATTTGCAATATTTTACGGTATATATTGGATTTTTGGAAATTTATTTTAAAAAATAACTTTGCTTAAATATAATTCATATTTGCAAAATAATCTAAATTTAATTTGAGTTTATGTCTAATTATTGGAATAATTTAATATTAACAGAAAGGTTATTTTATGAAAGATTATATGGTTGCACATACATTTAAATCAGAGGAATTAAGAGATCAATATTTTGAAATGTCTGCATCAATGACTGAAGACGATATTAGATCTAATATGAAAAATGAAAATGCAAGTTTTCAAATGAATTGGAATAACGAAAAAAATGATATGGTTATGTATTGCTGGTGGAAAGCTAATTCACCTGATGCAATAATAGAAACTCTTGGCGAAATGGCAAACATGTTTGAAAATGACATAAAAGAAATGCCTAATATTATGAATGTATCTGACTAAGAAAGAATTATTATGAATACACTTATTATCGCAAAAATGACTAAAGTTACTTATGATGATTGGAAAATTAAATTTGATGAAGACGCAGAAGTACAATCAAAAATGATGAGAAATACTACTGTTGGAAAAGTTGATGACAATACTGCAATGGTATTAACTGAAGTATTCAATCCTGAAATGGTTCAAGAATTTATGAATTCAGATGACTTTAAAGAAATGGAAACTAATCTTGGATTATCACATGAAGTCTATAAAGTTGAAAAAATTAATTAAACTTGGTTTGATATAAGTTATTTAATTATTCTTGAAACTTTCTTGAAGATACATAAAAGGATAAGATTACTAATATAACATGTAATGCATAGATTATTATAGAAACGTTCACATCTCTTAAGAAATTTAAATAAATCAGATTTAACAAAACTATTGAAAATCCTAATCCACAACAAAATAAAAGTCTTTGGGCTGCTGATTTAGGTACACCTCTACATAAAAAAAGTAACATACCTAAGAAAAATACCCCAGAAGCCATTGCGTATCTTAGACTAATGCCAAGAGAAAGTGCTTCAGGATTGTTTTTTGAAAAAGGAAACATAATTTCTGTAATTTCTACAGCAAAAAAAATGAAACCTATGCTTTCTAACATCATTATAATACCAATTAATGCGAGCATAAATCTTGAATTGTTAAACAAAAGATAACCTCTACTAATTAAAAAATATATAATTGTGTTACGATTTTACATTATTTTAGATAATTTATCAAATTAACGAGATAAATTAGCATTTTGTTCAATAATTTTTATTACAGATGAAGCATCTTTATCACCAAGGCCATTTGCAACCGCTGAATAATAATATTGTAAAGCGACTTGATAAATTGGTAATGCAACTAAGTTTTCTCTAGATAATTCAGTAATAAATTTAGAATCTTTCATAGGTGTAGAAAAATTCATACCTTCTTTTTCAAAGTCTTGATCAACCATCAATTTTCCCCTGTTTTCAAAAACTCCAGATGAAGAAAAAGTACCACTAATTGCCTCATGAATGACTTTAGGGTTTAAACCTGCTTTCGTACCTAATGTTAAAACCTCTGCTGAGACTGCATTGTGGACTAAATTTAGGATATTTCCTATCAGTTTCATAACAATGCCATTTCCAAAAATACCTACATCAGTTACTTTTTGACAAAATATATCGAGAATTTTTTTAGCAACTTTTTTATCAGGTATATCACCACTTAAATAAGCTGATAGTTTTCCTTCCAGAGCTGCTAATCTGTTTCCAGATAATGGTGCATCAACAATTTTACATTTAGAGTTTTTTAATTGATTTAGTACTGTTTTCTTGCATTCATGTGGCAATGTAGAAGTTTCAATAATTAAAACTTTTGATTTTATATTTTCTGTAACATCTAAAAGACTTTGTTCAGAAGGTAAACAAGTAAGAATTATATCACATTTACTATAGAATTCCTCTAATGTATCTATAGGAGAAAAATATGATTTATTAAGTTTTTTGTAAAATTTATCAGATAAATCATAACCTATAAGTCTAATTTTTTTATTTATAAAACATTCTGCTATTGCAGAGCCAAGAACACCAAGCCCAATTATCCCAATTTTATAGTTTAAAACATCATCTATTTTCATTAACATGAAGAGTATAATATGAAAGCAGACTTTACAAATTATAAATCTTCAATGAATAAATTGCTTACAATCAAGCAAAAAGAAACTTGTTTACTATCTGTTGATATGCAAAATGAATATCTAGATCCAAAAGTAGGCACATCACCTTTAGCTAAATCAGACGTAGATAGAATTTTAAAAAATTCAAATTTTCTATTAAACAAGTTAAGAAAATTAAGCATTCCTATCGTACATTGTTATGTTGTAAGAAAAAAAGAAGAATTGAAGTATAACTTTTCGATAAGTCCTTATATTGACGTAAGTCAAAAAAATAAACTTTCACAAAACAAACAAGCTGGAGCAAGAAAAAAACCGGAGAGAGTTGAAGGGACATTATCTTGTGAATTACCAAAAACACTTGTTAAAAAAAATGATATTCATATTACAAGCAAACGTAACTTTGATTGCTTTCAAGATACTGAATTAGACATGCTTTTAAAAAGAACTTTAGATGTTAAAAACATAATAATTTGTGGCGTAAATACTGATACCTGTGTTTATGGAACAACATTTGGTGCAAGTAATAGAGGTTACAACCCTATTGTCATAGAATGTTGCACAGGCTCAATGCGTGGTGAAGACCAACATAACACGGCTCTTAAAATCATGTCTCAATCGATAGCTTGGGTAATGAAAAAAGAAGAAATATTAAATAAATTAAATTAGTATACCAGCTCTTCCAGTAATTTCCCCTTTTTCGATTTTATCATGAAGACCTTCAGCTCCATCAAAATCTGTCTTAACAGATACTAATGGTTCTATAAGGCCTCTTGCGTACAAATCTAAACTCTCTTTTAATTCCTGTTTAGTACAATAACGAGATCCAATTAGTTCTAGCTCTTTTACCAGCATGTCAGCTGAATTTGCTAAAAATTGTTCTCCACTACCTCCAAGTGTAACTAATCTACCACCTTTACCTAAAATTGAACAACCTAACTCAAGAGATGATTTACTGGAAACAAAATCTATAACAACATCTAAATCATTACTCTTAGAAAAATCAGCAATTTTATTTTTTAAATCATTCTCCATTGGAGAAACAGAGAATTCTGCACCATTTTCATTACAAGTATTAAACTTTTCAGTTTTTGTATCAATTCCAATTGCGGATATATTGTTTAACTTTAGCATTTTAAGCATATGAATACCTAACCCACCACCTGCACCAATAACTCCTACTTTATCAAAAGATGATATTCTTGCTTTTTTTATGATTTTTAATGGTGTTGCTACAGCATCACAAACTACAGCAGTTTCCAGGAGGTTATTTTTATAATCAATTTCTTCAGGTATTTTAATGAAGTTTTCAATTGGTAATTTAATATACTCTGCATAACCGCCATCAATTTCCCTTCCTATATAACCTCTAAAATTATCACATAAAGTTTCACGATCTATGTTACACCATCGGCAATGACCACAAGTTAAATAAAAAAATGCTGTAACTGGGGTTCCAATTTCTAAATCACCTCCATGTCCATTGAGTTCAACTATTTCTCCAATAATCTCATGACCAATAATTCTTGGATAATTAACTGTAATCCTACCTGCCTTAACATGCTGAATTGTCAAGCCAGACCCACATGCTAATACTTTTGCAACTGCATAACCTTTTTGTGGAGTGGGGTCTTCAATAGTCTCTATTGAAAAAGGTTTGCCTGGTCCATTTAAAAGTAATGCTTTCATATTATGAACTTTGTATTTTTAGAATTTCTGTTTCTATATCATCAGAAATATCGATTTTATTGTTTATTTTACTTGAAGCATCCATTGCCATTGTCATTACAAGATTTTTATGTCCATCTTCTGCGGATGCATGTGGCGTATCTGTACCAACATATAATCTTTGAAACCAAGAGTTAGTTTCTTCTCTCATAGGTCCCCAAAGTTGGTTATTATAAATATCTCCAGGCGGATATGATGTTAAAAAATCAACATGTCTTGCATCTGAAGGTGTAAATCCTGAAGGATTGTAGCCATGTCCTTGAGGCTTTTCACTCGCAAGAACTAAATCTCTATGTGTATCTTCAATATCTATAACCCCTTCTGTACCAACTATTCCAATTTCTAGACCGTATACAGATCCTGGCCATACAGTTGGTAGAGCCCAACTTATATTCATACTAAAAATAGTATCATCATCCATTGTAAAAATACCAAATGTAGAATCTTTAGTTCCATGACTTTGTAATTTTTTATCTACTGATTGTGCAAACACTGACCTAGGATACTTACCTTCCATTAACCAAAAGGACATATCAAGACTATGAGTTCCTGATACAACCATAGGCGTAAGATTTTTTCTCTCATTTGTTCTTCTTACAGTTGCAATAGGAACCATGCTATTCATAAAAGCTCTAGTTACAACTGATGTTACATGTCCAATTTTATTATCCATTAATTTTTGCTTAACAGCTAAAAATCTTCGTCTAAATCTTTGCGTATATCCTAAGACAGCATCCACATTTGTTGATTTTATTTTATTTAAAACATCTCGACTCTCTTCTAAATCAGTTGCAAGAGGTTTTTCTATAAAAAGTGAATTTTCTCTCTCAAGTGAAGCCATTATGGGTCCATAATGATGGTTTTCATCTGTTGCAATAATAACTGCATTAACTTCTGATCTTTTTACGAGCTCATTGTAATCAGTTGTAAAAAAGTCTGCTTCACAATCAATTTGTAATTTTTTACCCAATTCTTCATTAATATCACACAAGCCTATCCAACTTATTCCAGGATAATCTTTTGCCATAATTGCTCTAATTCTACCTATTGTTCCACAACCAATTACAGCAAGACCAATTTCTTTTTTATTAGTCATAAACTATGCCTTTCTATTTTTATTACAAATTGATATGTTCTAATTTATTGTAATAATTGTTTTTTTATATTCTCTTTTGTGTATGGCATAATTTTAAGCCTTTCACCTAAAGATCTATATATTGCATTTGATAAAGCTCCACCAGTTGGTCCTGCTACAACTTCACCAACCCCCAAATATGGATAGCCTTTTCTATCAATTACATTAGATTTAATTGTCGGTATATTATCAAAACCTATAATATTATAGCTATCCCAATCTTTAGAAATAATTTCATAATTATCGAATTTTACTTCTTCATAGATACACCAACTAGCAGCTTGAATTAAACCCCCTTCAACTTGAGCTTTAATACCGTCTTCATAGGCAATTTCTCCAGCATCAACTGAAATCCAAGCTTTTTTTAATATAATTTCCAATTCATCTGTTATATTCAATTCTATACCTACCGCACAATAAGCTGCAGAGTTTTTGTATCTAGAAAAACCAATGCCTCTGGCATTACCTTCTGGACAACTTTCATTTAACATTTGTGTTTTTAGATCAAGCAAAACATCTTTAGCTCTGTTATCTCTAAGATGATTAATTCTAATGTCAAAAGGATCAATATCTTTTGAAACTGCTAATTCATCTAAAAAAGATTCGGTGGCAGTTACATTTGCAAAAGCTCCTAAGGTGCGTAATGCAGATGTTCTTAATGGTAAATCATGAACTAAATTTTTAACTAGTCTTTTATCTTCAAATTCATATAGTGGATCCAAATTTCTATGTATACCCATGTGTGCAACTGTTTTAGGTTTATATCTATTTTTTGAGAAATCATCATTAATAAGTTTATAAGATACAAAATTATTCAAATCTTTTTCAGTTGGTCTGGTTAAATATGTGTCCGAATACACTTCATTAGACCAATAAGTGATTCTTCCTTCATTATTAATTGTACCAGTAAGTTTGTTTATTGAAGCACTTCCATAAGGCTCCCAACAATGTTCATCTTCTCGTGTCCATTTAAGTAAAATATGATTATTTGGTAAATCTTTTGCCAAAACAGAGACCTCAAAAGCAGCATCATCAGCGCCATTGTGTCCATAACATCCTGAACCTGGAGAAAAAATTAATTTTACATTTTCTTCTTTTAGATTTAATGCATGAGGTAATATAACTTTTAAGTCATACAAAGCTTGACTATGAGAGTATACTGTTAAACTATCATTAGAAAATATAGCACATGCCGCTGAGGGACCAATTGGACCGTGCATTAAATAAGATTTCTGAAATTCACTTGTTAGAGTGATATTACCATTATTATCAGAAGTTTTTAATTCTGGTACTTTTTCGTAAAAAGCTTCACCACCAGGCCTAACATTTAAAGTTTCTCTATCATTTTTAAGTAACATATTCTGCAAACTTTTATTTGAAAGATTTTTTATATTCTTCCACTCAATTGCATTTTTTAATATGTTTAAATATTTAACAACCAGAAACTCATCCTTGGATAAAATTGATATAAATGAACCCTTAATTATTAACTTTATATCTAATTGCTTAAGCTTATTTAATATTTTATCATCAATTTTGACAAATTTGCTGTAATAGTTTGGTGGACGAATTATTCGAGCATGCAACATATTTGGAAAAGTCATATCGTGAACGTATTTATATTTGCCAGTAATAATCTCATTTATCGATTTAATTTCAACCTTTTGATTATTATCATAACTAAAACTATTTAATTCTTTTTCAGTAAAAGTTTCTGGTATTTCTAAATTTGAAAATTCCTTAGTTTTAAAAAAATCCCAATAAGAAAAACTCTTATTTGATATTTTATCCTTGATTATACCATTTTCAAAAATCAAATTTTCCTTTTGGATATCTAAATTTTCAATAACGTATTTAAAAAAATTTTTTCTTAAGGTCAAAGAAGCAGCTTTCAAAGCACTTCCAGAATGTGGAACAGATAAACTGCTAGCCGTTTTCCCTTCGTCTGGAGTGAAGTCAGTATTTAACCTTACAATTTCTATTTGATCATATGGAACGCCAGTAATTTTAGAACATATAAGCGCAAGGGTAGAACTGATATGTTGACCAATATCCACTTTTCCAGAATTCACTTTAAGTATTTTATCTTTTTCAAGATTAAACCAATTAGAAATCCGTTTGTATGAATTAATACTTGGCCCTGAGTGAAAATCTAACATATTATTTTACCCTTGATTAATGTTTTCTATAGCTTGAAGTACTGCAGAATGTGATCCGCAACGACATAACTGTCCTTCAAGGGCTTTATTTATCTGATCTCTATTAGGCCTTTTTTCATTTTTAAATAGTTCAGAGAGTGAAATGATAATACCACTTGTACAATAGCCACATTGCGCAGCATTGTGATTTTTAAAAGCCTTTTGGACAACATTTAGGCCTTTATCATTTGACAGACCCTCAATAGTTGTTATTTCGCAATCTTGAAAATCACTAGCAATAACATTACAAGACAATTTTTTCTTACCGTCAATTAATACTGCACAACTCCCACATTGCTCTAATCCACAACCTAACTTAGTTCCAGTTAATTTAAAATCATCACGAATTACAAAAATTAGAGTTTTATCATCATGTATATTAACTTCTTTTGTTAAACCATTAATTTTAAATTTGCATTTAATTTTTGACATAAATGATCTCCACAAAATAACTTAACAAACAATTAAATAAATTAAAATATTTTTTGCTGTATTAGGTACTCAATTTAATTTAAAATAATCAAACTTTAAAATTTAGTTATATAGGAGGAGATATGATTAAAAAAATTTTAAAAATAATTCTTTCTGCTGGTTTTACTTTTGGTTTTATTACAGTTTCACTTGCAGATACAGTGTTATTAAGAGTCGGTTCTGGGCACCCTTCCAAACCGACAGCATATGTTACTAACATGGAAAAAGTTTTAGTTCCAAATATAAAAAAAAGAGTGGCAGCAGAAACTAAACATAAGATTAAAATTATTGAAGCTTATGCTGGCAAAATTGCAAAGGTACATGAAACACTAGAGGCTGTTGAAAAAGGATTGTTAGACATAGGTTCTTATTGTGTTTGTTTTGAAGCATCTAAACTCTTGCCATGGAATTTTGACTATTTTTTACCCTTTACTGCTCAAAATCTCGAGACCACTTGGGCGGTTAAACACAAAGTTATCAAAAAATTTCCTGCATTAACAGAAATGTTAGAAAAAAAATATAATCAAAAATTTTTAGGTATGACAGGTTGGGATGATTATGGTATTGGAACCGTTAAACCATGGAGCAAAGCTAATGATCTAAAAGGAGTAAAGATAGTTGCTGCTGGACCAAACTTACCATGGGTGTCATTGTTTGGAGCAGTACCAGTTACATCAACGTTACCTACTCTATATAATGATTTAGCAACTGGTGTTGGTGAAGGTAATATTATTTTTCCATCTGCTCAAGCAGGCGGATTTAAGTTTTATGAGGTAGCACCATACTGGAAAGTTATGGGTTTTGGAGCTATGGCTGTAAATATTACTACTATAAATCTTGATACTTTGAAAAAAATTCCACCTGAAGTTGCTAAAATCATTATTGAAGAAGCAAAGGTTTATGAATTAGCTGCTGTTAAAGACGCTCAACAAAGATATCAAAAAGGTCTTGATGATTTGGTTAAGTTTGGAAAGAAAAAAGGTATTAATGACGCAGTTACTTACCTACCACTTGATCAACAAAAAATTTGGGCAGATGTAATTAAAGATTGGCCAAATTCAAGAGCGCAAGATATAACTAAAGATTATGGTATAGACGGCGCTGCTCTTATGAATGCCTATATGGTAGAAATAGAGAAAACAGGACACAAATTTCCAGTTAGATATAAAATAGGAAATTAAGTTACATAGCAGATGCCAAATACATAAAAGGCATCTGCTATTTTTTATTCTGTTAAAAGAACCAGTTTTCCAAAGTGTTTGTTTTCATTCATAATATTTAGAGCTTCATTAGCTTGCTCTAATTTAAAAACTTTATGAATTACATGTTTTATTTCACCGCTGTCTACAAATCCAGATAAATCTTTCACAGTCCTTCTTAAAACTTCTACATTTTCATCAACACTTCTAGTACGACCAGTTGTACCTATATAATGTAACCGTCTTTTGGCATGTAGATCATAATCAAAATTAGAACTCATACCAGCTAATCTGCCAATATTTATTAAATATCCATTGATCTTTGTTGCCTCCATATTTTGATTTACATAATCACCTGAAAGCATGTCAATTAGAACATCAACACCTTTTCCTTCAGTTATTTCTAAAACCTTTTCTAACCAATCTTCTTTACTTGTATCTATTATATGTGTTGCACCATAGTCTTTTAGTTTGGAGCGTCTTTCATTATTTGTAGAAGAACCTAAAATTAAACTAGCGCCTAGTGATTTTGCTATTTGAAGACCAATTATTCCTACACCACTGCTTGCGCCTTGAATAAAAATAGTTTGACCTTTAGAAAATTGTCCATTGGTTACAATTGCATCATGCATTGTCTGAAGATTCCCATGAATTGTACATGCTTGTTCCCAAGAAAGTTTATTGGTATCAAATGGGACAGCCCTTCTGAAGTGTGCTAAAGCATATTCTGCCCAACCTGAACCACCTCTGCACATTACAGCTTGTCCAATAGACAAGCCAGAAACTTCAGAGCCTAATTCTTCAATTATACCAGCAAACTCTCCCCCAATTACTTTTGTATCACCACCAGTATGACCAAAAGATTGACCTTGAGTTTCTAGCAAATCAGATCTGTTTAAACCACAGGATTTTACCTTAACCAAAATTTGTTGTGGACCAGGTGATGGTTTTGAAACATCTGAAATTTCAACACCATTTCCTGACTTAGATAAAATAACAGCTTTCATAAATACTCCTATATCACAAGTAAATTTAATTATAATTTAAATTTACCTTGAAGTCCATCCACCATCAACGAGAACACTTGATCCTGTCATCATTGAAGAAGCTTCAGATGCTAAAAATACAAACGGTCCCATCAAATCCTCAACCTCGCCTAGGCGTCCAAGAGGTATCATGGATAAGACTTGATTTTTAAAATCTTTGTCTTTTAAAAAAGGTTCCGTCATTGGGGTTTTTATAAAAGTTGGACAAATTGAATTCACCCTAATTCCATTAGGTGCAAGTTCTATAGCTAATGATTTTGTAAAACCTTCTAGGGCAAATTTAGTTGAACAATAAGTAGTTCTATTTGGCCCACCTACATGTCCCATTTGAGATGAAACGTTGATTATGGATCCTAAAATATTATTTTCTAACATTTTTGTAACTACATTTTTGGTTAGATTAATTACTGATTTTACATTTAATGACATAACATAATCAAAATCTTCAATTTTTGTTTCAACTAAACTTGAAGGAATATTTGTACCAGCATTATTTACTAAAATATCAAAACAATCTTCATTTTTAATCAATTTAGAAACTGCTTTTTCGTCAGTAACATCTAGGGATTTATAAGAACATTTATGCCCTAAGCCTCTCAAGTAATTATCTATAATTTCCAATTCTCTTGTTGTTCTAGAAACCATAAGAACTTCTGCACCAGCTGAAGATAAAGCAATTGCAGCACCCATTCCGATACCTCTTCCTGCACCAGTTACTAAAGCTCTTTTGTTTTTTAAGCTAAAACTTGGTGTTTTAGGAAAAATCATATTTATCTCCTATTCTGCAGCAGCATAAGGTTCAATATTTCTTCCTCCATATCTCCTTACTCTAATATTAGCTTGTTCACCATGCCCGGCGAAACCCTCTAAGGCGCATAACCTTGAGCAATATTCTCCAATTTGAGATGATGCTTCATCAGTAATTACTTTTTGATATGTACATGTTTTTATAAACTTCCCAACCCATAAACCTCCAGTATATCTTGCAGCAGTTTTAGTTGGAAGTGTATGATTTGTACCTATAACTTTGTCACCATAAGCTACATTTGTTCTTGAACCTAAAAACAATGCTCCGTAATTCGTCATATTGTCTAAAAAATAATCTACATCCTCGGTCATGATCTGAACATGCTCAAATGCTAAATTATCTGCAACTTTTACCATCTCATCTTGACTTTCGCAGACAATTACCTGCCCATACTCTTTCCATGAGTTTCTTGCAATATCAGCAGTTGGAAGAATTGAGAGCTGTCTTTCAATTTCAATTAATGTTTCTTCAGCTAATTTTTTTGAATTAGTTAGTAAAATAGCTGGACTTGTTGGTCCGTGTTCAGCCTGACCCAAAAGATCAACAGCACATATTTCTGCATCTGAAGTATTATCAGCAATTACAAGCGTTTCAGTAGGACCTGCAAAAAGATCAATTCCGACTCTACCATATAATTGTCTTTTAGCTTCAGCAACAAACATATTACCTGGTCCAACAATCATATCTGATTTTGATATTGTTTCAGTACCTAATGCCATTGAAGCGACGGCTTGTATGCCACCTAAACATAATATTTTATGTGCTCCACCATAATACATTGCCGACACTATAGCTGGATGAGGTTCTCCGTTTTGAGGAGGAGCAGAAGCCGTTATATTTTTTACACCAGCTACGCTCGCGGTAATTACTGACATATGTGCAGAAGCAACCATCGGATATTTTCCACCAGGAACATAACATCCAACAGAATTAACTGGAATATTTTTGTGACCCAGGACAACGCCCGGAATTGTTTCTACTTCGAGATCTGTAAGACATTCTAATTGTTTCAAAGCAAAATTTCTTACTTGATCTTGAGCAAATTTTATATCCTCAAGGTCTTTCTTATTTACCTTATCAACAATATTTTCTATTTCATTTTTTTTTAAAATAAAACTTTCTGGTGAATAATTATCAAACTTTAAAGATAATTCTCTAACAGCCTCATCTCCTCTTTTAGAAACATCATTAAGTATACCTTCTACGGTTCTTTTAACTTTTTCGTCAGCTTCAATTATTTCACTTTCTGATTTACCTTCTTTTAACCAAATGGCCATTATTATTCCTTCTTAAAATATAATTAGTTTTTTTTAATTGATGCAAAAATATGATGAACTATCAAGTTTTTTTTAAACTAATGATCCATTCCAAAAGATCAAGGGATCATATTTATTAGCAAAAAAACTTTTAACTTCAGCTACTAAAATCTGGTGATCACCGCCTGGATAATATTTCCATTTAACACAGTCAAACCATGCTAAAGAATTTTTAATAATAGGAAAACCATTTTCACTCAATTTATATTTAACTTTCTTAAACTTATCCTCAATAGGACTTGAAAATAAATTACAAACATCTTTTTGGTCTTTTGATAAAATATTAACAGAATAACCTTTAGCGTTCATAAATATATCATAGCTAGGTTGTTTTATTCCTATGCTCCACAAAACTAATGGAGGATCAAGTGAAACGGAAGAAAAACTATTAACTGTCATACCGATTGGATTATTATTTGTATCAATTGTTGAAACAACAGTTACTCCAGTTGCAAATTTTGATAGAACATTTCGAAAATTTATTAAATCCATAACTTAAATCATCAATTAAAGTTTCTATTTATCATTAATTATGTATAATAAGTAATTATTTATTTATATTGAATGTATCAACAAATTTGATAATTATGACAGTATCAATCAAACAATTAAAAGCTTTTGTAGCTGTTGTAGAGGAAAAGTCCTTTAGTCAAGCAGCAGAAAGATTAAATGCCACTCAATCTGGAATGTCAATGCTTGTTCAAAATCTTGAAATAAGTATTGGAAAAAAGCTATTAGACAGAATACCTGGAAATATGCGTCTTACTGAGAGCGGTAAAGATTTTTATAAATATTCATTGGACATATTACGCTTAATGGAAAAAGCTTTAATTGATACAAAATCAACACCTGAAGGATTTACAGGAAATATAGATTGTGGATTAATGCCAACATTCACAAGATCAGCCTTACCTATAACATTATCAAGATTTCTTGATGAGAATCCTAAGGTAGAGTTTAAAATTACAGAAGCTTATTCAGGCGTTCTTGAAGAAATGGTAAGATCTAATAAAATAGAATTTGCTATCGTTCCTTCTGTAAAAAGTTCATTAGGATTAAATGTTCAATTTGTATCAAAAGACTTAAATTTGTTAGTAAGCTCAAAAAATTCTCCATTTGAGCATTTGAAACCTCTCAAAATAGAGAAACTTAAAACTCACGATTTAAAGATAATATTACCTAGTCCTGAAAATTCTCGAAGGATTGCCATAAACCAGTACTTCTCAACTCATGGAATTAAACCTAAATCTATTCTTGAAATGGATGGTATGATTGGAACACTTGAAATGGTAGCTTATAGCGACTGGTGTTCAATACTTCCTGCTGCTCTTTGTGATTTAGATATTGAAGGCAAATCAAGGACTTTATCCCCTCTTGACTCCCCTTCTTTAATTACCGATTATGTTTTAATTACCTCCGCTAGCAGAGAACTAAGCCCAGTAACTAAATTTTTTAGTGAAAAAATTTGTGAAGAAATAAAAAATATAAGCGAAAAATTGAATCAAAGGGTTAGAAAACATTGATAATTATATTTATTCCTTGATTGCACTATTAATATCTCTATTGTTTTAAAATGAGGAGTATAAAATGGTAAAAAAAGTTTCTGAAATTTTACAAGGAGTAGCCGCTATTTGGTTGGTTTTTGTTGCATTTACTATTTTTGCTGAAGTTACTTTTAGAAACTTTGGTTTGTTTTTAGGAGCAGATCAAATAGTCCAAAACTCGGTTCCTGCAATTGTATTTCTTCAAATTCCATTTGCCATTGTATCTGGTACAATGCTTAGAACTACCTTGATTTATGAATTTTGTAACAAACATGCAAAAGCAACTATAAATATTTTATCATTTTTAATTGGCATTATGCTATTTGTTGGTATCTCAGTTGGTGGATGGACAGATATGATTAAAGGATGGGAAATTAGAGAATATCAGGGTATTGGTGCTATAGAATTCCCAGTATATATCGTTAGAACCGTTATTATTTTTGCTTCTGTGATTGTCGTTTTTATATATGCAAGTCTTATTATTGATCAATTTAGAAAAAAAAATAATTAAATTTAGAGAAGTGATATGGAAATTGATTTAAATGTTCTAATGTTAATTACATTATTTGGTATGTTACTAGCAATATTTGCTGGAGTTCATATTGCTTTAGCTCTTGGAGCTACTGCGATGATTGGTACTTATTTTATTTTTGAAGATGCGTATATGGCTGCAAGTCAAGTTGGAGGAGCTGCATACGAACTTATTAGAGACCATGTATTCATGACAATACCACTATTTGTTCTTATGGGTGACTTTCTATCTCGAAGTGGTGCAGCAGCAGATTTATATAATTTAATAAACAAAGGTTTAAGAGGAGTTCCAGGTAGATTAGGGGTTGCTACAGTAACTGGAAATACAGCATTTGCTGCAGTTACAGGAACTTCAATCGCATCTGCAGCAGCATTTACAAGAATTGCTTGGCCAGAAATGAAAAAAGCAGGTTACAATCATAGTTTTGCGCTTGGGTCAATTTCAGGTAGCGCATGTTTAGGAATGTTAATTCCTCCAAGCGTTCTTCTGATTGTTTGGGGAATTATTACTGAAGACTCAATTGGAAAATTATTTGTTGCAGGTGTTATTCCAGGAATTCTTTTAGCTTTACTATATGTAGCATATAATTTGATAAGGGCAATTCAAGATCCAAAACTTGCACCAGAACCTGACACAGTTGGTATAACCACAAAATTAACAAAAACTGAGATATATTCTGGTTTTTCAATAATAGGTTTAATATTTTTAGTTCTTGGTGGTATTTGGGGTGGTTTTTTTACTGCTACAGAAGCTGCGGGCATGGGAGCGATCGCAAGTTTTGTAATAGCATTATTTAAAGGAATGAGATTCAAAGGCGTTGTTGCGTCAATTATTGATGCTGGAAAGACGTCAGCACCTATTATGATTTTATTAATAACCGCCGGTATGTATTCAAGGTTCTTATCTTTATCTGATATAAATTCAATAATATTAGAAGCCATTACTTCTGTTGGTTTGAATCAATTTGCAATCCTCATTATGATGGTAGTTATATGGTTAGTTTTAGGAATGTTACTTGACTCAATTTCTATTATTTTGTTAACGGTTCCTTTATTTATTCACTTAGTTCCAGATATGAACCCATACGCATTTGCAATATTTGGAATATTAGCAATTGAAGCAGGGCTTCTGACACCACCTTTCGGATTAATCGTATATACAGTCAAAGGGGTACTAACGGGAAGTAATGATAATGTTCCTTTGGGTACTATATTTATGGGTTCAATACCTTACTGGATAATGATGCTATTTGTAATGATTATAGTTTATTTAATTCCAGAACTAGCAAGTTGGCCTACGAATTTTGTTTAGGCTTTAAAAATAAATAAAAAATGATAAACTTTTAACATTAACGGAGGAAAATTTTATGTTAAAAAATTTAAAAAAAGCATTGCCACTTGGGCTTTTGATCTCAGGCGCAATTGCGACGTCTGCTATAGCAGGGTCATATACGCTTAGAGTTGGGTCTGGTCACCCTTCTGCACCAACAGCATATGTGACTGGAATGGAGAAAGTTTTTGTGCCCAATATTAAAAAACGAGTGGCAGCAGAAACTGGTCATAAAATCAAAATTATTGAAGCTTATGCTGGTAAAATTGCCAAAGTTCATGAGACATTAGAGGCGGTTGAAAAAGGATTGCTAGACATTGGTTCATATTGTGTATGTTTTGAAACTGCAAAATTATTACCATGGAACTTTGATTATTTTGTACCATTTACATTAACAAATCTTGAGACTAACTGGGAAGTTAAGCACAGAGTTCTTAAAAAATTTCCACAATTAGCAAAAATGCTTGAAGATAAATATAACCAAAAATTTATAGCCATGCAGGGTTTTGATGATTATGGAATTGGAACTGTCAAGCAATGGAACAAAGCACAAGAATTAAAAGGTGTTAAAGTAATTGCTGCCGGACCTAATTTACCATGGGTATCATTATTTGGATCAATTCCAGTAACATCAACATTACCAACAATGTATAATGATTTGGCAACTGGTGTTGCAAAAGGTGTAATTATCTTCCCTTCAGCTCATGCTGGCGGTTTTAAATTTTATGAGCAAGCACCATATTGGAAAGTTATTGGTTTTGGAGCAATGGCGCAAACTATAACAACAATTAACTTAAAAACTCTGGCAAAACTTCCGCCAGAAGTAGCAAAAATTGTTATGGAAGAAGCAGCAAACTATGAAAGGTCTGCAGTAAAAGATGGTCAAAGAAGATACCAAAAGGGTCTAACAGATTTAATGAAGTTAGGACAGAAAAAAGGTATTAATGACGCTGTTACTTATCTGCCTGTAGCACAGCAAAAGATTTGGGCAGAAACTATAAAAGACTGGCCTAACTCAAGAGCTGCTGACATCACTAAAGGATACCCCGGAATTGATGGAGCTGCTTTAATGAATGTTTACATGGAAGAAGTTGAAAAAACAGGTCATAAATTTCCTGTAAGATATAAAATTGGTGGGTAACCACTTATAAATTAATTATAAGGCATACAAGAAATTGTATGCCTTTTTTATTATGAATAAACAAAAATATATTATTTATTTATCATCAGTATTTATGTCCATTGTCGTAACAATGTTCATAAGTTCTGTTGTAACATTCAAGTCTCTAGATGATTTAAATTTATTTTGGGAAATTTGGCCAATTAATTGGTTTTACGCGATACTTATTGCTTTTCCGGCTATAATGATATTTAGACCCTTATGTCAAAAAATTAGTGAATTTTTAGTTAATTTATTTTTTAAATAATTAAGATATAAGCCGTTTTTATGAAACCCATCAAATAATTTGATTTTTAAAATCAGATAATCTCATGTTTAATTGTGTAATTAAATTTTGGAGGAGATTTATGAAAAATAAACTAATAACAAGAAGAAATATGTTACTGGGTTCGGCAGCATCATTTGTTGCATTAGAGATATCAATGAACTCAAATCCGGTATTTGCTTCAAATTGGCCAAGCAAGCCAATTACTGTTGTAATAATGTATGGTGCTGGTGGAGGTACTGACACAATTACACGTGTCTTAGTAGATGACATGGCCAAGACTACAGGTTGGAATATAAAAGCAATTAACAAACCTGGAGCAGTTGGAGGTGTTGCAACTAAATATGTAGCATCACAAAAAGATGATGGATATACAATTCTAGGGGCAGCAAACTATAATAAATTTGTTAGAGTTATGGGGCACATGCCTGCTAACGAAAAACCTTGGGAAAATTGGGTTTTTATGCAAGCAGCAAATTCTTTGGCAAGTTGGTCAGTTAGAGCTGACTCACCATTTAAAACATTTGAAGATGTTGTTAAAGCTGCAAAAGCAAAACCAGGAAGTATCTCGATTTCGACATCCGGAACAGGTGGATTATGGCATGAACTTGCTTTACTTGTAAGTGATGCCGCTGGAATTAAGCTCAAATTTGTTCCTTATAAAGGTGGAAAAAAAGCAACTCTTGCAGGTTTACAAGGAGAAACTGATATTGCTGGTGGAGGTGTTCACGAACATGTTAGCTTGATTAGATCTGGTAAATTAAGAAATTTACAACAAACAGGAAGAGAAGATTTAAATGTAGATGGCATTAATTTAAAATCCATTGGTAATATACTTCCTTCTACTAAATCATTTTTGCCTTTTGGAGGATGTTATAATCTAATTATGCATAGATCTACACCACCTGAAGTGATAAAATTAGTTACTAACGCTTATAAAAAAGCAGTATCTTCAGAAAAATTCATGTCAATTGCTAAGAAAAAGTTTTTTGATATAGATGTTAAGTTTGGAGAAGCTGCAGATAAGCGTGCTGCTCAATTGGAAACAATGACAGTTCATACATTTAACAAATATGCAGATCAAATAGGAAAAAAAGTTAAGTCTCATAAAGAACTAGGTTTACCAACACCTGAAAACTTTGAAAACTGGTGGCCACCAAAAGGATATAAGCCAATTAAAATTTAATTTATGAGAGATGATTTTAAAAAAAAATCTTATATATCAGAAGATGAAGGAGCAGGTTACGCTGCTCCTATCATTGATTTAATATCATCTTCAGCAATACTCATTTTATCATTTTGGATTATTTATGAATCATTAAAATTAAAGATCCCAGATAATAATATTCTAACTGCGCCAGCGCTCTTACCTGTAATTATTTCAATATCTTTGATTTTTATGACATTAGGTATCTTTTATAAAAGTCTGAAAAAATTAAGTATAAATAAAACTAAAAGCAATCACAAAGAAACTGATCACTTAATAAAATTTATTTGTCCAGTTGCATTGTTTTTTTATATCTTCGGTCTTACTAAGCTAAAATTTTCACATAAACTTTATTTTTCTAACTATCAATTAGATTTTGGGCCATTTTTAATTTTGACAATAATTTTATTAACTTTACTTCTATATATTTTTTGGAAACAAAAATTACTTTCTTGTTTTGTAGTTTCATTAGTTTGGTCTTTATTCTTATCTTTTACTTTTACAAATTTTTTTAACATACCACTACCAGGTAATTAAATGTTTATTGAATCACTAATCGATATTTTTCAGCCTATTTTATTACTTATAATTTTATTAGGTGTTTCACTAGGTATTATTTGGGGAGCACTTCCTGGTTTATCTACTACTATGGCAATGGCATTGTTAATTGGATTTACTTCAACTATGGAACAAAATATTGCAATTTGCTTCATGTTAAGCGTTTACACAGGCTCTGTTTTTGGCGGAGCAATTTCAGCAATATTGATAAACATTCCTGGAACACCAGATGCTGTGCCCACCATGATTGAAGGTCATGCTTTAGCAAAAAAAGGAGAAGCTGGTACAGCATTAGGAACAGCTATCTTTGGTTCATTTATAGGAAATTGGATTGGAATATTAATTTTAATTTTTTTAATGCCATTTTTAATTGCTATTGCCTTGAATTTTAAATCATGGGAAATGTTTTTGTTATCTATTATAGGAATTTCAGTTTGTGGAACAATGTGTTCTGGTGAATTGCCAATTAAAGGCTGGATAGTCGGTTGGATAGGAATATTAATTGCTATGGTTGGAATAGACCCTATTTATGGAATTGAGAGATTTACTTTTAATAATCCAAACTTTTATGATGGATTTAATTATATACCAATATTAATTGGACTTTTTGGTATTTGTGAAATTGTTAAAACATTACCAAACAAAAATAAATCTCCAATACCTGAAAAAGTAGGAAAGTTATTTTTACCATTAAAAAAATTATTAGGTTATGTAAAAACCTCCATTAGATCTGGACTTATAGGAACTTTTATAGGTGCTTTACCGGGAGCTGGTGCTAATGTAGCTTCATTTTTATCATATGATATTGGGAAAAAAAGAGCTAAGCCTGAAGAAAAAAAATTATGGGGCAAAGGAAGCTATGAAGCAATTGTATCTGCTGAAGTAGCAAATAATGCAAATATTGGAGGCTCAATTCTTCCGACCTTAGCTCTTGGAATTCCAGGGAATGCTGCAGCGGCAGCACTGCTAGCAGCACTTACAATGAAAAATGTGGTTGTTGGACCAACAATTGATATAGACCATCCAGGTTTGGTTTATTTTATTTATGCAGTCTTATTAATTGCAAATTTTTTTATGTATGCAATGGCCATAGCCTTAGTTAAACCATGCATAAAACTGTTTTCTCTTAGTAGAGGATTATTGTTACCACTTATTATTCCCGTATGCGTTTTAGGAGCGTATGCTGCCAGATTAAATTTGTATGATTTGTGGATAATGTTTTTTGCAGGGATTTTAGGTTACATACTTTCATTATGTAAATATCCAACAGCTCCAATAGTTCTGGGCGTAATTCTTGCACCAATGGCTGATGAAAACTTAAGAAGGTCATTAATGATATTTTCTGAAAAAGATATTTTATATTTTTTCCAACAATATACCGGTTTAATATTGTTGTTAATTTTTATATTCATAATTTTTGATGGATTAAGAAGATTAAAAAAAACTTAAGCTATTTATTTAATCCTCTAAAATAGCCACTACTCTAACAAACCCTGCAGAGCCATTTTTGATTTTAAATGGGAAAGCCGAAACTAAAAATCCTTTGTCAGGTAATTTCTCTAGATTACATAATTTTTCGATGTGAGAATATCCTTTATGCATACCTGCCCTATGACCTTCCCAAATTAGAGATGGATCTTTTGTATTTTTAAATTTCTCTGCAGTATAAGAAAATGGCGCATCCCAACTCCATGCGTCAGTTCCAGTTAAACGAACCCCTTGGTCAAGAAGGTAAATAGTTGCCTCTTTACCTATACCACAACCTTTTAACAAAAAATCAGGTTTGCCATAATGCCCAGATGCAGCTGTATTGACAAATATGATATCCAAAGGAGAAAGAGTATGTTCAATTCTATCTAATTC
>ENA-OSEY01000773-OSEY01000773.1-marine-metagenome-genome-assembly--contig:-NODE-773-length-22640-cov-4.286398_pt1 | contig 22640 bp, 19 predicted proteins | sample MGYA00248465_ERZ534230 | MGnify/ENA primary metagenome ERZ534230 (study PRJEB26409, sample SAMN06344110) | marine metagenome | isolation source: Sea water from surface | place: Atlantic Ocean:Southern...
TATTATCCTTTAACAGAAAATTCACCATAATTTAAATGCTAAAGTATTAAAAATATATTTCAAGTATTAGCTAAAATTGTACAATTTTAAATTTTCTAATTATTCTTATTAATGATAAATAAAAACATGCTTAAAATTGATAAGTCCAAAAAAATTGAAGCTTATGGAATACCTGTTGGTTTTGAAGGACATGTAATAAATAATATTTTATCTATCAACAAAAGAAATGTTATTTATTTAGCCAAAGATGATAAAGACGCTGAAATTATAAGAACCTCATTATTGTTTTTTAATTCAAAAACACAAATCTATAATTTTCCTGCATGGGATTGCTTACCTTACGATAGATCAGGTCCAAAACTTAAAATACAATCAGAACGATTATCATCATTAACAAAATTAATTTTAGATAGTAATGTAAATAAGGTAATTATTGCTACAGTAAATGCTATTACTCAAAGAGTTATTCCCAGAATTAAACTTCAACAATTAAGTTTTGAATTAACTACTGGAAAATCGATAAATATTAAAGAATTAAAAAACTTTCTTGTAAATTCTGGATATATAGAGACTGGTAAAGTATTAGAACTTGGGGATTTTTCAATTAGGGGTGGAATTATAGATATATTTCCGGCCTCATTTGAAAATCCAATAAGATTGGACTTTTTTGGTGATTTTTTAGAGAACATGAGGTTTTTTCTTGTCGAAGATCAAAAAAGTATCAAAGAGAAATTAAGCAACCTTACTATTTTTGCAGTTAGAGAAGTATGTTTAAATCAATCTAATATAAATTTGTTTAAAAAAAATTATTTAAAAAATTTTGGCATACCAGATAAAACTGATTATCTCTATCATTCAATAATTTCTGGCCAAATCTTTCCAAGTTACGAACATTGGATACCCTTTTTTTATGAGTCAATGGATACTATTTTTGATTATGTAAGTGATCCAATATTAATTATCCCATCTCATTTTCAAAACACACATGAAACAAGATCTAAGATTGTAGCGGAGTATTTCGAAACAAGAAAAAATGTTCAAAAAATAGGTTCTAAGTTTAATTCCACCTATAATCCTATAGATAGTCAATTACTTTATATTAGTCCTTCAGAATGGGATAAAATTATTTCAAATCTTGATAAAATAAATTTTTTTGAGTTTCAAAATCCAAAAAAGGAAAACGGGATAGATTATAAAGGTGTAATATCCAAAAACTTCTCTGTTGAAAGACAAACACATGGATTAGATCTATTTGAACATTTTGTTATTTATTTAAAAGAATTATTGAATAAGAATAATGTTATAGCAATTGCTGCATACTCTAATGCCTCAATGGAAAGATTAGAAAAAATTTTCTATGATTATGGATTGAGAAATATAAATAAATTTCAATCATGTAATTATAATCAAGAAAAAAATAATTTTGAATTTTTGCCAGCCAAAAAAAACTTAAATATAGGTGTTTTACCATTAGAGCATGGATTTTCAGTTCCTGGATTAGTAGTTATTTCAGAACAAGATATTCTAGGTAATAGGTTATATAGACAAAAAAAATATAATAAAAAAATCAAAAATCCATTACAAAATTTTTCAGAGATTAACATTGGTGATTTGGTAGTACATATTGATCATGGAATAGGTAAATATAAAGGATTTAAATCAATTTTTGCTAATAATATTCCTCATGACTGTTTGATTATAGAATATGCTGGAGGAGATAAATTATTTTTACCTATAGAAAATCTGAGTCTTCTCTCCAAATATGGTCAAGAAGTTGGTGAGGTCGATAAATTAGGAACCCTTTCTTGGCAACAAAAAAGATCAAAAGCCAAAGAGAGAATTAAAGAAATAGCTCATTCCTTAATTTCTATTGCTGCAAAAAGGTACTTAATAAAAGGAACAGTTCATAAAAAAGAATATTTTTCATGGAATAAGTTTTGTTCAGGGTTTCAATTTGAAGAAACTGAAGATCAAAATTCAGCAATTTCTGATATTCTCAAAGATCTTTCCTCAGGTTTGCCCATGGATCGTCTTATTTGTGGGGATGTTGGTTTTGGTAAAACGGAGATTGCATTAAGAGCCTCAATGATAGTTGCTAACGATGGTTATCAAGTTGTATTACTAACACCTACAACTTTACTTGCTAGACAACATTATGAAACATTTAAAATGCGATTTAATAATTTCCCTTTTTTTATAGAAAAACTTACTCGTTTCGAAAGTTTAAAACTGAGAAAGAATATTATTTATAAATTAAAAAATGGAAAGATTGATATTATCATTGGCACACATGCTTTACTATCGTCTGATATTAATTTCAAAAAATTAGGATTACTTATAGTAGATGAGGAACAACATTTTGGGGTAACCCACAAAGAGACAATAAAAAAACTCAAGGCTAATGTTCATGTGTTAACCTTAACGGCAACACCAATTCCAAGAACACTACAATTAGCTTTTACGGGTGTAAGGGATCTTTCCATAATTAATACACCTCCAATTGATCGGTTATTAGTTAGAACTTTTGTTATGGAGTTTGACGGGGTAGTAATTCGTGAAGCATTAATGAGAGAAAAAAGTAGGGGAGGACAGAGTTTTTTTGTAGTTCCAAGAATTGCAGATATGGATAATATTATTAGTTTTTTGGAAGATGAAGTTCCTGAAATTAATTTTAAAATTGCTCATGGTCAATTAGTTGGAAGCAATTTAGATAATGTTATTGAAGAATTTATAACTAATAAGATTGATTTGTTACTATCTACTTCAATAGTTGAAAGTGGTTTAGATTTTCCTAATGCTAATACCTTAATAGTTCACCGTGCTAATATGTTTGGTCTATCACAGCTTTATCAAATAAGGGGTAGGGTAGGTCGCTCAAAAATTAGAGCATATTGTTATTTAACCTATGAACAAAAAAATAAAATTACAAAACAAAGTGAAAAAAGATTAAAAATCCTTGCAAATATTAATTCATTAGGCCAAGGATTTTCTTTAGCAAGTCAAGATCTTGATATTCGTGGTGCTGGTAATATCTTAGGTGACGAACAATCTGGCGATATAAAAGAGGTGGGATTTGAACTTTACCAAAATATGTTAAAAGATGAAATCGATAAATTGAAAGAGAACCAGATAGAGGATAAAGAACAAGTTAATTCTTTTGTACCACAGCTTGATTTAAATGTACCAATGCTTATTCCAGAAATCTATGTTAAAGATCTTACAAGTAGATTAAGTTTATATAGAGAATTAGCTCTTTTAAAAAACGATGAGGAATTAAATGAATTTTCTGAGAGACTTGTTGATAGGTTTGGTTCACTACCTAACGAAGTAGAAATTCTTTTAAAAGTAACATCTATAAAAAATATGTGTATTTCAACAGGTATTGATTTGTTAAAAATTGGATACAGTAGAATATTGATAGGTTTCCATGAAAATAAATTTTCAAATCCAAAAGCACTTATGGAATTCATTCAAAAAAATAAAAACTTTATAAAAGTAAAAGAAGATAAAATTGTCATAACAAAATCATTTAATAATGATCATAACAAATTAGATTTTATAAAAATATTGGTTAAAAATTTTTTTAAATTAAAAAAAACGCCCTCCTGAGAGGGCGCTAGTTATTGAGGCAGGTTTCATACAGGCAAGAAACCTATCGAGCAGTAATTAATTATTATCTAACTTCAACTGTTGCGTAAAGGTAATAATTTAAATAATTGTCTTTATATACTTATTTTCTTTATAGCACTCTATATTTATGTATTAAATTATAATTGGGTACTTTATATAGATGTCTTAATTTTAATTAATTTCCAAATTTGGAAAGTTTTATAATCAATTACATGATTCGTATTAATCTTTTTTAATTAAATTGTTTTTTTCCTCATACTCTGGAACTACTAATCCAGCTGAAATCACTAACTTTGCGGCGTTTTCAACTGTCATGTTTAACATTATTACGTCTTTTCTAGGAACAAATAATAGAAATCCAGAAGTTGGATTAGGTGTGGTTGGAACAAATACTGTCAAAATTTCATCTTTATTAATTTTTTTTAATATTTCACCTTTAGTTACTGTAGAAACAAATGCTATTACCCAAATGCCTTTTCTTGGGTATTCCACCAAACAGGCACTCTTGAATGTTTGATCTGACTTTGTAAAAACTGTTTCAGCTATTTGTTTTACTGCATTATATATTGATCTAAATACGGGTGTTCTATCAACCAAACTTTCCCAAAATTTAATAAGTTGCCTTCCAAAGAAACCTTTAGTAACCATTCCTATAATTGTAGTAAATATAAGAAAAGTTAATACACCTAGTCCTGGAATATCTTTTCCTAAATATGTAGAGGGATTATATTTATTTGGCAACCAAGGTACCACTTTATCGTCTATAAAATTTATTGCGCCCCATAATAAATAAATAGTTAAAACTATGGGTGTTATTAAAACTAAACCAGTTAAAAAATTAGAACGTAATTTTTGAAATAAATTTTGATTTTTTTTTATTTTCATAATAGGTCTGATAAATCTGTCATATTTTGTGATTATAGCATTTTTTTTTATTTTTAGTTTTTTATTTTTAAAACATGCTTGAAATATAATTTTTTATAGTATATGTCGACTAAAAAAATTCACAGATGAGATGAAGATTATTTTAAATCTAACCGGTTGCTAGATTGCATTTCATCGAGGTTATAAACCGGAAAGGAAATAATTATGGCTTTGCCTGAATATACTTTAAAAGACCTTTTGGAGTCTGGTGTTCATTTTGGTCACCAAACTCACCGCTGGAACCCATTAATGCAAGAATACATATATGGTGTGAGGAATGGTATTCATATAATTGACTTGACCCAAACGTTTCAATTATTGGATGTTGCTTTAAATTATGTCCAAGATACTGTTTCTAAAGGAGGCTCGATACTTTTTGTTGGTACAAAAAGACAAGCTCAAAAGCCAATTTCAGAAGCTGCAGAAAGAAGTGCTCAGTATTATATGAATCATAGGTGGTTAGGAGGTACTCTTACTAATTGGAAAACAGTTTCAAATTCTATCTCAAGATTAAAAAAATTAGATGAGCAGCTATCTGACGGTGCCACAGGTCTTACAAAAAAAGAAAGACTTAATTTGGAAAGAGAACAGTCTAAGCTTAATGCTTCTTTAGGTGGTATTAGAGAAATGGGTGGTACTCCTGATTTATTATTTGTAATTGACACAAATAAAGAGGCTTTGGCGATTCAGGAAGCGAAAAAGCTTGGAATTCCAGTTATTGCTGTAATTGATACAAATTCTGATCCTTCTTTCATAGATTATCCAATTCCAGGTAATGATGATGCTGCCAGATCAATTAGCTTATATTGTGATCTTATAGCAAAAGCTGCTCTAGAAGGGATGACAAATCAACTTACAACAGCAGGAGTTGATATAGGTGCTTCCATAGATCCTCCCAATGAAGAAACTCAATTAAATAATAATATTAAAAAAACAAAAGAAGAAAACTTAGAAACCCCTAGTGAGATAATTCCAAATAAGGATAATTCGGAGGATCATAATAAAGACACTACTAACTTAGCAGAAAATGATATTGTTGAAAAAAAAGAAAGCGTAGCTGCTGAAAATGAAAATAATACTGATCTAGCTGAAAATATATCTGATAAAGTTAAAAAAACTTCAGATTCTTCAGATAACTCAGGAAAAGAAACTTCTAGCAAAGTTAAAAAATCTATAAAATCATCAAAAGCTACAAAAACTGTACAAAAAGAAAAAGAAAAAAAGAGTAAAACAAAATAATAAATATTTGTATGATTTTTAACTTTTATTAATTCTCAACATCATACTGATTATTTGCAATTTACGGTATTACTTGAAATTATTATTACTAAGGAGTGTCAAATATGGCAATAACCGCTAAAATGGTCAAAGATTTAAGAGATACAACTGGCGTTGGTATGATGGATGCTAAAAAAGCCTTAATTGAAACTAATGGTGATTTTGAAAATGCTACTGATTGGCTTAGACAAAAAGGTTTAGCAAAAGCACAAAAAAAATCTGGAAGAATTGCAGCTGAAGGTCTTATTGGTATAAAATATAGTAATAATTCAGCTATATTAATTGAAGCAAATTGTGAAACGGACTTTGTTGCAAGAAATGAAGAATTTCAGAATATGATTAATAATATATTGGATCATTCTGAAGGTAAAAATACCCTGAATGATATACTAAATACAAATATTGAGGGTAGAAATGTAGATCAAATATTAATTGATAAGGTCTCATCAATTGGTGAAAATATTTCTATAAGAAGAATGAAAAAAATTTCTGGAAATAATATTGGATTTTATGTCCATAACTCTGTTTCTAGCAATCTTGGAAAAATAGTAGTTGCTGTTTCTTTGTCTAATAATGATGAAGCATTAGCTAAACAGATCGCTATGCATATCGCTGCATCAAATCCCGTTGCTCTTTCTGAAAAACAACTTCCTGATGAACTAATTGAAAGGGAAGAGAAATTATATTTTGAGCAAGTAAGAGAAAGTGGAAAGCCTGAAAATATTTTAGAAAATATTGTAAAAGGTAAGATGAAAAAGTTTATTAATGAAGTTACACTTTTAAATCAAAATTTTGTTATTGATCCTGATAACACTATTAAACAGGTTTTAAATAATAAAAATAATGATATTTTAGATTATGTAAGATTTGAAGTTGGTGAAGGTATTGAAAAAAACACTGAAGATTTTGCGGATGAAGTAATGAAAACTATTTCAAATTAAATTTTTAAATTTCCATTGGAGGAATATAGTTATTAATTCTAAAGTAAAATATACCAGAGTTTTGATAAAAATTTCAGGCGAAACTTTAATGGGAGATTCTGAGTTTGGGTTAGATCCTCCAACAGTAGATTTAGTTGCAAAAGATATAATAAGTGTACATGAACTTGGTGTTGAAATTTGTCTTGTTATTGGTGGTGGAAATATATTTAGAGGTTTACAAGGAAGTGCCAAAGGAATGGAAAGAACAACTGCTGACTATATGGGTATGTTAGCAACTATAATGAATGCTCTTGCAATGCAATCTGCACTAGAAAGTTATAATGTGAATACAAGAGTAATGTCTGCAATTTCCGTAGATCAAATCTGTGAACCATATATAAGAAGAAGAGCAGTAAGGCATCTTGAGAAAAAAAGGGTTTGTATTTTTGCTGCCGGTACAGGAAACCCTTATTTTACCACGGATACTGCGGCAACTCTTAGAGCTACTGAAATGAATTGTGAAGCAATATTTAAGGGTACAAATGTTGATGGTGTTTACGATATGGATCCAAAAACTAACAGAAATGCAATCAAATATGACAAAGTGACATATGACCAAATACTTCAAAAAAATTTAAAGGTAATGGATGCTTCTGCTGTTGCTTTAGCAAGAGATAATAAAATACCCATAGTAGTTTTTTCATTAAAAAACTTTGGAAATATGAAAGAAGTAATCCAAGGTTTTGGTAAGTTTACGTTAGTATCACCTTCTGTTTAAAAATGGAATATAACAATGAATGATGAATTTGATATAGAAAATATAAGAAAGAGAATGAACGGTGCTCTAGAATCTGTAAAAAATGATTTTAAATCGTTAAGGACTGGGAGAGCGTCTTCTTCTATTTTAGATAATATTACTGTAGAAGTTTATGGTAGTAAAATGCCAATAAGCCAGTGTGCAACTATAAATGTTCCTGAGCCTAGGTTAATTACCATTAATGTTTGGGATAAAGAAAATATAAGTGCAATAGAAAAGTCGATTCAAAATTCAGGATTAGGTATAAATCCAGTAACTGAAGGTAATCTTTTACGTCTTCCATTACCTGAGCTTAATGAAGAAAGAAGAAAAGAAATATCAAAGTTAGCTGCGCAATTCGCTGAACAGGCTAGAGTTTCTGTAAGAAATGTAAGAAAAGATGGAATGGATAAAATTAAAAAACTAAAATCTGAAGGTATATCTGAAGATGATGAAAAGTTTTGGTCAGAAGAAGTCCAGAACTTAACTAATGATTTTATAAAACAAATCGATGAAATCTTAAAAATTAAACAGGATGATATTTTGAAAGTCTAATATTTTGTCAAACCTTATTGTTAGATTTATATCATCTATTATCATTTTAGCTTTAACTTTTTTGGCATTTAATATTGGCGGTCACCTTGTTTTAATTTTTTGTAGTTTAATTATTTTTCTTTTATTTCTTGAAGTCAACTTAGTAACATTACAATTTTCAAAAAAATTTGATATATTCATTTTCCCAATTTTTGGTGCAATTACCCCTTTTTTTATAAAAGAGGGTATTCTTTTTTTAGTTGTTAGTTTAATCATCTTATTCATCGATATTATTTATGAAAATCGTAAATATTTGAGGATGTTTGTTCATTCTTATGTGCTAATTTCTTTATACTTTTTTCTTGAATTTATCTATGAGATATCTGACACATTGAACTTAGATAAACCATTATTTCTTTTATCAATAGTGATTGCCTCGGATATTGGAGGTTATATAGTTGGAAAATTAATTGGAAATATAAAAATAGCTCCAAATATTTCGCCAAATAAAACAATTGAAGGTACTTTTGGATCTATTTTTTTTACTTTAATAATTTGGATTATATTTTTTCAAGGATTTGCATCTAATTTTATCATTGAGATTATTTATGTAGTTATAATTAGTTTGTGTGCTCAGCTAGGAGATTTACTTGTAAGTTTTGGCAAAAGAAGATTAGCTATAAAAGAAAGTAGTTATTTTATTCCAGGTCATGGAGGTGTATTTGACAGAATGGACTCTATTATTGGTGGTATTTTGGGATATAGTTTAATTTTATATATTGATTTTGGATTAAATTGATTATGAGTATATTATTATGAAAATTATAATTTTTGGTTCATCAGGGTCAATTGGTCAAAGCACACTTAGCTTATTAAGAATTTTAAAAAAAAATCTTGATTTTGAAATATTAGCTATAACTGGAAATGAAAATATAGATCAACTATGTAAAGATGCAATTGAATTTAAAGTTAAAAGAGTTGTAACAGCTAATGTTAAAAAGATTGACGAGTTAAAACAAAAACTATCATCACACAATATTGAATTTTATGCTGGGGAAGAAGCAATTTTAGATACTGCAAGAATGGGTGCAGATTGGGTAATCTCAGCAATTGTAGGTTTTCCAGGTGTTCCCCCAACATTGGAATCTGCAAAATTCTCTAAAATTGTAGCAATAGCGAATAAAGAATCACTAGTTTGTGCAGGAAAATTATTAATGGAAACTGCAAAAAAATTTCAAACAAAACTTTTACCGGTTGATAGTGAACATAATGCTATTTTTCAATGTATAAATTGTGAGAATTTAAAAACAATTAAAAAAGTAATTTTAACTGCAAGTGGAGGCCCATTTCGAACCTTAAGTCTCAGTGAAATGGAAAATGTAACTGTTGAACAAGCAATAAATCATCCTACTTGGGATATGGGTAAAAGAATATCAATAGATAGTGCTTCAATGTTTAATAAAGCGTTAGAACTTATTGAAGCTAAATACTTTTTTAATTTAAGTGCAAACCAAATTGAGGTTATTATCCATCCAGAATCAATTATTCATTCAATGGTTACGTTTATAGATAATTCAACTTTAGCTCAATTATGCCCAAATGATATGAGACATGCAATTGCATATACTTTAAATTATCCAGAAAGAAGAAATATTCCTATTAATGATTTGGACATTACTGAATTACAGAATCTTTCTTTTGAAAAAGTTGATGTAAATAAATTTCCCGCTATAAAATTAGCTAGAATGGTTTTAAATACGTCTGGTAGTTTAGGAGTGGTATTTAATGCAGCTAAAGAAATAGCATTGGATCGTTTTATTTTAAAAGATATAAAATTTTTAGATATGAGTAATTTAGTTGAAAAAGTATTACATCTACCTGAAATGATGGAATATGAAAATTATTCATTAAGTACTATTGATGAAATAAAATTATTAAATAAAAGAGCAAGAAATTTTGCTCAACAAATAAACTTTTAGGAAAGTTATTATTTTGGTCGAATTTTTTATAAGTGCTGTATCAAATATTTTTTATATATTTTTTGCTTTTTCATTAGTAATTTTTATACATGAATTTGGTCATTATTATATAGGAAAAAAATGTGGTATAGGGGTGCGTGAATTTAGCATTGGATTTGGCCCAAAATTACTTGGGTTTAGGGATAAATCTGATGTTGTTTGGAAAATTTGTATACTTCCTTTTGGTGGATTTGTTAAATTTGAAGGAGATTTGGATCCTAGTTCATTATCTTCTAAAAATAATAATTTTTCAAAAAATACTAATCATTTTAATAATGCATCAGTAATATCCAGAGCTTTGACTGTTTCAGCAGGTCCAGTAGCTAATTTTTTACTTTCAATTATTATATTCACTTCGATTATATTGGTTAATGGGATAGCTAGTGATAAACCAATAATAGGTAATATAAACAATATTCCTTTTCAAGAATTAAAATTAAAGACTGGAGATTTAGTTTTAGAAATAAACGGTAAACCAATTAATTATTTTTCTGATATATTTGTAAAATACAATGAAATTAATGAAGATAAAGATATTGTCTTTTTAGTAAAAAGAAACGAAGAGATTATCAAATTTTTAGTTCCAAATTTATTTCAACCATTAATTAAAAGTATTGAACCTTTGTCTCCAGCCTCCAAAGCCGGCTTACTACCTGGTGATTTTATTTTAAAAGTTAATGAAAATAATATACTAAGTTTTAATGAATTGAAAAAAATAGTTAATGCATCAAATGGTGCTTCCATAGAATTAGATGTATATAGGAATGGTACTATTTTCAAAAGTATTTTATCTCCAGAAAAACGACCAATTGAAAATCAGGATGGTAGTTTTTCAGAAACTCTGAGGATTGGTATCATTGGTGGGTTTGCTTTGGAACCACAAAAAATTACACCTAATATTTTAGATGCTATACAATTTGGTTTTTTAGCAACATATAGAGTTATTAGTGGTTCACTTAGAGGATTATTTGAGATGATAAATGGATCTATTAGTGCAAAACACGTATCTGGACCGATTGGTATTGCTCATGCCATATCAGATGTATCTAAAAACGGTTTCATATCTTTTTTAAGTCTTGTGGGTCTTATCTCAACTGGTATTGGAATTATTAACCTTTTCCCACTGCCTATATTGGATGGAGGTCACTTATTATTATTACTGTATGAGAAAGTTTTTTCAAAAAAACCATCTCCTAATTTTATGCAATTTTTCACTTTTATTGGTATTTTTTTACTTTTAAGTTTAATGATATTTGCAACATATAATGATTTATTGCGTATTATTTTGTAATTTTTTGTTATATAGATATTAATTATGTTTGAGGAAAATTAAATATGTTTCATAAATCACTTTTGAAAATGATATTTTGCAATACAATCATTGTATTTTTTCTAATATCACCAAATTTTGCTCTTTCTCAGTTTAACATAAAAGAAATCATAGTTTCAGGAAACAGCGAAGTTTCTGCTGAAACAATAATTGCCATTTCTGGTCTCTCAAATTCAAATAATATGTCTGCAAATTCAATAAATGAAGGCTTTCGTAGACTTAGTGACTCTGGGCTTTTTCAAAATGTTGTTCTTAATCCTGTAGGAACTCGTCTTATAATCTCTGTAATTGAAAATCCCATTATCAGTAATGTTGATTTTGAAGGTAACAAAATCTTTAAAGACCAGTTTTTGTTTTCTATTATTTCAAGTCAGACTAGAACACCTTTTAGTAAAGGTATTATTGATGAAGATATTCGTAAAATTTTGCAAATTTATAGAGAAAAAGGCAGATTTAAAGCAACAATAGTTCCTCAAAAAGTTCTTTTAAAAGAAGGTGGTATAGGGTTGATCTTTTCCATTAATGAAGGCCCAAGGACTGAAATAAAATCGATAAATTTTATTGGAAACAAAGAATTTAATGATTCTAGACTAAGGTCAGTGATAGAGTCTTCACAAAAGAGTTTATTTTCATTCATTTCTACAAGTGATGATTATTCTGAACTACGTCAAGAAAAAGATAGAAAACTTTTAGAAGAATTCTACAGTGATAAAGGGTTTGCTAATGCTAAAGTCAAAAGTTCTGTTGGAACATTATCTGATGATGGTAAAAGCTTTAATATAACTTATACTATATTTGAAGGTAATAGGACTTCAATATCTGAAGTAAAATTTGAGAATAAAATTTCAACCTTAGATCTTTCTGATATTAGGTATCTAGTTAAAACAAAAAAAGGTGATTTATATGTAGGATCAGAAATTGAAAAAATAAGAAAATCATTAGAAAAAAAAGTTATTGATTTGGGCTTTCCTTTTGCAAAGGTTTCATTAAAAAAAATTAATATTAATGAAAAACAATCAGTCGATATAGTTTTCATGATTTTTAATGGTCCAAGTCTTTATGTTGAAAGAATTGATATTAAGGGCAATAATCAAACCCTTGATAAAGTAATAAGAAGAGAGTTTTCTATTTCAGAAGGTGATGCATTTAACCCAGCCTTGATTAGAAAATCTGAAGAAAAACTACGAGCATTAGGTTTTTTTAAAAACTTGTCTGTATCAGTTTTACCAGGTAGTTCTTCTGATAAAGCTGTTGTAACTGTAGATGTAGAAGAGGCACCAACTGGATCTTTAAATTTTGGAGCAGGTTACTCTACAGATACTGAGCTTTCTGGTACTATATCCCTTTCAGAAAGAAATTTTTTGGGAAAGGGACAGCGATTATTGTTTGAAGTTCTTACATCTGAAAGTAATAAAAGCATCAAATTTGGATTTACTGAACCGGCCTTATTAAATCGGGATCTCTCTGCAAGTATTGATCTTACTTACCTAGATTTAGAGCCTCGACAATCATCTTTTACTTCAAATGAAAGTTCTATAAGAACTGGTTTTGGGTTTAAATTGGGCAATGATACTAGACTTATTACTTCATTAAAAATTTTAGAAGAAAAAATTTCGGTACCTATCTCCTCTAACTCCTTAATTCTAAAAGAAGACCAAGGTAAAATATCAAAATCTGAATTGTCTTTTGATTATTTAATTGATGGAAGAGATTCTATTATCAAACCTAAAAATGGATTTCTTTTAAGATCAGATATTACCATTTCTGGTTTAGGTTCAAAAAATTCATATATAAAAGGTTCTGCAAGAGGAAAAATTTATAATTCATTTTTTGATGATCTCATTACCGTAACTGGTGAATTAGAAGGTGGTTTTATGCAAATGCAAAATGGATTTTCTAGAACTGTTGATAGATTTTCTTTAGGTGGGAGGAGCTTAAGAGGATTTCAATATGGTCAAATTGGTCCCAGAGAAGGTGATGAACCCCTAGGTGGTGAAAATTATGCGGTTAGTAGAATTGAAGCTAATTTTCCTATTGGCTTACCAAAAGAGTTAGGTTTTTACGGTGGAATATTTGCTGAGGCTGGATCCTTATGGGGGTTAAATTATGATAAAGAAAAAATAGAAATTGATGCTAATGACTTAAAAAGTGTTGATAGTAAAATTAGAAGTTCAGTTGGTTTTACACTTTACTGGTCAACTCCAATTGGTCCATTACAATTTAATTGGGCAAAACCACAGCAGTATTTGTCTGGGGTGGATAAGACTGAAAATTTTAGTTTCAATATAGCTTCTCAATTTTAGGATGTTTAAAACTACTGAGACAAACTTTATTCAATATTTGCTTAATATACTCATAATATTTTTTTTATTTCCTTCTTTTTCTTTAAGTCAAACTAAAAATATACCATTAGAAAGTAATAGAGAAAATTTTAAACGAAGCGTTTTAGTTATATCACATGAAAAAATTTTTAATGATACGAATTTAGGTAAAGCAGTCTTTAAAAAGTTTAAAGATAAAGAAAAAATTTTGTTAATTGATGCTGAAAGAATAGAAAAATTATTTATTGAAGAAGAAAAAGAACTTACTTTGAGCAGACCAAATTTAGATACTAACGAATTTTTGAACTTAGCTAATGATTTTGATAAAAGAGTAGAGTTAGAGAGGGTAAATCAGAGAAATAAAGAGGCTGTAATTAACGAAAATTTAAAAAAATGGAAAAAAATTTTTTTTAATACCTTTATGATACCTATCATTCAAGATTTTATGAAAATTTATGAGGCCTCAATTGTTATTGATATAGATAGCAATGCATTCAAATTGGTTATTTTTGATTCAAGAATAAATATTACAGATGGTGTGATAAAACGGATGAACAATTTGTATAAAAATATTGACGAATTGATGCTAAAAATAACTTCATAATCAATTATTAAAATAGAGATTAATGAAATGACAATAACTGAACATACAGCTAATTTTGAAGAAATAAAAAGATTAATACCACACAGGTATCCATTTTTATTAATTGATAAAGTAGAAAATATTATAATTGGAAAATCTGCATTGGGTATAAAAAATGTTACTGTGAATGAACCCTATTTCCAAGGACATTTTCCTTCAAAACCTATTATGCCAGGAGTTCTTATCATAGAGGCTATGGCACAAACGGCAGCAATTTTAGTTTCAAAAACAATAAAAATTGTTGATCATGACTTTTTAGTATATTTCATGACAATAAATAATGCAAAATTTAGAAAATTAGTTCAACCAGGAGATGTTTTAAAACTCAAAGTTTTAGTGGAAAGAAATCGGGGTAATACTTGGAAATTTTCTGGTAATGCGTTTGTAGAAGAGAATCTAGTCACAGAAGCAAATTTTACTGCTATGATGATTGAAAATTAAATAATTTGTGTATAAATGCCAATTCATAATTCAAGTATAATTCATTCAAATTCTTTAATTGAGGAAAATGCAATTATAGGAAAAAATTGTAAGATAGGTCCCTTTTGTTATGTTTCCTCAGACTGTGTTTTAGAAGATAACATTGAATTATTTAGTCATGTTTCAATAGTAGGTAAGACATTAATAGGAAAAAATACAAAAGTTTGGCCATTTGCTTCTATTGGGCATTATCCGCAAGATTTGAAATATAAAGGAGAAAATAATGAATTAATAATTGGTACTGATAATAAAATTCGAGAGAGCGTTTCTATAAATCCAGGCACAAAGGGTGGGGGAGGTACTACCAAAATTGGAAACAATTGCTTATTTATGCTGGGTAGCCACATAGGTCATGATTGTCAATTAGGTAATGGGATTATTTTAGCAAATAACGCGGCATTAGCAGGTCATGTATCTTTAGGAGATAACGTAACTATTGGAGGATTATCTGGAGTTCATCAGTTTGTTAGAATAGGTGAAGGGGCTTTTATTGGTGCTCTTTCTATGGTTGCAAAGGATGTTATTCCTTTTGGAATGGTTTATGGTGAAAGAGCAAAATTAATGGGATTAAATTTAGTTGGGTTACGAAGGTCAGGTACAAATAATAAACAAATAAAAGAATTAAAATCAGTTTATGATAATATTTTTTTTGATCAAAAAACATTCAATAAAAAAATATCAAATATAAGTGACATAAATAATCCATTAGTGAAAAAATTAATAAACTTCCTCAATGCTGACAAAGATAGGGCAATTTTAAGCCCAAAGTAATCAATGATAAAAACTATAGAAAACATTAAAGAAAAAAAAAATAGAATAGCGGTTATCTCGGGTGAAGGAAATCTTCCTAATCAAATAATAAAAGAATTAATTCTTAATAATATTGATCCTATTGCTTTTTTTCCTAAAAATTTTAATTTATCTCTTCCAAATAATGTAAAAAAAATAGCCTTTGATTTATATAACCTTGAAAATTTGATTTATGCATTAAAAAGTAGAGCCGTCAAATACCTCATTTTTGCTGGTAAAATTACCAGATATAATGATTTTGATACTTCAAATAATTTGAAAAGTATTGATCTTATGAAAGATTATAAAATTGATTTACAAAATACCGATGATAAATTATTGAGAAGTGTTGGTTATTTTTTCGAAAAACAAGGTTTTGAGATTTTATCTATACAAAATATATTGCCTAATTTTTTTTTGGAAAAAGGTATTCCATCAAATAGAAAACCTTCTATTCAGGACAGAAAAGATATCGAAAAGGCAATAAATATCCATAATCTTATGTCTAAAGCTGATATAGGGCAATCTTTAGTTGTGGTGAATGGATTATGTATAGGATTAGAGACCCTTCCAGGAACTGATGCCATGATTGAATTTGTTAAAAATTTTAAGAGAAAAAATAATTTTTTTAAAAAACTCTCAGGCGGAATTTTATTTAAATGTTTAAAAAAAAATCAAGATGTACGGTTTGATTTCCCTGTGATTGGTGAAAATACTTTATTAAATATAAAAAGAGCAGAACTTAATGGTTTAGCTCTTGTTGAAAATAAACTAATTACTTTGAATAAAGATAAATTAATCAAAATTGCAAACAAATTAGATCTTTTTATTTCAATTGATTAATAACTTATTGGGTTGATTATGTATAAAATTTTAATAATTGCCGGGGAACCATCTGGTGATAATTTAGGATCAAAATTAATAAAAGAAATGAAAATTCAGTTTGATGAAAAAGTTGATTCAAAAAATTTCCAAAATAAAAAATTGCTTTTTCAAGGAATTGGTGGTCCTAAGATGCAAAATGAGGGATTTGTATGTCTTTATAAAATTGAAGAATTATCAATCATGGGTTTTTTTGATGTTTTTAAAAGTCTCCGAAAAATTTATTCAATAATTTTTGCTATAAGTAATTACACTAAAGCATGGAAACCAGATTTAATAATTACTATAGATAGTCCTGATTTCTGTTTTAGGTTAGTCAATAAAATAAGAAAAATTGATAAATTTGTACCAATTATTCATTATGTTGCTCCATCAGTTTGGGCCTGGAGACCAAAGAGAGCCAAACAAATGTCATTATTGTATGACAAAGTTTTAGCTCTTTTACCCTTTGAAAAACCATATTTTGAAAAATATGGATTAAGTTGTGATTTTGTAGGACACCCGATTTCTAAAGTAAGTATACCTTTGGATAGTGAAAGAGAAAACTTTTTTAAAACTATGGAGATTGATAATTCCAATAAAATTGTAACAATTTTGCCAGGTTCAAGAAAATCAGAAATAAAATCTTTGCTCCCAATTTATCTAAAATTAATAGAAAACTTAAGTATACAGTTTAATAATATTAGTTTTGTAATTCCAATTCCTGAAAATATAAGTAACTATATGAGACCAACATTAAATGATTACAAAACAAGGGTCAAAATTCTCTCAGAATCTAAAATGGGTGTTGATAAGTTTGATTCTTTAAAATTTTCGCTTTTTAAATTCTCAACTTTAGCAATTAACACTTCTGGATCAGTTTCATTAGAACTTGCAAGGACGGGTACTCCAATGGTTTCAATTTATAAATGTGGTTGGTTGTTTGAAAAAATAATCAAATCTTTTGTAAAGCTTAAATCAGCAAACCTAATCAATATCATTCTAAAAAAAAAGGTTATTCCAGAATTTTTATTTGAAAAATGTAAAGTATCAGCAATTGAGAGTTCAGTAAAAGATCTTTTATCAAATCCGTCATTACAAAAGGAGCAAAAAGACGCCTTTGACAAAGTAATTAAACTTATTTCAACCGATGAGTCTAAACAAAGTGAAAAAGCTGCTAAAATTTCAATACAATATTTAAAAGAAGAAATTTTATAAATTTTTAATTAGCGGTCCTTTATTAATACAAAAGGTTTTTCAAGATTACCTGTATAAAGTTGTCTAGGCCTACCTATTTTTTTATCAGGATCAGAATGCATTTCTATCCAATGAGATATCCAGCCTACTGTTCTAGCAAGAGCAAATATTGGTGTAAACATTGATGTAGGAAATCCCATAGCTTCTAAAATAATGCCAGAATAAAAATCCACATTTGGATACAATTTTTTTTCTATGAAATACTCATCTTCTAATGCAATTTTTTCTAGTTCTTTTGCTACTTGTAGAGTTCTATTATTACTTATTCCAAGTAGTTCCAGCACTTCATCAGCACTTTCTTTCATTACTTTGGCTCTTGGATCAAAATTCTTGTAAACCCTATGGCCAAATCCCATTAACCTAAATGGATCATTTTTGTCTTTTGCTCTTTTAATAAAATCTGGAATTCGATCAACTGATCCAATTTCTTTTAACATATTAAGACAAGCTTCATTTGCTCCACCATGGGCGGGTCCCCATAAACATGCAATTCCTGCAGCAATACAGGCAAAAGGATTCGCTCCAGATGAACCAGCTAGACGAACTGTAGAAGTTGATGCATTTTGTTCATGATCTGCATGTAATATAAAAATGCGATCCATTGCTTTATTTAAAATCGGATTTGATTTATATTGTTCTGCCGGAACTGAAAAACACATATATAAAAAGTTTTCAGCGTAATCTAAAGAATTATTTGGATATACAAAGGGTTGTCCCGTTGAATATTTATAGGCATAAGCAACAATAGTAGGTAGCTTTGCAATCATTCTTATAGAAGCAACTTCTCTTTGCCAAGGATCATTAATATCTAAGCTATCATGATAAAATGAAGACATGGCCCCTTGAACACCACAAATTATGGCCATTGGATGAGCATCTCTTCTAAACCCTCTAAAAAAATAAATCATTTGTTCATGTAGCATGGTATGTCTAGTTACTCTTTGAGTAAAATCATCAAGTTGATTTTTTTGAGGAAGTTTTCCATAAAGAAGTAAAAAACAAACTTCAAGAAATGTTGATTTTACCGCTAATTCACCTATGTCAAAACCTCTATATAGAAGCTTTCCCTTATCACCATCTATGAAGGTAATAGAGCTCTCACAAGAAGCAGTTGAAGTAAAACCTGGATCAAAAGTAAATAGATTGCTTATCTTATAAAAAGATCTTATGTCTACTACGTCTGGACCAGTAGATCCTGATAATACAGGCAAATCAATTTTTTTATTGTTAATATCCAAGAAGACTTTATTTTTATTTCTATTTTCCATACTACCTTTCCAAAATAGTAAATCTTCGAATTATTTCTAATTTTCCTAAAACCAACATCATATCGTATATTCCAGGTGAGTTTGTTGTACCCACTATAGCGATTCTAATTAATTTGGCCACATCTTTAAAATCTATTTTTTTTTCAAAAGAAAAGGTTTTGATTGTTTCAATAATGGTTTCTTTTGACCATTTGATATTTTTTAATTTATTTGATAAATTTTTAATTATTAATAAATTTTGATTATTTAAATATTTTTTATTTTCTTTGCTAATTTTAATATGATCCTTAATTAATATAAATTCTGATTGTTGATAAAGTTCATTAAAATTTTTGGAACGAATTTTTAGAAAAGGTAAAGCTAGTTTTATTTTGTTTTGCTGTTCTTTTGTCAAGACAGGTAGACAATTGGACTTTATGAAATAATTAAAATCATTTATTATTTCTTCATCACAGGTATGTCTTATAATTTTTCCACATATGTCATTCAATTTAATAGGGTCAAATCTTGCAGGACTCTTCACGATTTTTTTGATCTCGAAATCTTTTATTATTTCATCAATACCTGTTAGTTCATTATTACCGGTGTCTATACCTAATTGACACAAATAACGGACTAAAGCAGAAGATTTAATACCTTCAATGATATAGGAATTAACACCAACAGCACCATGTCTTTTTGATAATTTTTTCCCATCAAGACCATGTATAAGTGGTATATGTGAAAATCTTGGTATTTGCCAATCAAGCGCAGTATAAATAAGTTTTTGTCTAGCTGTGTTTGTTAAATGGTCATCACCTCTTATTACATCAGTAATTTCAAAATCATGATCATCAACAACTGCTGCAAGATTGTATGTTGCTGATCCGTCAGATCTTAACAAAACAAGATCATCTAAGTCTTTACAGTTCCAAGTTATTTCTCCTTGAACTTCATCTTGGATAGTAATTTTACCTATTTCTGGAACTTTAAGTCTTACAACATATTGATCATCTTTGTTATTATTTACTTTTTCCCTCCAGGGTGAAATAAATTTTGTTGTTTTTCCAAGCTTTAATAATTTTTTTTTATAATTGTTGATTTCATTTTGTGTTGAATAACATTTATAAGCTAATTTATTTTCTAACAATTTTGAAATTACATCTTGGTAGTTTTTATTTCTTTTTGATTGATAAATTACCTCATTATCCCATTTGATACCTAACCATTTAAGTCCATCAAATATCGCAGACAATGCATCTTTATTTAAACGTGATTTATCAGTATCTTCTATTCTAAGTAAAAACTTGCCTTTACATTTTTTGGCAAAAATCCAATTGAAAAGTGCTGTACGTGCACCTCCAATATGAAGATAACCTGTAGGAGAGGGTGCAAATCTTGTAACAATATCAGTTTTTTTAAATTGATTCATTTTATAAACATAGACTATACAATTTTATTAATTATATCTTCTAATTAAACCGGATAATATACCCTGAATTTTTATATTTGACCCAGATTTATATACTTGTGATTTATAGTTTTTATTTTCTGCTTCAAGTACTACTTCTTTACCATTTTTTCTAAACCTTTTAAGAGTGGTTTCTGTCTCATCAATTAGAGCTACAACTAAATCTCCATCCTTTGCATCATTTTTTTGTTTTATTATTGCAATGTCTCCTTCATTTATTCCGATATCAATCATTGAATCACCAATTATATTTAGAGCAAAATAATTTCCATTACCCATTAGATAATTTGGAACATTCAATTTTTCATTTTCGTTATAAATAGCATCAATTGGTAAGCCAGCAGCTATTTTCCCAACGAGTGGTATATTATAAGAATTAATATTATTTTCACTTTTCTTATTTAAATTAATTTGATGAAAATTACTTTCAGATAATTTACTTATTGATTTGTAAGACTTCAAAATTTCAATTGATCTTGCCCTATGAGGCAATCTTCTTAAAAATCCTCTTTCTTCAAGAGCACTTATAAGTCTATGTATCCCTGATTTGGATTTAAGGTTTAAAGCTGATTTCATTTCCTCAAATGAAGGAGGTATAGATGAAAGTGTTATTTTTTTTTCAAGAAAAATCAATAATTCTAATTGTTTTTTTGTAAGCATAAGATTTCTTTCTGTTAATGTTCTATAATTGTTCTATTTTTATGTCAAGAAATCTTGAAAATTAAATCAATTTAATAATATCTATTTTATCTCCTTTTGCTTTAGCAAGGTCAAATGGCGGCCTTATAATTAAACAATTTGATTCCTGTAAAGTTCTAGTTAAAGAACTATCTTGTTCTTTTTTTAACGAAACGATTTTTTGTTGATTTATTACAAATACATTTCCTCTCATAAAATGCATTCTTGAACCATTAGCAGGTATATCTGAATCTAAGTGTACAGATAATAATGAAAAATTTTTAGGTTTTAAATTAAAAATTTCCTCAATTAATGGGATTACAAATAATTGTGTACACACATAGGAAGAAACAGGATTTCCAGGTAATCCAATTATTGGTATTTTATTTAAAATTCCAGCAAAAGTTGGTTTTCCAGGTCTAATATTTACTTTTTCAAAAATAAATTCTCCCCCCATTTTTTTTATTGCATCTTTTACAAGGTCATAGTTTCCAACAGATGCTCCACCAATTGTTATAATTAAATCTGAATTTTTAAGAGCATAGATTAAATTTTTTGATATTGAGAGAATAGTATCTTTTGAAATTGGTAAGATTTCACATTTGCACGAGTATTTTTTTAATAAACTACTAATTCCATAAGCATTAGAAGCATATATCTTATTTCTTTTTGTTTTTTGCCCTGGCTGAAGTAATTCATTACCAACTGAAAGTATTGAAATTTTAAGTTTTTTATAAACTTCAAACTTTCCATATCCCATAGAAGCAAAAAGTAATAAATCTCTAGGTGAAAGAATGCTATAACGTTCGATCAAGTTTCCTTTTTTAAAATCAGTACCTTTTTTTCTAATGAATGTATTTTCTGAATTATTACATTCTGTAATTCTAATTTTATTTTTACTTATTATTTTTACATCTTCTTGAATGATAACTTTATTTGTACCAAAAGGAATAGCACCACCAGTAAATATCCTTACAGCTTGACCATTTAATACTTTTTTTTTGCTAGGAGAACCAGCAGATGATTCATCAACTACTTTAAGAATTTTTTCTTTATTGCAATCTCTTTTTTTAATTGCATATCCATCCATAGACGAAATATCTACAGGGGGATTATCACATAAAGTAATCAATTTTTTCGATAAAATTCGTCCAATAGATTTGCTTAAAGTTATTTTTTCAGTTTTGACTATTATATATTTCTCTAGAGATAAAATTAAATTTATTGCTTCATCGAAGTTGATTAATTTTTTATTAATCCCTGACAAATTTACCAGACCTTCCACCATCTTTATAATCAAGCCAAATATCACTAATCTTTATTTTTTTATCAACAGCTTTTAACATATCATATATAGTTAACCCTGCTATTGTAGTAGCTACAAGAGCTTCCATTTCAACTCCTGTTTTATCAGATGCAATTGACGTTGACTTTATCACTATGCAATTTTCTTTATCATAAAA
>ENA-OSEY01000774-OSEY01000774.1-marine-metagenome-genome-assembly--contig:-NODE-774-length-22638-cov-6.465405_pt1 | contig 22638 bp, 18 predicted proteins | sample MGYA00248465_ERZ534230 | MGnify/ENA primary metagenome ERZ534230 (study PRJEB26409, sample SAMN06344110) | marine metagenome | isolation source: Sea water from surface | place: Atlantic Ocean:Southern...
GTATCGGCCTTTCCAATTTCTAAAACTGGAGAAAGCGTATGATTGCCTCCCATATCTACATCAACTGAAACTCCAATAGCAGTTAAATTCATATCAAGCTTTAATTCTTGAGTAAAATCAAACCCTCCAAATGCAGCTGTTCCTGAAGCTGTAGCATTACCAAAAGATTTATGAACAATATAAACATCAATGTTGTCGGCAACGTCCATTCCTATTTTTACAGATCTGCCGTCTTTGTCATAAGAATCATTAAGATTTTCTAGGTTTATAAAATCTCCATTAGTGCTGTTAGTAGTGAACCCAGTTCCAACGGGATTTAAAAAACTCAAAGAATCTACATCGGTATTATGGTCTGATACACCAAGTTCGATGAAAACTCCTGCGTTTATTGTCGCGCTCATAATGAAAGCGCTGATAAAAGTAATAATTTTTTTCATTTCCTCTCCAAATAATGAATTATTCTAATTTACTTCTTACGGCGATCTCAAGTCTTTTATAAGTAAATCTATTTTTTTTGGAGGACGTCTAAAACAAAAAGTTATTAAAATCGCAACAAGAAAGTTTATAAACATTCCAAAAAACCCAAAACCTTCTGGTGATATACCAAAAATCCAATTAGTCGCTTCATTTAAATCTGGTCTAATGAATTTAAAATAAATTATGTAACTTGATGTAACCAAAAGCCCAGATATCATCCCAGCTATTGCTCCTTCTTTGTTTACTCGACTGAAAAAAATACCTAAAAATAAAGCAGGAAAAATTGTAGAAGCTGCCAAACCAAAAGCAAAAGCAACTACCTGAGCAACAAAACCTGGTGGATAAATTCCAAATAATCCAGCAACAATGATTGCTGAGGCTGCAGCAAGACGTGCATAAAAAAGTTCCTGTCTTTCTGTAATTTTAGGCATTAAAGTTTTTTTCAATAAATCGTGAGAGATAGAAGAAGATATTACAAGAAGCAATCCTGCAGCAGTTGAAAGAGCAGCTGCTAATGCTCCCGCAGCAACCAAAGCAATAACCCAATTAGGTAGCTTTGCGATTTCGGGATTTGCCAAGACCATAATATCTCTATCAATGTAAATTTCGTTCAGATTTTCAAAATTAGCGTCATTAAGAACTTTACGTTCTCCATACTCTCCTCTACCTTCAGAATATATTGGCTTGACTCCTTCTAAGGCATCTCCTGCAGAATAATTTAACCTTCCATCTTCGTTTTTATCTTTCCATGCTATTAATCCGATTTGCTCCCAATTTTTAAACCATCCAGGAGCATTTTCATATTCCACTTCTTGGACTGATTCAATGAAATTTACCCTAGCAAATGCTGAAACTGCTGGAGCAGTTGTATATAAAAGTGCTATAAAAATTAAGGCATACCCTGCAGATTTTCTAGCATCGCTCACTTTTGGCACAGTGAAAAATCTAACTATTACATGAGGCAATCCGGCAGTTCCGAACATTAACGCTGCTGTAATAAAAAAGACATCGATGTTACTTTTTGTATTAGAAGTATATTCATTAAAGCCTAATTCAACGTTCAGTCGATCTAATTTATCAAGTAGATAAGTAGAAGAACCAGAAATTTGATCTCCAAAACCAAACTGAGGAACTGGATTGTTTGTAATCAATATCGAAATAAAAATTGCTGGAACTAAATAAGCAAAAATAAGTACGCAATATTGAGCTACTTGTGTATAAGTAATTCCTTTCATTCCGCCTAAAACTGCGTAAAAAAATACTATGGTCATGCCGATAATTACACCAAGATCAATATCAACCTCTAAAAATCTTGAAAAGACAATTCCTACTCCCCGCATTTGGCCTGCAATATATGTAAAAGAAATAAAAATTAAACACAAAACTGCTACTAACCTTGCAGCATCAGAATAGTAACGAGTTCCTATGAAGTCTGGCACGGTGTATTGGCCAAACTTTCTCAAATACGGAGCTAACAGCAATGCTAGCAATACATATCCACCTGTCCATCCCATTAAATAAACAGCGCCATCTTTACCCAAAAAAGAAATTATTCCTGCCATGGAAATAAATGATGCTGCAGACATCCAATCAGCAGCTGTAGCCATTCCATTGGCAATTGGATTCACTCCTTTATCAGCAATATAAAAATCACTAGTTGATTTGGCGCGCGACCTTATTGCTATGCCTATATATAAAGAAAAAGAAATTCCAACAAAGATAAATGTAAGAAGTTGGGCATTCATTAATCTTTGTCTTTAGATTTAAATTTTTTATCCAAACGATTCATAAGATTCACATAGACAAATATTAAAATGACAAATACGTAGATGCTACCTTGTTGAGCAAACCAAAAGCCTAATTTAAAACCTCCAATGGAGATCGCGTCGAGGTTTTCAGACCATATAATTCCGAACCCAAAAGAGACAATAAACCAAATCGATAAAATAACCGATAAAATCAGTAAATTAGCTTTCCAATAACTCATTTAATTAATCCAAACTTCACTTATCATAAATTCATCAATTTGTTTTTTAATCTCCATATGTTCTTTGTCAGAAAAACGCCAGTGATCTCCGCCTTCAACTTTAATGAGTAAGTGATTTTGCTGTAAAGCGTCATCTAAAAGTAATGCTTGAGAATATGGGACTAAGGTATCGTCAGTTCCATGCACTGTAACTACTTTTGGGATTTGGTTATGCAATATTTCTATTGGGGAATATTCTTTTGAGATCTCTTTGATTGTTTTGTCAGGTGGTATCCAAATATTAATGTAGTTTAAAAAAGGTCTGTTTTCTTTTAAAAAATTAAAATTACTTTCTATGTCTACAATTCCAAAAAAATTAATAATAGCCTTTGGCACAATAGATGCCTTGCAGGAAAAATTAGAATCTTCGGAGTTTTTGAAACCGGTCAATAGCGCTAAGTGTCCGCCAGCGCTCAAACCCATCAGCGTTACATCATCTTCTGACAGACCTCTTTTTTTTATTTCTTCAGAAATCAATTGATAAGCGCAAAGAGTATCATCTGCAGCTTGAGGTGCAGTATTTCTTCCATAACGATAACCAATAGAAAAAATATTTAATTCTTCATTAACCTTAAAATATCTTTCAAGTCGTCTAATCCATCTTGTTTCTCTTTTGCCGCTAAATATCCATCCTCCGCCATGAATCCAAACCAAAACTTTGTCAGAGCTGCCTGGATAAAAATCTATTTTTTGTTTAACGTGATCTCCGTAACTTAATTCTTCCAATTCAACTGAATGGATAAAAGATGAAAAGCATAGAAAATATAAAAAAGAAATAAATACAAATCTCATATTTGTTTTAAAAAATTTAACAAATGGCGAGCCACTTTAGTAGGCATTGAATAAGTAATATCATGATATGCATTTTCAACTACAGTGCTGAAAAGGTTTTCAACATCCTTCTGCATTTCTTTATGGCCTTCAAAAGGCACGGTTTCGTCACTTGTCCCCCAAATTACAGAACAAGGCAAATCTAATTTTCCTATTCCTTTAAAACTACTTTTGTCTCTAAATAAATTGAAGTTTTTAATTGTTGATAATAACGATCTAGTAAAACCTTCATAACTCATTTGTTCACTATAAATTTCATTCAATCTATTCTGAGGAACATGATTTTCATCCTCTTCAGTCGATAAAATTAATGTGGAATTTCCGCCATAAAAAATAGAAGGGGCGACAACACCAATGAATTGACTTATTAAAGGAAATGTAAGTATTTGGTAAAAAAGTTTTTGATACCAAGAAACATGCAGGCTCATATATCCAGCTGGAGCAATAAAGCTTACCGACTTTACTTTTGAAGTAAATTTTTCTGAAAAACCAGCAACAATAGGTCCGCCCATCGAATAACCAACTAAGTTGACTTTCTCGTCTATTTTTTGGTTCTCTATTAATTCATTTAGGGAGTCTACATATAAACTTTTTGTGTATTTAACTTTTGGGCGAGAGGAGTAGCCTCTACCGTAATGATCATAAACCAAAACTTTGTAACCATTTTCTACCAAAAAAGGAATAACTCCCTCCCAAACTACGCTAGGGGTTGAAAATCCATGCACTAAGACTAGGATTTCGCCATTTTCTTCCTTGGGTAAAAACCAACGATAATAAAGTTTTCCATTTTTTAAATCTGCGAGATTACCTTCCTCAGGAATTTTGATTGTCTCAGGGTTTTTTAATTTTGATAAAAAATAAAAATATGTAATTAATATTGCCGCTAAGATTGAGGTTAAGATTAAAAGAAATATATCCAATTTATTTTTCTCTCGTTAATAAAAATTGATCATAATCCATATGCATAGCTGCTAAATCAGAATTGTAAGTGATTGCGTTTACGCTTCTTTTAATCATTTGAGCTGGTAGAGCGGATTTTGATGCATAAAAATTAGCCATTCTTTCTGCTCCCTCAATTAAGTGCTCTTTTTTACACACTTCATCGTAAAAACCCCAATTCAGCAGAGTGGTTGCAGTTTCATTTTCCCCACCGATGACAAGTCTTTTTGCTTTAGATGGTCCCACCAACCTCAACGCCAAAGGCAGACCAAACCAATTTAAATTCATTCCCAAATTAATTTCAGGGTATCCTAGTAAAGCGTCTTCTGTTGCGATCCTAAAATCGCAAGCTGAAACAAAACAGGCAGCTCCCCCTAAACAAAAGCCATTAACAGCAGCTATAGTTATTTGATTTATTTCAAGAAAAGACATAACTGCTGGTTTTCCTAGGTTCGAGCGCCAAGCTTCAAGACTTGATCCAAATGAGATGTTCTCTTTAATATCAGCTCCAGCAGAAAAATTCTCTCCCTCTCCTGAATATATAACCACTTTAGTATCTAGATCATTCTTAAGGTTATTATTAAATTCGGTCAACTCTCTGAGAAGTTCGTTGTTTAGAGCATTCATAGCATCTGGTCTGTTTAAATAAACCCAGCACAAATCATTTTCTTTTTTAATATTTAAAAAATTCATCTTTTTTCAATCCCATTTTGTGACAAACTCAGAAGGTTCCAATTGAGGAATTTTTTTTTGTTTTCCTGTTGCGGTTCCAACATACAAATAACCTATTACCTTCTGGTTATCTGGTAAATTTAAATATTTAGAGATTCTGTCATCCAAAGCAAACTTTCCAGTTCGCCAAACTCCTGCGTATCCCAAAGAATTCAAAGCAAGAAGAATGTTTTCTGCCGCAGCTGCGGTAGAAAACATTTGCTCTATTTCTGGAACTTTTGGGTGCTCCTTGATTTCTGATACTAAAATTATAATCATCGGAGCTCTAAACGGCGCTTCTTCATATTTAGCAAGTGCTTCTTCACTTAATTCTTCTATATTTTCTAAAGCGAATTTTTTAAAAATAGAAGATAATTTTTTCAATCCATCGCCGGTAACTTCAATAAATCTTGAAGGTCTTTGCCAAGCATGATCTGGAGCTCTCAATGCAGCTTTGTAGACTAGTTCCATTTCTTCCGAAGAGGGAATTGGTTCTGATAACTCTCTCGGTGAATTTCTTAATAAGATGTTTTGTAATGCATCGTTCATATCAAATATTTTTTAAAATATCTTAGCATGCCCAAAAAATTTATTATTTTGTTTTGATCTAGAATAATAAAAGTATGCTTAAATATAAGATGAAGGTTTTTTCTTCATGTCTAAGCCTTTTCCGAGATCATATAGTCTCACAAAAATTACGAACAAAGAGGTGTGTAAATGGGTTATAAATTAGGAACAGTAGATGGCAAGGCAGTCTTGATTAAAGAAAATTCTTACTATGATATTGCAACTCTATCAAATGGAGCGATTAGTTCTGATTCTGTTGAGGCGCTAAAGTTTCAATCTAAACTAAGCGAGCTTTTTGAATCTTTAGATGAAAAGAACGCTACAGGAAATTTATCAGATGTAGAACTTGGAAATCCTGTTCCAACTAGTCCTAATTGTTACGCAGTAGGACTTAATTACAGAAAGCATGCTGAAGAAAGTGGAATGGATATTCCTGAGGTCCCAATGATTTTTACTAAACATACTTCTTGTTTCGTCGGCCCGAAAGCAAATGTTGAAATGAGAAGTGACTACGTAGACTGGGAAGTTGAACTAGTTGCAGTAATCGGCAAAGACGGAAAAAACATTCCTAAAGAAAATGCCCTTGATCACGTCGCTGGACTATGTGTTGGACAAGACATCTCAGACCGACCTGCTCAATTTGCTACAACTCCCGCGATGTTTAACCTAGGAAAATCTTTTGATACATATGGTCCAATGGGACCTGCATTAGTTTCTCTTGACCTAGTTAAAAATCCAGAAAGTTTAGATATCGAATGTAAATTGAATGGGAATATAGTTCAAAAGAGTAATACTAGTGATCTAATTTTTGATATTTCAGCAATTATTTCTTATTTATCAGAAATCGTTTCTCTAAAAGTAGGAGACACAATTTGGACTGGGACGCCTAGCGGTGTTGGCATAGCTTCTGGAAAATTTCTTCAGGACGGAGATGTGTTAACCTCTACAATCGAAGGGCTTGGCACAATGGAAAATAAATGCGTAAGAGTTTCTGATCACTCGAGAGCAAATGTGGTGCCAGAGTTTATGAAAGGCTTCATGAAGTCTTAAAACTTTTAGTTAACAAAAAGTTTTAAGCTAGCAATAGTTAATAACATTAAGAATCCCAAAATGGTCAAGGCCATGCCGCCTATCCTCATTACAGGACTATGCAACAAGAATCCATAACCTACTCCATGCATCAACCGTCCTATAAAGAATAAAGTAGCCGACACAATCAAATAATCTTTGTTTAATTGATTGAATTCACAAAGAAAAAGCAAAATCAGAAATAGCGGAGCGTATTCAAGTAAGTTGCCATGCGCTCTGATAGCTCGTTGAAGCATTAGCGGATTTATATCTCGATTAGCTGAATGAAATGATCTCGTTACTGGGCTATCTCTGAGATCTATGACTCGAACAGTCAATACTAAGACAAAAACTCCTATTAAAATTGAAAAAGACAGAGTTATTTCAAGACCCATACTAATTAACTTTCTTCAGAAAAAGTCAATCCTGCATTGGCCTCTAATCTGGAAATTAATTTTTCTCCCATTGCTGCTGCAGGCGTATAAATTCCACCCTGTAAATCTTTGCAATCTTTGACTATGCATAAAGCACTTTCTGCAATCATCTTAGATGTAGATCCATACCCAGGATCCATGTCACCTTTTACAGAAATGTTCAGTACAGACCCGTCATCCAAATCGGCGCAAAATAAAATATCATAATTGCCATTCTCTCTTGATTCCTTCGAAGGTCCTTCTCCGGGCTGAGGCGCATTGGCTAAAGGATTAGCCCCTGCAATCATTTCTGCCGCCGCCTTTCCTGAATCTCCAGGTCCTTGTATCCACATTTCGTTGTAACAAAATTCCTTACTATATTGATGATTTAATAAAGCATTAGAACGGTGAATGTTTTTACTATTTATTGGCGCCATGAAAAATGGTGACACCCATGTCTCCAACTGCTCATCAAACATTGGTTTAGAATCGTTTGGTTGTTGAGGTCCTTCAAAGCCGCCAGTCAAAGAAAACGGATTTCCTAAAACTTCTATAAGCTCGGGCTTCTTTTTAAGAGAAGCCATTGTTGCGGTCATCGATGCAGCCGTGCCTCCTGAAAATTCTCCATTCATAGCCCTGACTCGTCCCCTAACATTTTTAGCTGGATTTCCTTGATGCGTAACTACTTTTTTTTGTAATAAATAAACTCCTAAATCGAAAGGAATACTGTCAAAACCGCAAGAGAAAACAATGCGTGCACCAGAACTCTTTGCAATTTCGTTATATTCTTGAATCATCTGATGCATCCAAGCGGGCTCTCCACAGAGATCTACATAATCTACACCTGTTTCAGCGCATGCTTTTATAATGTTTAAACCGTATAGTTGATAAGGTCCAACCGTGGTTAATATGCATTTAGATTGGGACACCATATTTTGTACGCTTTCATAATCATTACTATCAACAACAATTTCATTAATAGAGTCTGTCAATCCGAAAACATCTTTAACTGCTTTCAATTTTTCTTCGCTTCTTCCAGCAATTGCCCAATTCACTTTATTATCATCAAGATAATTTTTAACCATGTATTCAACTACTAATTTTCCGGTATACCCGGTGGCGCCGTATATAACTACATCAAGTTTTTTTTCTGTCACCTCTCCCTCCAATTATATAAATTAAAATTTTATAAATTATTTATTCGTGACAAGAACAATTAATTTCTTTACAAATTTGATGGTTTTTATAGTGTGCAAAAACGACTAAAATTGAACCAAATAGCGTTAGTAAACGTTCTCCTGTTTCGCCATAAAATAAGTCACCTACCAATACCGCACTACATAAAACTATAAGGCCAACAAAGCCAATTAAAAAATACAACAGAGCTCCATGATTTTTATAACCTAAAGCCAAAGCAAATAAACTAACAGGGACTGCAAAAAATAAAATTAAATTGTGAACAAAACCATTATCGATTGCGGAAACAAAAAGCCCAGATGTTAAAATGATGAAAGAAGGAACAAAAAAGCAATGCGCTACGCAGGCGAGCGATAAAGAGATGGCTAATTTGTCTGATCTTAGCTGTGAATTCATTACCTATTTATCCTAAAGTTAAAAGCAAAAGAAATAATCTTGTCTATTATATACCTATCAGTAATAAAATATTTTTTCTTAGCCCCGTAATTAAAATATTTTTAATATAATTCTAAAATGCAAAAAAAAGAGTCTGTTTTAATTTTAGGTGTTGGTCCCGAAGAAGGACTGGGAGTAGCCTTATGCAAGACTTTCGCAAATGCGGGTTATGATGTTTTTGGGTGTGGAAGAAACAAAGAAAATATGAAAGCCTTAGGCGCAATGAAAGTTAATGCTGGCTCCCTCACAGGTATTGCTGCTGATGTAACTCAAATTGAAGACGTAAAAAAAGTATTCAGCGAACTAGATAACACCGATCAAGGATTATGTTCGGTAATTTATAACGCAGGAAATAATAATGCGAAGCCATTTTTAGAAATGGATTTACCATTTTTTCAAGATCTTTGGGAAGTTTGCGCAAAAGGAGCATTTTTAATATCGCAAGAAGCCATACCTAGATTAATCGACAATGGTGGAGGCTCTCTAATTTTTACTGGCGCCACTGCTTCGCTCAGATCAAGGCCGCCCTTTACCGCATTTGCGGCAGCCAAAAGTGCAGAGCGGTCATTAGCTCAAGGACTTGCTAAAGAATTTGGAGGACAAGGAGTTCATGTAGCAAATGTAATTATCGACGGAATAATAGATGGTGATAAAGTAAATCTTAGGTTTCCAGAATTTGCCGCAAGTAAAGGCGAAGACGGTAAATTAAATATAAATCACATTGCGGAAAATTTTTTAATGCTCCACGATCAAAAGAAAAGCACTTGGTCTTTTGAGCTTGATCTGAGGCCTTGGTCAGAAAGTTGGTAGAAGTTTGTTATTACAAAGAAAAAGTCTGAACAATTTCCCACTCATCAATATCTTCATGTATTTTTACCAGACTTATTTTATTTAACAGAACGGAAGTAGGCGGCAATAAACTTCTAGAACATTCTTCTTTTTGACTTTGTAAAGCGCTTCCATAATATAAACTTATATGGGGAAAATATTCTTTAGGTGACAATCCAAAACTTTGATCGATAGCTAGTTTTAAGGCCTCTAATTCTTTTGAAAAAAGCACTCTTAAAAAAAATGCTTGAAAAAATTTATCTTTAAAATCTATGCCATTGAGACTAACAGAAAATTCTGAAAACTTTTTACATAACTCTTCTAATAAATTTTTACAGATTTCTAACTCGTAATTAACAGGGCCAGTAAGAGTCAAATGAGCTTCGAATTCTGGCCCTTGCAGATCATTATTTACTTCTCGTTGAAGAAAAGAAATTAACTCAGTGGAAGCAATATCGAATTGCCCCCAAATATAAAATCCATTTGAGATATTGGAGTTCAATCTTGATAAAAAAAAGTAAATTAACTGTAACTAACTGAGCGGATATTTAATTTTTATCCGAGCAGCAAGTACACTCACAGCAGTCGCAACATTCACACATGAGAGGATTATAAACTATTTGAATAGATTATTTTAATTTAGGTCACAGGCGATGAATGATGAACTTTAATTTTTAAAGAACCATCCGATGTAGTGAAAAAGAATGTAAAAGCTACTAAGGTGAATTGATCCTCATTCAGTGGTTTAAAATTAAAAGTACCCATTGCAATTTTGTTTTCATCATCATTGATGACATTTAGTTCGTTTAATTCAATTTTTTCCCAAGGTTTTAATGCAAAACCATTATCTTCTGCAATCTCGCCTTTAATAAAATAAGACAACGCCAAATCTATACTGTTTCGAAATACTACTTCTTTAGTAAATGTTGGTTTAAACAAGACTTCTTCAGTATCAAAAGCATAATGTAAAGACAAAAATTCTTTGGCAGCTTCTTCATAATCTCCATTGTCAATATAGATCTGCCCGATTTTAATTACTCCTTCTTTCCAAGAGTCCAAAAAAGATTCTATATCGCTTGTCTTCATTTTCTTGATTAACAATTGTCCAGAATTTCTGCTTATTTCTCTAGATTATAAACATAAAGAATTTTTTTATGAATTTTAAGTTAAACATTGAATTTTTTAGCATAGATCACAACTAATATATTGTTGTTTTGCTTAATCCTTGGTTGCTGCGGGCACGTTGAAACCTTATATGATTCTGACGCTCAGCATTTTTTTTTAATTTAAGGAGACAATATGAAAATATTTCTATTAGTTTTAATGTTGGTCATCAGCCCTTTCGGATTAGCTTCCTATCATGAAGCTCCCGGTGGCGGAGGTGGCGCAAATCCCAGCGGAAATTCAGGGGGCTATGGCGGCGGCGGCGGCGCTATTGTCGGAGTATTATTAGTCGTCGGACTTGTTTATTTCTTTACCCGAGATTCTTATGATGAAGAAGAAGTGAAAAGTGAATTGTTAGCGCAAAAGTCCTCAGAACCTAAAAAGTTTGAATTTAACTTTAAGCACGAAAATCCTAATGAAGATTTTAATTCATACAATTCTAATGGATTTGAAATTCCGCAGAACAATCTGCAATTAAATTTTAAATACAATCTGAACTAAATAATTTAAAGTTTTCACAAGTGCGTTAATTTCAGCCTCTATAAAAGGCTTGCCCAACTGAGTATGAATGAAGTGCCTGTGAAAGCTTTTGTTGGTATGCGTTTTTTTAAAAAAATTTAATATAAAACTTGTACTCTTTAGACGTCTTCAGAGGGAGCAAACACAGCGTCTTCTCGATCTTCCTCAGTAGCAGAAACAGCATTTTCGTAAAGTGCGATATAAACCATCAATATAAACGGAATCAAGAAAAGATAAATTATGACTCCTAAAAAGGGAATCAAAAATAATAAGTTTGATGCAATATACAAACCAAAAACTATTACGAAAACCTTCCAGAACCCTAACTTATGGACCAATTCTCTTGATTTACCTAAAGCCTGCATAGGCCCCATTCCTTTATCTATCAATAAATAAAAGCCTAGAAGCCATGCAATCATTAAGTATATACCTGGCAATATTAGTAAAATAAATCCCACTAAAACTCCCAACACATATAAAACAAAAAAGGCTAAAGATTTCCACCACATTCCATTTTTGAAACCTTCTGAAAGCGAGTCTCCAACGTCCACATTTTCTCCTCGCGCAGCTCTCAATAAAAATTTATAAAACCCAACTGCTAGTGCCGGCAATAGAAGTATGCCCAATATTGTTATAAGAAATACTACGTAAATTACGCCATAGAGAAGCACATTAAAAAATATCGTCCAGTAATTTGATTTGCCTAACTGAAATCCAGATGAAAAATATTCTTCCGTTCTCAAATCTTTCATAAAAATACTATAAATTAAGTTTTTTCAATTAAGAGGGTTACCATTGAAATCATATTTTTCTAAGACTCTCACAACAGCACCGTCTCTATAATTTATTTTGGAAGCAAGCTGTCCATTTTGATGGTAAGTCTCAGAAATTCCATTGAGCTGCTCTTCAGCATTGAATGTTTCCTTCGTCGCAAGCTGCCCATTTTCATGATAAGAATACTCCAAGTAATATAAAAGATTTCCATTGTCGTTATACTCTGTCCATATTTTGTAACCATATTCATAGCCATTCCATTCTCCATCAACCTCATCGTCGACAACATTACCTTCCATTTCGAGATAACCGTCAGTAAATTGCTGATATTTACCATTTTCTAAGCCATACCTGTAATTAGTTTTAAAAGAGTAAGCCACGCCACATCCTTCATATCCTTCCAAAGGCCCATGAAGCTCTCCGTTTCTGAAGCTTCCCGCCTCTTCGATACAAAATGGGTTATCGTCCACATACATAATGTAATTACCGGAAAAAGGTGTATTTGAATTAACCTGATATTTAATACCTTGCCTTTCTACAAGGCTTGAATAATTAACCGCTGAATTTGCATATTTTTCGAAAAGGGGTTTCTCCTTGAAGAAATTCCCAAGAGATTGGGAAAAATCTTGAAAGGATTGAGCTGAAATTATTGAGGAAATAAAAATAGTAATTAAAAGAGTGATTAGTTTTTTTGCGTTCATAATTTGTAAAGGTTTATTCAATATTATTTTTTTTTAAGAATTTTAGCAATCAAATTCATTGAATGAATACTCAGTTAAGTAAACCCCATCGAATCTAAAATATTTAAAAGTAACGGATTGAACAGAGTCTAAGAAATCTCGGGTGGTTGGATCTGAACAGAACTGCAAGATAGCCCTTTTTTTTAATTGTGAAAAAACTAAAGATTTGAAATCTCCTGGAGTTACGTATTCAGAAATTTCGTAATTATAGGTAAATTCTCCTAAGATACAGGCCGTATTTATTAAAGTAGTTATTTCGTCAATTACTATTCTAGAGTTGTTTTGATTAATGTAACTAGCTACTTCAGCACACTCTCTATCTGAAAGTTTTTCAGCTTCGACATGAAAAGATAGTGTTGAAAAAATTAATAACGGAAATACACTGAATAATTTAATCCTTTTAAACTTGATCATATCTATTAAATTATCCCAAAGGGTTTATTTTTCATAGAAATTTATAATTTCTATTTTTTTGATTCTTCAATTAATCTAATAATTTTTTCATGAATTTTTGGTGCAGTATTTGGACCTAAAGACACTATTTCACCATAAGTTTCTTCTTTTTCTCCATAGATCCAAGGAGGATCTTGATCCCACTCACTTTTTGGAATGATGTATCCAATAGCATCGTTAGCTAGATTCACCATTAAGTTAAGTTTCTCTGGGAATTGGCTTCGAAGATTTGGAACTTCTTGAGGAGTAATATCGTAATCGGCACCTTCAGGATTTTCAATGCCTCCGACAGCGATCTCTGGATACAGTTCTCCAGGAATACCGACAATAGATGCATCTCCAAGTTGGATGAATGCCACTTCACTGAGATAACGCATAAAAGGAGGAAACAAACTAAATTTTAAATCCGTGTCAATAATCCCAAGCAAAGTTCCGAGCGAAAGCATAAAATTCTCTATACCTAATTCTATTTCAGATGAGTGGAGATTTATCGATGACTTTGAAGATGGTACAAAATCACCTGCGTGAAAAGCATCTATGATGCTATTAGCCAAGCTGTATCCGTATGCTCGAGCTTTGATGTGACTCGGTTTGACGATCATTTTTTCCAAAACAGGATCATAAATTGGGTCGGTTGGCCCCGATGTCATCAAGCCTCCAATATTTCCTGTAAGCCATAATGTGGTTCCTCCTAGTCCAGGCTTGATAAGCTGATCATCATAATAAATACCTTCGCTGACTCCTCTTCTTAAGTAGCCAGCGACATCGGAAGTAATTTCTAGATTTTTATCCCACGTAAGTTCTACATGTATTCCAAAATTTATCAGAGACCCTATAACTGACCCATCAGGGCGATTAAATAAAATTGCTCTTATATCATCATCTATCACGATAGGTTTTCGTTTGTCCTCAATGGGTGTAAGTGGATTAGTTGGAATTAATGCCAAACTCATTTCTGCAGGTTCCAAGTTATCAATCGCCATACCTAACGCATTTATGAAATCTTTTTTAAGACGCTCCATGTAACTTTCATCAACACCACTTTTTAAAAAACTAGGACCCCAAAGGCCTTGAGTATCTGGACCTTCATGATTGTGCGTTGCATGCACCATGACATAATCTAGACCCCACCCTGAAGGGATATCTTCTCGAACACTAAGCACAAATTTTCTCATTAGCCCTATTGTGTCCGCACTAATAATTCCTATTCGAGTTTGACCGTCATCAATCACCACGGCTACTGCCATGAGGTCATCCTTTACGCCTTGGGCAGCTCGTTTTTTTTGAAAACCTGCCATCCATATAGGATCAAATTGGTTATTACCATTTCCGTCAGTCCACCTATCAATATCTTGATCAAACTGAGCATCGTCATTTACATCCTCCCATTCATCAAATAACTCAGGAGTAATCGAAAGCTCTGCAAACCCAACTTTAAGTTCGCTAGCATAGAGCTGAGTATTCAACAGAATGCCAAATAATATACATGCGCAGAATACTTTGTTTCTCATTGAGATGAATTATGTATTAAAAGCTTAATTAAAATTAATTGTGCGATTAAAAGTTCCACAACAATTCAAGAGAGCAAACTTCTGAAGACGAAATATCGTTATTAGAAATACTTGAGAAGTCGGATAAGTAAATAGATCTGCCTTGCCATCTACAACCGATATTAGTAGACATGTCAGGAGAAATTTGAAGCATCAATCCTAAATCAACTTCCCAATTATGAGCTTTCATTCCATCGTCTAGATCAAGTATGTAATTTATACTCGGGCCTTGAAGAGTGTAATACATATTCTGATTAGAAGTTTTCGAATAATCGTAACCGTATTCCAAGGTCAGATAAGGCATTGCGTTGAATCTTGATTCTGCAAATAAATAACTGATGTCGGTTCCAACGGACGCCTTGGCATTTGATAATGTTAACTCATCGAAAGTTAAAGCTGCCTCACCTCCATTTTCACTATATTTATCGAATCTAGTGTATGAGCCGTCTAACCTAAGATAAGGCGAAATGAGCCAGTTACTATCCTCATTATTAAATGAGCGAATAAACGCGAGAGAGCCGAACAACTGATTTGCCTCTCTTTCACCTGTCAATAGCTCATTTCCATCCTGACGATCAGAATCGAATTCTAATCTGCCAATTCCAAAAATAAACTGTAAAGCATTATTTTTATCTTCAAACCTTCCATAGGTCGACAAGCTATAATTCACAGACTCTACATTAGAATTAAGGCTTCTATCTTTTGGTTTAGTTTTTCCTAAGCCTAATGCAAACCCAAACAAGTCTCCATCGTCGCTCACTTTTTTATCGAGACCGATATGAAAAGATCTTTCATCCAAAACATTTGGGTTAGGCATTGTTTTACCAATCGTAAATTCTCCAAACTCACCATCAATCCATACTGACCAATCACCTATCGCTTCTTTGAGCTCTCCCTCCGCAGTCACTTTCACAGAGTCTGATACCATTTCTTTGACCGTTGCTTTCAATTGCTCTGTATTTAAGAAGCTTTCAGCTTCTTCCTGATCATTGTCTATGTTCGCAATTTGGGCATCAGAATTACTATCCGCAGGTTTTTTGTTTTGCTTATCGTCTTGAGGGTCGCTGACAAGTGCTGATGCATCAAGATTATCAAAATCCGATATGCAGAAATAATTTGCATCAGGATCTGTCCAGGCTGTGAAATCATCTGTAAGAGTGTGGGTATAAACTAAATTTTTGCCCAATTCTGCATTCGAGGATTCTAGAAGAGTCACAATTAATTTCCTATCTTCTGATGAAAAATCTGATCTACCCTGCGGAATGCCATCGAAAATAATGAAAGCCGATTTGAGGCCGGCCTCAATATTTAATATACCGTTCCCAAATGAAAAGTTTTCATTAGCTGATGCACTAGCAATGTTGAAGTCTAGAACTACATCTTCCGGAACAATTCTAGATAAATGTACTTTTATCTTTAAAGATGTTGAGGTTGTGGGACCGCTGGAATTTACAGTACAAAACTCTACTATTGGATCACCAACATACTTATCTAATGCTTCTTCAACGAAATTACTATCAAGCGGCTCTTCAACAAAAATGTTATCGATACCTTTATCTTCAATGGTTTTAATTGAATCGATAATCTTATTGTCGAAATTAACCCTAAAACCTTGTCGCGATGAAGTCATCATTCGTTTCGAGATTACATTGATATTTTGATCGACCCAACGCGTTGCAATTCTATTCATAGCTTTTGCATTATCAATTACAGGCTGTTTTAAAGTAGGGTCAGTCAATTCAACGCTTGTTTTAAAATTAAACTCTGTTTTATTGGTTATGCCATCAAAAGAATTGTTATGTACGTCTGCAAATGCTGCATTATCAATTAGTACATAATATTCTGTGCCTTGATCGAGATCCGTGGGCGGGTTAATCGTAATAACGTCTGTGCCACAACCGGTCACATTTTCATTAGGCAAACTGATAGCAAAAGATGAAGAACTGGTATCTGATGCAATATTAATGGTGCCTGATCCACAGTTTACGACTTCATTAAATGTCAAAATTATGTCGCTATTCACAGGGACCCTCGTGCTGTCGTCGTGTGGGCTGGTTGCTGTTAAATACGGTTTGCCGTCATTGTCATTGATGACTACGGTGTGAACAATAGTACTTCCAAGAGTTGCATTAGTTGGGTTTGATAAAGTGATGATTATCGTCTCATCGGATTCATCGGTTGAATCATCGATCGTCGGTATAATTATCGTTCCACTAGTCGCTCCATCTGGAATAGTCAGGTTACCAGCTGCCAGAGAATAATCTGTGCCAGATCCAGCAGTACCCCCAGTCACAGCATAATCGACCCCGATTTGTTGAAGAGATGAAAAAGGAATGACAACATCTACTGATCTTGACGTGACTGATTCTAAATCAGCAGAGCTTGCAGAAGAAAACTCTACCGCTGGAGTACCGTCATTGTCAGCGATCGTATACGTGTGAACACTATTACTCCCTAAAGTAGCATTATTGGGGCTCGACAAAGTTAAAATAACTGTTTCATCGCCTTCTACAGTTAGGTCATCGATAATACCAGCGATGGTGATAGTGCCACTTGTTGCACCCGCACTTATGGTCAAGGTACCATCGGCTAAAGTGTAATCAGTGCCCGAGCCTGTAGCTGTGCCAGTCACAGCATAATTGACGGTAATGTCATTACTTGAAGCTGCAGATAAATCGACAGGCAAGGCAACCGATGATATATCTTCAGCACCGGTTGAACTAGCGCTATTAAAATGAATTGTAGGCTGATTATCGTTATCGACAATTGTGTACGTGTGAACGTCATCGCTTCCTAGGGCGGCATTGTTGGGACTTGATAAAGTAACAATTACCGTCTCGTCTGATTCATCAGTAGTGTCATCAACGATGTTCGCAATTGTGATAGTGCCTGTTGTATCACCTGCGGGAATACTTAAAGTACCATTGAGCAGCGTATAATCGGTGCCTGTCCCAGTAGCTGTTCCTGTGACCGCAAAATCGACCGTTATGATTTCACTAGACGGCCCGGATAAATCCACCGTGATCGCTTTAGCAGATACAGATTCATCTCCACTTGAACTAACGACATTGAAGTCAATGGTTGGAGTGTTTTCATTGTCAGTAATCGTATAAGTGTGAACGCTGTCACTGCCTAAAGTTGCATTGACAGGATTAGATAATGTCAACACTACAGTCTCATCTGCTTCGTCTATAGAATCATCAACAATACTGGCAATGGTAATCGTGCCAGTTGAAGAGCCTGCGCTGATGGTGAGAGTCCCGCTTCCAAGCGTGTAATCATTACCAGCTCCTGTTGCAGTTCCTGTGACTGCATAATCAACTGTTACATCTTGTCCTGAGACCGCCGATAAATCGACTGTAATGACTTTGGAAGAAACTGATTCGGCGCCATTTGAACTAGTAGCATTAAAGTCAACCACTGGAGTATTGTCATTGTCTGTAATCGTATAAGTATGAGCGTTGTCACTGCCCAAAGTGGCATTGCTAGGATTAGACAAAGTAATGATGACTGTCTCATCAGCTTCATCTAAGTTATCGTCGACAATTCCAGAGATTGTGATAGTTCCGGACGTCGCGCCAGCACTTATAGTTAAGGTGCCATTGGCTAGAGTGTAATCAGTGCCAGAACCAGTCGCAGTCCCTGTGATTGTAAAATCGACCGTAATGTCTTGACTAGACGGCCCGGATAAATCCACTGTGATCACTTTGGAGGATACTGATTCAGCTCCAGACGAACTGGTGCTAATGCCGATGGTGATGGTTGGAGTGTCTTCATTGTCAGTGATCGTATAAGTATGTGCGCTGTCGCTACCCAACGTTGCATTGTTGGGATTTGATAAGGTTACAATAACGGTTTCATTTGGCTCGTCCACAGAGTCATCAATAATTCCTGCTATTGTGATGGTTCCGGACGTCGCGCCAGCGCTTATAGTTAAAGTGCCATTGGCTAAAGTGTAATCAGTGCCCGAGCCGGTGGCAGTTCCCGTCACAGCATAACTAACTGTGACGTCCTGACTTGATGCAGCAGATAAATCTACGGTTAAACTTGCTGAAGAAACTGATTCGGCTCCGCTCGAACTAGTAATATTGAAATCAACCACAGGCGGATTGTCATTGTCAGTAATCGTATATGTGTGAACGCTGTCACTACCCAAAGTTGCATTACTAGGGTTCGACAAAGTAATAATTACCGTCTCATTCGCTTCGTCAGCCAAATCGTCAATAATATTAGAAATCGTAACAGTACCGCTTGTTGCACCAGCATTTATGGTCAAGGTCCCATTCGCTAAAGTGTAATCAGTGCCCGAGCCGGTGGCGGTCCCAGTCACAGCATAACTAACTGTGACGTCCTGTCCGGAAGCCGCTGATAAGTCGACTGTGATTGCTTTGGAAGAAACTGATTCGGCTCCATTCGAACTAGTCGTATTGAAATCAACCACCGGCGCATTGTCATTGTCAGTAATCGTGTAAGTGTGCACATTGTCACTGCCCAAAGTGGCATTGCTAGGATTCGACAAAGTGACTATGACTGTCTCATTAGCCTCATCAATTGAATCGTCAGCGATGCTGCCAATGGTAATGGTGCCTGAAGTTGCACCGGCATTTATGATCAAGGTCCCGTTCGCTAAAGTGTAATCCGTGCCCGAGCCGGTGGCAGTACCTGTCACTACATAATTAACAGTTACGTTTTGTCCTGATGCCGCAGATAGATCTACCGTTAAAGTTGCAGAAGAAGCTGATTCCGCCCCACTTGAACTAGTGGCGTTGAAGTCAACCACTGGGGCATTGTCATTGTCAGTGATCGTGTAAGTGTGCACGCTGTCACTGCCCAAAGTTGCGTTGCTTGGACTTGATAAGGTCACAATGACGGTCTCATTAGCCTCATCAATTGGGTCGTCAATAATGCTTGATATATTAATAGTGCCAGTTGTTGCACCAGCACTTATAGTTAGGGTGCCGTTGGCTAAAGTATAATCCGTGCCGGAGCCAGTGGCGGTACCAGTGACCGCGTAATTAACCGTCACATCTTTTCCTGAAGCTGTAGACAAATCCACCGTAAGAGCTTTGGAAGAAACTGATTCAGCGCCATTTGAACTGGTAGCATTAAAGTCAACCACTGGCGGATTGTCATTGTCAGTGATCGTGTAAGTGTGCACAAGAATAGAGCCTGGATTTGCATTAGTTGGGTTAGATAAAGAGATGATAATAGTTTCGTTTACCTCATCTAAAGTGTCATCAACGATCCCCGCTATTGAAATAGTTCCAGATGTTGCCCCAGCACTTATAGTTAAAGTGCCGTTGGCCAAAGTGTAATCAGTCCCGGAGCCAGTCGCAGTTCCCGTCACGGCATAACCAACCGTCACGTTTTGGCTCGATGCTTCCGATAAATTGACTGTAATGGCTTTGGAAGAAACAGATTCAGCGCCACTTGAAGAAGCATTAGCAAAAGATATATCCACAGATCCTTGAGGCTCTAAAATTGTAAAAGTGTGAACATCATTGCTGCCCAGGACTGCATTGTTGGGGCTGGATAGAGTTAGAATGACGGTCTCATTTCCTTCGACAGTTCCATCATCGACAATTCCCGCTATTGTGATAGTTCCAGACGTCGAGCCGGCACTTATAGATAAGGTGCCGTTTGCCAAAGTGTAATCGGTACCCGAGCCGGTGGCAGTCCCAGTGACCGCGTAATTGACTGTTACATTTTGTGCTGAAACTGCAGATAAATTGACTATTACATCTTTGGTAGATACGGATTCGGCTCCAGAGGAACTACTTAACTCAAAAGCTATAGCTGGTGCGTTATCGTTGTCATTAATGGTATAGGTATGCACTTCATCGTTTCCTAAAGTGGCATTGCTAGGATTTGATAAAGTAACGATAACAGTTTCATTGGGCTCATCTAATGAATCGTCGACGATGCTACCAATAGTGATGGTCCCAGAAGTCGCGCCGGCGCTTATAGTTAAGGTGCCATTGGCTAAAGTGTAATCCGTGCCGGAGCCGGTGGCGGTACCAGTCACGGCATAGTCAACGGTTACGTTTTGACTCGACGCCGCCGATAAGTCCACCGTGAGTGCTTTCGAAGCAACAGATTCGGCTCCATTCGAACTAGTAGTGTTGAAATCAACCACTGGCGCGTTGTCATTGTCAGTGATCGTATAAGTGTGCACATTGTCACTGCCCAAGGTTGCATTATTAGGGCTTGATAAGGTCACAATGACTGTCTCATTTGGCTCATCTAACGAATCGTCGACAATCCCTGCAATTGTAATAGTTCCAGATGTTGCCCCAGCACTTATAGTTAAGGTGCCGTTGGCTAAAGTATAATCTGTGCCCGAGCCAGTAGCGGTACCAGTCACGGCATAATCAACAGTAACGTTTTGTCCTGAAGCCGCTGACAAATCTACTGTTAAATCTGTAGAAGAAACTGATTCCGCTCCACTTGAACTGGTAGCATTGAAGTCAACCACTGGCGGATTGTCATTGTCAGTGATGGTGTACGTATGCACGTTGTCACTGCCCAAAGTTGCATTGCTTGGACTTGATAAAGTCACGATGACAGTCTCGTTGGCTTCATCCAAAGCGTCATTAACAATACTCGCAATTGTTATAGATCCGGCGTTTGACCCAGCACTTATACTTAGGGTGCCATTGGCTAAAGTGTAATCCGTGCCGGAGCCGGTGGCAGTACCAGTCACGGCATAATTAACGCTGACGTTCTTTCCTGAAATTGCCGACAAATCCACCATGAGTGCTTTCGAAGCAACAGATTCAGCTCCACTAGAACTAATAATATTGAAATCAACCACAGGCGGATTGTCATTGTCAGTGATCGTGTAAGTATGAACTTTATCAGTGCCCAAAGTGGCATTGCTTGGATTCGACAAGGTAACGATCACTGTTTCGTTCGTCTCATCTAAACCATCATCGACAATCCCTGCAATTGTAATCGTTGCGGACGTCGCACCGGCAGATATAGTAGCTGTGCCATTGGCTAAAGTGTAATCCGTGCCAGAACCTGTTGCCGTACCTGTCACTGTATAGTCAACGGTTACGTCTTGAGTGGACGAAGCAGATAAATCCACCGTGATCGATTTAGAAGACACAGACTCGGCTCCATTCGAACTAGTAGTGTTAAAGTCTACTACTGGCGCATTGTCATTATCGTTGATGGTGTAAGTATGAACGTCGTCACTTCCTAAAGTCGCGTTGTTAGGACTTGATAAAGTAACGATCACCGTTTCATTAGCCTCGTCAATTAAGTCATCGACAATCCCTGCAATTGTAATCGTGCCAGATGTTGAGCCAGGGCTTAAAGTGAGTGTTCCGTTCTCCAAAGTATAATCGGAGCCAGAGCCAGTGGCCGTGCCAGTGACTGCATAATTAACGGTGACACTCTTTCCCGAAGCTGCAGACAAATCGACCGTGAGTGCTTTCGAAGATACTGATTCGGCTCCATTCGAGCTAGTCGTATTGAAGTCAACTACTGGCGGATTGTCATTGTCGGTAATGGTGTAAGTATGAACACTATCACTTCCTAAAGTAGCATTGCTAGGATTTGATAGAGTTAAAATTACGGTCTCATTGTCCTCATCTAAAGTGTCATTGACAATACTCGCGATCGTAATCGTCGTTGATGTAGAGTTAGCTGCAATAGTTGCAGTACCGTTGGCAAGGGTGTAATCAGTGCCCCCACCAGTGGCTGTTCCTGTAACCGTGTAATTAACGGTCACGTTTTGACTAGACGCTGCCGATAAATCCACCGTAATGGCTTTGGAAGATACTGATTCGGCTCCGTTTGAACTGGTCGTATTGAAATCAACAACCGGCGGGTTGTCATTATCATTGATGGTATAAGTGTGCACATTATCACTACCCAAGGTAGCATTGGTGGGACTCGATAAAGTAACAATAACCGTCTCGTTTGGTTCATCCAAAGCG
>ENA-OSEY01000777-OSEY01000777.1-marine-metagenome-genome-assembly--contig:-NODE-777-length-22520-cov-3.716883_pt1 | contig 22520 bp, 21 predicted proteins | sample MGYA00248465_ERZ534230 | MGnify/ENA primary metagenome ERZ534230 (study PRJEB26409, sample SAMN06344110) | marine metagenome | isolation source: Sea water from surface | place: Atlantic Ocean:Southern...
TCAGCAAACTGGTCCTCAACTCTATCAACAAGCTTTTGATCGATAGTTTTAATTTCATCCATTCTTTTATTTAGTTCATCAGCTAAATATTGAAAATAACCAGCTCCTATTATTAGAGCTATAAGTAAACCAATAATTATTTTATCCGCATTTCTCAATTTTATATTCCTTTTTTAATTTTATTTAAGGCCTTCTAATCTTTTTTCCCATTCACTCATAATTTCAGAATCTAAATTAGATCCCTCTACTGTATTATCTTGGGAATTCTGAGTTGTTGCAATAGAATCACTGCCCTCCATCAAAGTATGTATGATTTCAGCTCGTTTTTCAGAGTTTCCTTTAACCGCCTCTGTTAGTTCACTTATTTCTTCATTGAAGTCATTAATTGTTCTCTCAAGTCTTAAGACAAGTTCATTGAACAGCTCTTCACCATAAGACGAATTGATGCCCTCTAGGAGATCATCCAATTTTTCATTTAAATAGCCTAGTCGGCTATCCTGATTATTAAACTCTATACTCACAATAGACTGTAAATTTATAATAACGTTAGTATTTATGGGAGATTATTTTTAAAAAAAATAAAAATAGAAACATGATGTCATCTTCTAGTTTTTACTAATTTTAAACCCCTGTCTTCCAGACCTCCAATTATAGGGAGAAATATTTTTTTCTGCAATCTATAAGGTAATTTGTCTACAGATTTCATTTTAAGTATATCATCAGGGTTTCCGATACCACTAGTCACAATTTCATATTTACCCATACCAACAATTACTACTAGGTCATTTATGTTTATAGATAGTGCAAGGTAAACATCTCCTGTATTTAAACTAAATAACTTATAATCTGTAAGAATGAAACCTGATTCAGGTGCGTAATGTATTATATCATACTTCTGTTTTTCTAGATAATCTTTAATTATAGGCATTATTTCTCTAACTGAACCATCGTATTTGAAATTAATATTCATCCTTGGCGGCTCTGGGCATGTAGATATTTTTACAGTTGCCAGCGAAATAAATGCGATTAAAAGTATTGATTTCAATAATTTTAGTCTATTATTGTTCCTATTCTGTCAAATCTTGGAATCCACGTTCTAAGATTTAAAGAAAAGTATGCAAAAAGGGCTTCGCCTAAAATAAAGTTTTCAGGTATCAGCCCCCAGTATCTAGAATCTAGACTGTCATCTCTATTATCACCCATGGCCCAATAGTAATTCTGTTTAACTTCATAGCCGCTCCATTCTGATACAGGTATATCATTAATGACTAAAAATTCAAAATAATCATCCGGTATTCTCCTTGTCCAAGGTGTTATGAGACTACCTTTTTCACTCCAACCAGCATAAGGCTCATAAACAGATGGGTGACCTTTTCTTCTATCTACTTCAAAAGGATCTTGAAGTGTAAAATAATATGTTTTCTTTTTACTGACTAGTTTGGCTGTATTTCCGTCCATGAGCATTATTGGTAGTAACTCTCTCCAGTTTGTAGTTGAATCTATTGTAAAATAATCCCCTTTCTTTGGAATTGAGATTGGTCCCATATTATCCTTGTTTATATTTTTATCTGAGCTTAAATAAATTTCTCGTTGTCTCATTGTTTTTGGTATTTCAGGTTGCGAAAAAACATAATTTTCAGGCAGCTGAGCCAAAGATCCGTTAAGGTAAACTTGTTTGTTTTCGATTAAGATGGTATCACCTGGGCCAGCAATACAGCGCTTTACGTACTTTACATATTTATCCCGAGGGTATTTAAAAATTAAAACATCACCAACCTCAGGATTTTTAAATTTTGGAAGCTGAATATATGGGATGAAAAATCCTATGTCAGTGTATGGAATTCCTATCCAATCTGGAGTTCTAAGTCCATAAACGAAACGACTGCCTATTAAAAAATCTCCTGTCATAATGGTTTCCTCCATACTGCCTGTAGGCACAATATAAGCCTCAAGTAAGGTAACCTTTATTGATAGTGCAACAATAACGATTATTACGATGGCTTTAGCTTCTGAGGCAAATTTTTTATTACCAGTACCGAGTCCTAATAAACCAAAACCAATAGCGCCGATAAAAATCATAGTTGCCTTGCCGTGTACCTCAGTAGGAATGAATAAAGCAGAGAGAAGAATTATTAATCCAGCTCCAGCCAGCCATTTATTGACAATCTTGTAACCAAAAATATTCATTTAAGTTTTTTTAAATTACTAAAAATAAGTATGATCAAATTTACGAGACTTATTTCAACTAGCGTAATGTTATAGTAATATATTTTAATATTTATTTTTTAGTGGCTTAAACGTCATCCTATGTATAGGTGTAGGTTCATTTATTTTTAAAGCATTTAAATGAAATTTAGTACCATAGCCTTTATTTTTTTCAAAACCAAAATCAGGGTATGCTCTTGCGTATATGTCCATAAGTTTATCTCTTTCAACTTTTGCGATTATTGATGCTGCCATTATACTATCTTCTTTAGAATCTCCGCCTATTATGTTTTTTTGAGGATAAGGGATATTTATTTTATCTACTCCATCTATTAGAACAATATCTGGTTTTAAAGAAAGATCTTTAACGGAGTTTGACATAGCCAATAATGTTGCTTGTCTAATGTTGATTTTATCAATTATCGTCGCATCAATTATACCAATTCCTATTGATAGAGCATTTTCTTGAATGATTTTTGAGAGTTTTACTCTCTTTATAGAAGTTAATTTTTTAGAATCTTTTAATCCTTCAATTTTATGATTTGCGGATAGTATTACTGCTGATGCAACAACGGGTCCTGCTAATGTACCTCTCCCCACCTCATCAACCCCACATATCGTTCTTTTTAGTTCAATATTACTCATTGAAAAAATATATTTTAAAATCTTAATTGTTGTTGATATGTCTTTTCTATAATATTTAATCTATCTTTAATCACAAACATTAGGTATAAGAATGGACAGAAGACAATCAGGTTTTATCTTTTTCGCATTAATTATTTTCATTTTATACGCATTTGGTGTTGAATTATTTGAAAAAGTATGGAGTTTTCCAAGTATTAGAAAAGTACCTCTGATGGTCATCGCTTTAGTCGGTACTGGTGTCTTTGCTACTATAAGGTTAGGTTTTCCTCAAATTAAATACTTAAAACATGGAATTAATGTTACCGCTGGTAAATATGATAATCCGAAAGATGAAGGCGATTTAAACCATTTTCAAGCGTTAACAACTGCTCTATCAGCTACAGTTGGGGTTGGAAATATTGCTGGTGTTGCAACCGCTATATATTATGGTGGTCCAGGTGCTCTTTTTTGGATGTGGATTACCGCTTTCTTTGGAACGACGCTGAAATATGCTGAATGTACACTTTCCCTAAAATATCGTGAGATTAATTCTCAGGGCTTCACTGCTGGTGGACCTATGTATACAATTGAAAATGGAATGGGTAAAAAATGGAAATGGCTTGCTGTAGCTTTTGCTGGGTTTGCTATTATCTGTTCATTTGCAACAGGTAATGCTATCCAGTCTTTTACTATATCAGACCAAATTTACTCCGAATCAGTTCAAGCCCTTGGTGCAGATCATTTTTTAAATGCTAATAGAACTATTTTGGGTATTTTAAATTTTAATATCCAGCAAGTTCTTGTTGGATTAATATTAGCTGGATTAGTTGGCTCAGTAATCCTTGGAGGGATAAAGCGAATTGGACAGGTGACTGGGTATTTAGCTCCAATAATGGCCGTCATTTATGTTTTTTCATCAACTTTGGTATTAATCTATCACTCAGATAAAATAGGCGAGGCATTTACATTGATATATAATGGAGTGTTTAATCCGACTGCAACAGTTATAGGTGCTGGCGGTGGTGCTATTATGACAATGTTGAACACCATGCTTATGGGTATAAAAAGAGGATTATATTCTAATGAGGCAGGTCAAGGAAGCGCAGCTATAGCACATTCAGCAGCTAAGACAAATTACCCTGTGCGTGAAGGGGCAGTTGCTATGTTGGGTCCGTATATCGATACTATCATCATATGTACATTGACTGGATTAGTAATTTTGTGCACTGGCGCTTGGAAACATACTGAATATTTTGTAAGTATATCTGCTTCAAGCGTTGATGAATTTAATAATGCTTTATCCGTAAACAGTTTTCAAGGAATGAATCTCATAAATGGTAGTCTCCTTACTTCTTTTGCTTTTAAAAGTGGTTTAAGTTGGATTTTTAACTATGGTGATAAGATAATCACCTTGTCGGTGCTATTGTTTGCCACATCAACTGCTATTAGTTGGTCATTTTATGGTGATAGAGCAACTGAATATTTATTTGGTGAAAAAGCAATATATTGGTATCGAATAATTTATATTATTTTTGTATTCATTGGTGCTAATGCTAGTATTGAAGCGGTGTGGGCTTTTGGTGATGCTGCTCTTGGTTTTATGACTTTTCCTAATCTCATATCCATTATATTTCTAACAGGTGCTTTGAAAACTATGACAAAAGAATATTTCACGAATGACTTTGAATCAAAAGGATAAAGATGAATTTTTAAAAACTGCTATCTATGCAGCTGAAGAAGCCTCAAAGGTTATATTAAGATCTAATCAAAAAACAGTAAAGACATACAAAGCCAAAACAGATCTTGTTACATCAACAGATCATGAATCTGAAAGAGTAATAATTGATATCATAAGATCAAAACATCCTGACCACAGCATTCTAGCCGAAGAATCTGGTAATTTTAAAAAGCACTTAGATTATAATTGGATAATTGATCCACTTGACGGAACAACGAATTTTGTCCACAGTTATCCTTTATTTGGTGTTTCAATCGCTTTGTCGCACAAAGATAAAATCATAGTAGGCGTTGTTATTGAATTACCATCATTGAATGTTTATTCAGCTATCCAAAATGGCCCTGCTTATTGTAATGATAATATTATAAAAGTCTCTAACAATAATAAATTAATAGATAGTTTATTGGTTACTGGCTTTGGATATGAGCATGGCAACTTATGGGAAGATAATATGAAGTTATTTAAAATATTTACGGATATAACTCAGGGTGTGCGCCGTTCTGGAGCTGCTGCAGTAGATATATGTCATGCAGCATCGGGCAAGACAGATGGGTATTGGGAATTTGATATAAAGCCCTGGGATATTGCTGCCGGTTCAATAATTGCAAAACAGGCAGGAGCATTAATCACGGGTATTAGAGGAGAGGAATTTTCAATCTGGAATAATCAAATTTTAGCTACAAATGGGAAAATACATGCCGAAATGCTAAAGATCATAACTAGCACTATTTAAATTGATCTAGAAACTGTTTTTCTGTCCAAACTGAACTTATTTCTTTAATATTTTTACCACTAGCTGAGGTCTTAATTATTTCCATCGCATTAAAACTGTAAATAGAACCATTTTTCTCTAAGCTTCCCTCCCATTTATAATGAACGACAACTTTATTTTTTTTAGAAAAAATATCAATTATATCAATGTCATAATCATACCATCTATCACCATAGGTTTTTATATCGATTAAAAATGATTCTGCTTTTTGCTTAAGTTGTTGCCTTGTTAAAAATACTTTACAATTAAATACATTACCGTTTCTGGATAATTTAAGATTTAATGAGTCGCCCTGAGCTCCAAGAATAATCTTTTTAATATATCTTTTATTTTTAGTAATATTAGTTTTTAATGTATTTATTTCAAGTATTACATCATTAATTTTTATTGGTTTGCTCGATTTAATGAATGGTGATACAGATGTAACTGTTAGTTTGTCTTCAATTAATTCTGATGAAATTCCCATACCAACATATGGGGTATGATAATAAATAAAATTTTGGTCAAGATAATTACTTACGGAATCTAAACTGGCATTATATCTTGCATTTAGAAATTTTATAATTTCTTTTTCTTTTTTTGTTTGTCCGAAGGATAAACTTAATAAAAATACAATTAAAGCCGTTATTTTGCAGATATCATTCATTTATAAAGATGGTAAATCTAATATTAAAATTATTTTCCTTTAATATATTTAGTCATTTTACGAATTGTTTCAGGAGTTGAGCCACAGCAACCACCTAGAGCAGAAGCTCCTTTATACTTTGCAATCAGCATAAGTTTTGAAAAATCGGCATTAGATACTAGATCTTTAATATGTCCATCTTTAGTAGGCATTGTTCTGCCTAAGTTCGGATAAATGCCCCACTTCCCTCCCCAATCCTTAATTTTTTTAATAGCACCTGTTGTATTGGATATAGTTGAGCAATTTATCAATAAAGTATCTACAGAATATCTATTAGCTATAGCTGCAACTTTTTCTATGTGAGTTCCATCCAAAATATGGCTATTATTTTTTAATACAATGCTCAGCCAAACTTTTTTATTAACTTGATTTGTTAATTTTAAAATTGATTTTATTTCTAAAAAATTACCCATTGTTTCAATTAATATAATATCTACTGGCTCATTATTAAAATTTTCTAAAATTTCCATAAATTCAATTTCAGCTACTTTTTCACCCGGAAAGAGATCTGGTTCATAACAGTCCTCAAGCGGCGCAATTGAACCAGCGATTAATATATCTTTTTTACCTTTAGCTTCTAAAGCAGCTTTAATAGCTTTTTTAAAAGAATTATTGCTCCTAATGAGAGCATCTTTGACTTTTGCTTTTTTGTAGGATCTATAGCTAGTTCTAAAAGTATTAGTTGTAATTACATCACAACCACCTTCAATGTAATTTTTATGTATCTCCACAACTTTTTTATAATGCTCTTCATTAGCAATAGCTGACCATAATGGAAGCGGAAGTTTTAAACCAAGCTTTAATAATTCTGTGCCCATTGCACCATCTAAAACTAGCGGCATTTGAATGTTTGATTTCATAGCTTAAATTAAATATAATCAATATCAATTTATTGTTATATATATACCCAAGAATGTATTGTTTAAAAAAAATAGTAATCTTACTAGTAATCACAACATTTGCTTTTCCTCAAAAGGTTTACATTCATGCTGGCAGGTTGATAGACGGGATTACAGAAATACCAGTTGAAATGGTAACAATAATTATTAATGGAAGCACAATACAATCAATTTTAAGAGGACATATCAACCCTCAGTCTGAAAATGATAAGCTAATTAATTTAAAGGATTACACTGTATTACCTGGACTTATGGACATGCATACTCATCTATCTGGTGAGAGTAATCCTAAAAGCTACATGGAAAAGTTCTACATGGATCTTGATGAATATGCATATAGATCTATACCATACGCAGAAAAAACTTTAATGGCTGGATTTACAACTGTAAGAGAGCTCGGTGGGGTTATTAGTAATAGTTTGCGTGATGCAATAAGAAGTGGTTATGTTGTAGGTCCAAGAATTTTTAGCGCTGGCAAGGCTATAGCTACAACTGGTGGTCACGCTGATCCTTCAAGTGGCTTAAATATGAATTTTACCAGCGATCCAGGTCCAAAAGACGGCGTAATTAACGGGACAAGTGATGCAAGAAAGGCGGTTAGGCAAAGATATAAAAATGGAGCTGATTTAATAAAAATTACAGCAACAGGCGGAGTTTTAAGTGTAGCTAAAAACAGTAAGAATCCTCAATTCACTGAACAAGAAATAAAAGCTATTGTGGAAACTGCGCAAGATTATGATATGCATGTTGCAGCACATGCTCATGGCCCCGAAGGAATGAAAAGAGCTATAAGAGCTGGTGTACACTCCATTGAACATGGAACTATTATGGATGGTGAAGTATTAGCCTTAATGAAAAAGTATGGTACGTATTATATCCCAACGATCTCGGCTGGAATGTTTGTAGCTGCAAAAGCAAAAGAACCAGGTTATTATCCTCAAATTATTGTACCAAAAGCTCTAGAAATTGGACCAAGGCTGCTAAATACGTTCACAACCGCTTATAAGTTTGGAATTAAAATTGCATTCGGAACAGATTCAGGGGTTTCTTATCATGGCGAAAATGCTAAAGAATTTCTATATATGGTGAAAGGTGGAATGTCAGAGATGGAGGCTATTAGGTCAGCTACTGTTGTGGCATCGGAATTATTAGGAATTGATGATAAGTTAGGAACCATTGAGTCGGGGAAAATTGCTGATATTATCGCAGTAACCGGTAACCCAGTTAAAGATATTACATCTCTTCAGAGTGTTGTTTTTGTAATGAAAGAAGGAATAATATATAAAAGTGAATAAAGTTATTTATCTCTACTTCTAGAATATTTATCGGACTCTATAACTATTTTCTTTAAAGTCTCCCTTATTTCTGATTCCATAGATATTGGAAGAATTTTAACCCACCATTCTGAAATCATGCTCTCTAAAACTTTTTGGGTGCTCTTGGGTCCTAAACCATTACCATAGTTATCAAAAAAATAAGTAGTTAGCTTTTGTTTCCAGTATCCACTTTTAATTTCTTGTAAAAATATTAACCACTCAAAGTACTTTGCTAAATAACTCCCTACTCCAACCATGATTGCACCGAAGATCAAGGTCATAGCAAATCTTAATTCATTATAGAATAATGATAGAAAGTAAAGGCAAAAAATCATTAATAATGTTCCCATCACTAACCCATTTTTAGATATAAATTGATTTTGAGGTATTAGTTCAGAATGTAATTTTTTGTTCTGCATGGTAAGCCATGTTGACAAGCTCCAACATAGAGTTAAAAATATGTTTAAAAAAATTAGGTATGGTTCTAGCTCAGTGTGTACATACATTCATTACTCACCTGTTTTATATTTTGTATACACCTCTTTGCCACCAACAACAGTTCTCATAACTTTTACATCTAAAATATTTTCAATATTTATCGAAGTTAAATCTTCTGACAAAACTGTAAAATCTGCATAGAAGCCTTCCTTTAAGATACCCGTCTTTTTTTCTTGAAAACCTGCATATGCATTATTTTTTGTGTAGCATTTTATTGCTTCAAATATAGATATTTTTTGTTCAGGGTACCATCCATCAGGATTACTTCCATCTAATGTTTTTCTTGAAACTGCTGCGTATATTCCTTCAAGTGGATTCAGGGGAGTAACATCCCAGTCTGATCCAAATGTTAAATTCACATTATTTTGAATAAAAGTATTGAAAACGTAGCTGCGGGACATTAAATCAGTGGTTATTCTTTTATGCATCCATCGTGTATCATCTATACATCCATATGGCTGCATGGATGGTATTATATCAGTATTAATAATATTATTAATACCTTTTTGAGTTAAGTGCTGAGCATGCTCTATTCTAAAACGTCTATCCTTTTTACCATTAGAGTTAAACACTTGAAAAAATTGGTCTATTATCCAATCATTAGCTCTGTCTCCAATAGCATGTACAGCCAACTGTATATTATGATTGTCAACATCTAAAATAAGTTTTTTAAATTGAATTGTATCCTTTATTATTAAAAAACCTTTTGAATTCTTTTCATCGAGGTAATGATTGTGCATCCATGCTGTTCTTGAGCCAAGTGAACCATCGACCATAGCTTTTAGGCCATTCCATCTTAACATATCATCACCAATACCTTCTGAATTAATCAGCATCTTTAAATCATTCCAGTTTTCATACCAAGTATATCCTTTGATTCTAAGAGTTAAGACATCCTTATTCCTTCTAAAGGTAAGTAAATCATCCCAACTACACATATCATGCACTTGCGTAAGTCCTAAGGATGCAGCATGTTTCATGGATGCATTAAAAATCTCATCTTTGATTTCATTTGTTTTTTTTGGGATGATATTGCGTACTAGATCTATTGCATTTTCTTTCAATATACCTGTTGCTTCACCAGTCAATGAATCTCTATCAATTATTCCTCCTGGGGGGTTAGGTGTAAATTTGTTGATACCCGCTGCTTTTAAAGCAGCACTATTTGATAATGCCATATGGCCATCAATTCTCGTAACTAAAACTGGGTTTTTTAAAGTAATACTATCAATCCATGATTTTGAAGGGAGCATGCCCCCCCAGTTTTCATGATCCCAGTTCCCTCCCTCTATCCAAGAATTATCTGTTTTATTAAATGTATAATCCCTAAAAGCCTGAATAAATCTATCTTTTTCATTTATTTCTTTAAGATTAATACTTCTTAGTGTGGCTCCTCCCCACATTAAATGCGTATGATTATCTATAAAACCAGGAAGAGTAAAATTATTGTTAAGATCTATAATTATAGTAGAATCATATATTAAATGATGGTATGTATCTAACCCTAAGGATAAAATTATATCGTCTTTTATAGCTATATAGTTGTAGCGAGTATCGCTCTCAATACCAGTATATATATTCCCATTTATATATATTTTGTCAGCTTTTTCAAATGTGGTACAGCTAGTTATAAAAAAAAGAAGTATTAGGGATATAATACTCTTAGATAGATGGCAAACAAAATTTAAATATTTAACAAAGTGCATTATTCATTTATATAATGAAATTAATATGTGGAGGATAGTTGCATTAGAACTCCGCACAGCCATGCGCCATAGGTACCCATAGCATAACCAAGTACAGCTAATAATACCCCAACTGGAGCTAAGGATGGGTGAAAAGCAGAGGCTACAATAGGCGCTGATGCAGCGCCTCCAACATTTGCTTGACTACCAACAGCCATAAAGAAAAATGGCGCTTTTATAAATTTTGCTACACTAATAAGCATGCCTGCATGGATCATCATCCATATCAGCCCAACAATAAATAACCCTGGATTGTCAAAAATAGCCAATATATTCATTTTCATCCCAATGGTAGCAACTAAAATGTATATGAAAACACTACCAATTCTTGAAGCCCCAACTCCCTCTAATTCTCTAGCTTTCGTAAATGATAGAAAAACAGCTAAAGTTGTCGAGATTACTATTAACCAAAAAAACTTAGAAGTAAGACTAAATTTAGCAAGCAAAGGAGCATTTTGGAAAATCCACGGCGCAATAAGATCTGCACCAAAATGAGCAACAGCAGTGATCCCAAACCCAATGGATAGAACCCTCATTGTATCAGCAGTATTTGGAATTTTCATAATTTGTGCCTGATAGGCTTCAATCTTATTTTTGAGTACGTCTATAGAACTAGAATCAGCTTGAAGCCAATTATCTATCTTATCATTTATACCAGCACCATAAAGCAAAAATGCCATCCAGATATTTGCAACAATCACATCAACAGCAACCATTGCCGAAAATATTTCATTATCAACTTGAAACACTTCTTTCATCGCGGCTTGATTTGCACCTCCACCTATCCAACTACCAGCGACAGTGCTTAATCCTCTCCACACGCTATCTATATCTGAACCAGCAATTAATGCAGGATTAATAGATAATACTATTAAGATTGCTATTGGTCCTCCAATGATGATTCCTAATGTTCCAGTAAAAAACAAAATAAGAGCTTTAGAACCTAATTTTCTTATTTCTTTTAAATCTATGCTAATGGTTAAAAGTGCTAGACTCGTTGGAAGTAAATATCTAGAGGCTACAAAATAAAGGTTGGAATTATTTCCTGAAATAATACCTAGTGAATTAAATATAGAAGGAATGAAATAACACAGTAATAAAGCTGGAACATATTTGTAAAATTTTACCCATAATGGTTTTTTACTAGTTGATGTTATGAATACAAAACCAAGGATGCTCATAAGAATGCCAAATACTATGGCATCATTTGTAAAAACAGGATCAATCATTATACAAACTTCATAAGAAAAAACACTATAACTCTACATTTATTTCTGTTAATAAGCTCAGACATCTTAAACTTTTTATATAAAGATAATATTACTAATACTAGTTATCTTTGGAATGATAATCTAAGAGAGTCTTTCATTTCATTTTTCGTATAAGATTGAGAATCAATAAAATTATCACTACTAAGTCCCGTTGTTGCTTCAGCTTCTTTTAGAAGCTCATTACCTTTTTCAACTTCACCTTTTTCAAAATAACAAGCGGATAGGTAAAAAAGATTATTTCTAATCAGCTTAACTTTCCTAAAACTTTCAATTGCACTAGAGTAATCTTTTAACCAATAATAACAAATGCCCTGCTCAGCATATAATAAATCATGCGAGAACGGGTCTAATCTGATAGCTCTGTTTAGTTCATTTAGAGCCTTTTCTATATCACCAGTATAGATCAAAAAAAGTACATATCGCGATATGATATAAATATCACTTGGACAAAGCTCAGTTGCCTTTTGCAAATGATAAATCCCTAATTCGGGGTCATTTTCAAAAAAAAATTTTATAGAACCCATAACCCTGTGAGCTTCAGGATCATTTGGATCAAGTTCTAGTGCTTTGTGCGCGGATTTTATAGCTTTATCAAAAAGAGACGGATCAGGTTTTTCTTCCCAATCTGCTAGATTTCCGAGTGAGCAAGCACGCCATGCGTATGCTCTAGCGTAACCTGGATCCTGATCAATTGCTTTTTCAAAGTATTTAACAGCATTTTCTGTGTTTTCTTTTACAACATTTCCTTTTCTTGCATAATCAAGGCCTTTTAATACCAGTTCATATGCTCCCATGTTCTCAGGTCTTTTTGCTTTTATCGATTCAAGAACATCCGATTCAACGCGACCAACAATAGTTGATACTATTTGCTCTGCTATTTCATCTTGGACATCAAATACCTCATCAACAGATAAATCGTAATTATTTGACCATAATGTTTGTTTACTTTCGGTAGATAATAATTGGGAGTTTATCCTCATTTTCGTTCCAAGTTTTCTAACGCTTCCATTAATTATATACCTCACACCTAATTCTTTTCCAATATCTTGAAAATTTTTATCCTTATCCTTATAGGCAAAACTTGCATGACTAGATATAACTACAAGTTTATTGTATCTTGATAACATGGAAAGCAGATCCTCACAAAAACCCTCGCAGAAGTATTCTTGTTCCACATCGTTACTTAAGTTTTTAAACATCATAACGGCGACAGAGCCAGGTTCTGCTACTTTTATTTCATTTTGTATCTCATCAGAGTCCTGTGTAAACCTTGGTGTACCCTTATTTTCTAGAACATGAAATGCCTTAATTGGGAAATCAATATTTTTTAATTCTAGCTGTCCCGCGTCCTCAAATGAAACCATAATTTTTCTATTTATCATATCAAAAACAGTTTGCGAAACACATATTCCAGAAGGTTTAGCAGCAGCTTCTAATCTTGCTGCAATATTCACTGCATCTCCAAATAAATTATTATCCGTAACCATAACATCGCCAATGTTTATTCCAACCCTAAAGGTCATTTGATCATCATCGCTTTTGCCATGGTTCATCGTTTTCATTTTTAGCTGAGTCTCTACAGCAGCTTCCGCAGCTTTAATTGGACTTGCAAATTCGGCTATAACACTATCCCCAGCACTTCCAAAAATAATTCCATCATGCTCATCAATTATATTATCTATGACTTCTCTACGTTTTCGCAAAATTTCTAAGGTTTTTACCTCATCTCTACCCATCATTTTGCTAAAACCAACTACATCTGAGGCAAAAATTGTTGCTAGCTTTCTATCCATTGTGTTTCCTTTTTATATTTTTAAAATTCCGGCACAATTATTCATACGATCATAGATCATTTTATGTGCACAAATTATTAGTTTATCACTAATGTCCATCTACAGAACCGTTAGGCGGATTTATATCATGCCAATGTCCATGCTCCACTGACCACACCTTACCAGGAGGCGGATCACCTTCTGGAGCTTTTCTTCTTTTGAACTCAGATTCAAATGATATGGGTGTTTTAGAAATAAAAGGTTCTTGTGATTTATTATCTTTTCTTGTGCTAAGAAAAAAGATTATTATAAATACAAAGCAAACGCCGCCAATTAAAAAATACTGACTTGAATTTTTGCTATCTTTACTTTCATGACAGTGCTTATATTTTTTACCACTTCCGCAATGACATTTAGTATTCCTTCCCTTTTTCATATGTTAATTTCCTTTTTATTTCTAAATCAAACTAGGTTTAGATAATTAACAGCCACTTCATCTCAAACAAACTAGTCATTTCTTTCCGGGATGGGTTTTAATTATAAAAGATTGAAGAAAAAATTCATCCTCGAATATTTCGCCCTTCACATGTGCTTTTTTAGTCTCTTTACAAAACTTGTTTTCCGAACTACCATCAAAAAGGTTTATTATTTCATCGTCAATAAAGTAAAATTCTGAATTAATTTCTACAGCCAAAAAGCATTCCTCTATACCCTTCATTTTGAATTGACACTTAGCGCAGCTAGTATCGACTATCATATTAATTTTCATAGGCCTAGGCATTCTAGGTCTGTCTACAGCGTATAAGAGCAGATTTATAGAACTAATTAAAAATATATAAAGAGCATACTTCATGAATATTTTTAAGTTAATACTCTATTAATGATGATACATTATATTTTTTATATAAATCCTTTTCTATATCATCTAATGAGAATAATACTTTTTTCATCTTTCGCTCTGCAAACAATCTAGATTGATTATTGTAAAAAATTGAATTTTCATCATTGGTAGCTGAGCCAAATTGATGTATTGATTTCGAACTAACTTTTCCTTCGGGGCTCCATTCTATAATCTGCACAAAACAATCACCTGTTTTTGCAATCATTTTTCCATCTTTCCATTCTGTATATATAGCACGCATATTACCCGGACCACCGTCCAAAGGCAATTCTAACCCACCTCTGACTAATACTTGTACGTCACCAAGAGGAACATCAAAACGACCATAATGGGATTTCAATTTTTTAATAGAATCAATCAACCTATCCGTTATGAGATCAACATCATGCTTATAGTCCGCTATATCAAAAGTTAAAGGAAATGTTAGAATTGCTAAAGCTGCAGCTTTATTATCTAGATCAGTGCGTAAATTCCAATTTTTTAATAAGTCAACTGCGGCCAATAACTCTAAATCCTGAGATTTGAAATCTTCAATAAATCGATCAATAGCATATGCCATTACTGAATTTTTCTCATATTGATTATCAAATTTATAATTATAGAACTCTTCTCTAGTAATACTACTATCACCGCCATACAATCTAATTGCTCTCAATGACCTATTAGTTTGATGACCTTCAATTCCTGCAGTTTCATTTATTCCAAAAGATGAAATATCTTTCCTAAAACCCGTAGCAAGAAATGGATTAGCATTACAGTTCTGAAAGTATCCAGCATCTGGGTTTGTTACCTGGGGTAAATCTTTAAAAGGAATATAATCTGTCCAGAGAGTATTAGATGTATTTCCAGGCAGTATCCCTCTCCAGTCATAGTCTTTATCTCTTACTGGCAATAAAGCATTATAAACATAATAAATATTTCCACTTTTATCAGCATAGCCAGTATTGTACATCGGCAAGGCCTGCATAGACATTGCATTTTTAAATTCAGCAATATTTTTTGATTTGGCCATCCTGTAAAATTGTTCTAATGTTCTCATGTCATTGATGCCTGAATAGCGAATAGCATAAGTTCCGTGTTCCTGTTTTAATACTGGCCCATGCACAGATCTGTATATTTTTTTATTAATGGTCCATTTTATAGGACCTAATACTTTGATTTTTATTTTTGTCTCTTCAACTTCCAATTTCTTCCAACTGCCATCAAAAAGATATTCATTTTCGTTGAGAGGGTTCATTTCCAATTCATAAACATCAATTAGATCAGGACTATTAGAAGTGAATGACCAGCCTAAACTATCATTATGTCCGTGATTGACCAAAGGTGATCCTGGGAATAATCCTCCAGTTATATTTAATCCGTTTTCGCTTTTCATATGAGCTTCATACCAAGCTGTTGGACCTGACCATGGTTGATGTGTATTAACCAATAAGCGAGTGAAGCCATCTGCAGATTTTTTTGGACCAACACCAATTACATTACTACCAATAAGATCAATCTTCAATGGATCAAAATTATATTCATCATCTAAATAAATATCGGAGGAAAAAACTGGTTTTTCTTTTTTAAATAGTTTGGATAAAGTTTTCTCTATGCCGTACAAATACGGTATTTGATACATCCACCCGGCTATTACATCTTTTCCTTTTAAAGGAAATATTTCGCTCCGAACAATTTTGGGGTTTTCAGATGCATATTTATTTATTCCAGCTGCGTAGGCATCACATATTTTTTTAATATCCTGAGGAATCTCATTATCGTATCTCTTATTTATATGCTCCCATACTCCAATGAGAGCAACATAATAGTCTACAGCTGCATATTTAACACCATATACAGAACCAAGCTTACCTCGAGCTCCAAGCAGTAGATCCTGAATGGTATTAAAGTCATCTTCTGCATGAGCATACGCTAGACCGAAAACAGCATCAGCATCATTTTTACCAAATACATGAGGAACACCCATACTGTCTCTGTAAATAGTGGCGTAAAATTTTTCTTTTATACCACCCTCGTTAATATTACTAAATACACCATGACTATTGCAGGATATAAAAATAAATAAAATCATTAATAAAAATATATTAACAGAATATGATTTTTTATAAAACAGGGGTTGATATTTTTTATGATTAAAGCTCATCTATTTTTTAAAAATGTAAAAACGCTTTGTACTTCATCTTTGGTCGATTTTGGAAATACAGCTACGTGTTTGTTATTTAGATGAATTCTATACCCAGTGATATTATTACCTTTAAGCATTAATGAATGAATGTCTTCATAAGGAATAACTGTTGGTGAATTTTTAAAAAACTTGAAAATCCGCATATCTACATCCGTAAAAAGAACCCCTTTTTTTCTTAACCATTTGTTAAAATAAAATAGATCGGAGGTATCGTTAGATGTTAGAAGATTACTTTCAAAATTTACAGGACTTGAAAAAGAGTTAAAAAAAAACATATCATTATGTCTAGTTTTGTGTTTTACAAATCTTGCATCTCTTTTTATTAAAATATGCTTATTGAGGTTTTGTTTTATGCTAATTGATTCAGGTGCTAACTGATCATCTTTTCCATAGAATTCAAGATCTTCAATAAATGAAAATCTAGATCTATTTTTTAGAAGGTGTTCTGACAAATTACTGATATTAAAAGTATATCGTATTTCATTATTGTATTTTGGCCTTATACCAACAATTAATGTATCAGAAACTAAAATTTCTAATAACATCAACACAGGATTCGGTGAATAGGCAATCTTGCCGTCATTGGATAATTTCCAATCTTCTTCAAATAATCCATATTCTTTAATATTGTAAAAGACATTTGCATCTGATAAGTTTGCAAAATCTCCCCAATTAATAGCCAACAATAAATTTTGGTTATCCAAGATAATACTCAATTTTCCTCTTACCCTAGATGAAAAAACTCTTTCCTCATTTAGACTTAAGTTGGAGATAATCAGTTTACCATCTTCTCTTAATTTAGATTCCCAACCTTGCACAGATGGAAAACATATATTAGTTAAAAATACGATTAATAAGGTTTTTTTAATCAATACTACTCTGTATGAATACAGCCTTATTTAGGTGTATCTATGGAAGATACTTAATGTATTTTACTGCAGAGACATATGAAAAATCACGCATGATGAATCATCATCAAACCAAGAGCCTTCAAAGTCTATGTTACCAGTCTGGGAGTTGACTGAATAGTTAAAGGTTCTTTCTAATCTTGGGAAGTATTCTCCATATTCTAGTGCACCACATGCATCTGGAGAGGATAAATAAGATGGGTTTCCAAAAGAATTGACACATACTGAGTCCATGATAACAGTAACCGTAGAAGCAGCTTCATTTGCAGTCCATGTTCCATTTATAGCAGCACTTTGATTACAAGATGTGGTTTCTATGTTATATTGGTCATGTTCATAATAAACATTACAAAACTCTATTGGGGAATAATCATAATATTCATAATATGAATCACTACAACCATTAGTATTGCTCCAAGTACCATAAAAATCTTCACACTCATTCTGTAAGTTTATACTTTGATCAAAATAGAGCTGAAGGCTTCCATCAGATAGTAACCATAGGTTGTAATTATCTATGTATGAATCGACCATAACATCAGCTGTACTATCAGCAGTTTTAACACAACTATAGAATGATTTAATTGAATCAGCATACCAGTCACCAATAACTGGGCTAAATGATTGAGTATCATCATTATTATCCCATAGATCATCAATTTGTTCCTCGCAGCTTGAAAGAAGGAATACAGAGCCAAGAATGAAAATTGATGTTTTTAAAAAATGAATTTTGATGGCATTAAAAACTTTAAACATGTTAATTCTCCAAAAAACTAAATAGTGTAAAAAATTTATTAGTTAATGTGCTAAATATAGGATTAATGAACGTTATTAGACAGATTAAACATTTCATTCTATAGATGTGCTTGAATTTCTCTGTTAAAGCTATCTACATCAATAAGTTCGATATCCATACCTACATCAATGATATTTTGAAAATCATCATTCTTATTTACAAGCAATAAACTACTTACTTTCAATTTAGATAAAAGTATTTCTCTTTCAAGTCTTAATTTTTCAATGGTGAAGAACTTTTGACGATAAAAATTAGTTAATACCATGATATCAAGCATAAGATTTAAAGTGTTATCGATTTCAAATTCAAAATTATTCATCCATTTATAATACAGAAACATAAATAGCTCATAATTGAAATATAATTCGTTTGAGTTTTGCCGATTTAGCCAATATTCTTTGTGTTCACTGTAGTATACAATCTGTTCTTTAATATTTTTGAGGTCAATATTATTTTCACTTTGAATAGTGTTACTTTTTAAAATATAATTTCTAGTTTTTACCTCTAGATCATAAAATTTAATAATCTGTTTAATTTGCTTCTTAGATTTTCTGATAATTTTCTCAGGTGTATCTAGCAAGCATTTAACTAAGTTAAGTTGTATCATACCAAAAAAAAGCCAATCATTTTTTGTTATTACATCCTGATCGATCAATTTTTGAATATTAGGAAAGTACTCTCTAAGTTTTAATCTTATTTTGCGTATGACCTCTTTTTCTGTCAGTAGTTTGCTAGTGACATTCATTTTAGGTTCAATATTTTAACGCTATCTGGTTCTGGAATCGCTTTATTGTAATTTTCATAGAAGTCTAAATCTTGATTCTTTAATATGATAAAAATAATCACAAGGGCGAGGATTAAAATTAATATTGTATGTTTTAATTTAACTTTATCCATGTTCTATCCAGGTAAAATAATTAAAACTTAAAAAACGATTTACGCAGAAGTTTGAACAAAAACTTCAAAGTTGAACTAATTAATTCCTGTTTTATGTAGGGATTTGAATAGAAAAATTTTCCTCTTTTGAATATCATTGAAATCTGGTTTCTGTTTAAACTAACAAACCGGTATAAATACCAGATTATATACAAGACAAAAAGAGCTACAGCTAATCGAAAATAAAACATACTACCTACCTAAAAGATAAAAAGAAAAGAATATTACTTCAAAAATATCAATTTATTACTTGAAGTTTTTCCGTCAGCGTTTAAAATGTAAAGATAAACCCCGGAGCTAATTTCTTGATCAATTTGATTTGTTCCATTCCATCTTAGCTCATTTAATCCCTTGGTCATGTAAGTATTTATCACTTTGATCAATTTACCATTTAAATCATATATCGAAAGTTTGATATCAGAATCGTTTTTCAATTGAAATACAAAATTTGTTTTTCCATTAAAGGGATTTGGGTAGTTCCTCAGTTCAAGAGAGTATCTTTCTGGCAGATTTATATTTACCCTTAAATAGTTTGTTTTTAAGGAATTAATCAATTTCTGGGTATTGCCAATAAGATCATAGCTAAGGGCCCATATCATTAATCCACCAATTTGATTATTTTTTACATAATCACTTTTTTTAGCAATGGAAATTGAATCTTCGATTGTAATAATATAATTCTGAGTAGTGCTACGTAAATATGGTACTTGAGCTACGTTGTCCCAAACGTAGTCCCAGCCATTATTGATGTAATGTTCATATTGATTATACAAAAGAGATGATACTTCGCCCTGATAAGATCCGTTAATATCAATGGCATTATATTGCTTACCATAGAAAGCCAGTCCAATATTGATTTTATCTCTGGGTATACCACGTGTATTTGCAAGGTAGTTAAAACCAGTACTTACTGCTCCATCAGGATCGTTTGCAGGTGACGGATATAAAGGAGAATTGTGACCGGCATGATCTGTCCATGATCCATGAAAATCGTAAGTCATAGCATTAAAGTAGTCAACGTTTTCTATCAATGAATTAAAATCATAATGCTGCCCTGACCAATTGGAGACAGGCACGGCCATTGTTATTAACCATTCCGGATATAGATTATTAAATGCCTGACGAAGTTCAGATATAAATGCACTTAAATTGTTTTTTTGCGTGTATCCGTTTGGATGCTCCCAATCAATATCAATACCATCATAGTTGTTATTTTCACAAATACTAATAATATTGTCAATGAAAATTGCCCGAGCCTCCTCTGTTTCAGTCGAAGAAGCGAATCCCCAAGAGTTACCCCAACCACCTAAACTAAGTAAAATTTTTGCATTGTTGTCGTGTACTGCACCGGTTATTGATTGAGAAATCATATTATCATAATGCAATATGTTACCATCGTTATCTGGCCAAGCAAAAGCATGATTAATATGTGTTATAACACTATAATCAATATCGGAGGGATGAAGATTACCTTGAACCCATTGCGGATAATAACCCACTACTCTTTGTGCATATGAAAACGATGTAATTAAAATTAAAAAAAAGAATATGTTTATTTTTGAAATCAATTAAAGATATCCCCTTTTTTAAGTTCTATAATATTTCCATAGCTAGACAATTTGTCAAAATCAATCTTTTCCTTATTACCAACAATTGCTATTGTATATGGTTTTCCCTCAATATAATTATTATAAAATCTAACTATATCATTAAAGTTTGATCTTTCATATACCTGTTTTTGTCTGATTTTTGGATCTTCTTTAAAACCTTGATTGCCCCAATTTCTTATTGTTGTACCTATCGACCTAAAATTAGACCTAGAAGAGGTAAGTGACTCTAACAGGCCTGATTGTATGCCATCTAAACGGTTTGCTTTTTGTGGCATATCTTTTAGAAGGCTCATATATGTTTCTATTGCTTCCATAGTTTTATCAGCCTGAGTTCCCATGAAACCCTCAAACCTACCACTGTCATCAAAGAAAAATGGTTTTCGATATGTTCCATATGCGGAATAAGCAAGCGATCTAAATTCTCTTATTTCTTGAAAAACCAATCCTGACATACTACCACCAAAGTATTTATTAAACATGTTAGATAGATGACGATCATCCTCATCCATCGTTTCACCATCTACGATAATATAAATCTGACTCTGGACAGCTTTTTTATCATTGTGAAAGTATATAGTGTTAGAATTATTCAATGTCTTGTTAAACTTATAGGGAGAATTTGAGTCTCTAAGTTCATCTTTAATCATAAGATATTCTTTTATCGAATTCCTTACTACATCTTTTTTAACAGTACCAGTATAAAAGACAGTAGTTTCAACATTCATAGCATCTTTAATTTGATCTATCAGAAAATCTCCGTCCATTTTTTTAACCTCGTTGACGGTCGGCCTTGTCAAATAATCTGACTTTTCACCCCATATAGCATATTGTTTTAAAGCATCTGATTTTGCTGAGGCCTCTGCAGACTCGAATTTTCTATCTATAACACTACCTTGTATTAGTTTTTTCAGTTTTTTCTTATCCTCTGTTCTTATTTTCATGCTACTTAAAAAAGAACCTGTAAGTTCGATTGTTTTTTTAAAATGCTTATCAAAACCTTTAATATTAATTCCTGTATGATTCATAGTACTGAAAAAGTCTACTGTTGCTCCAATTTTTTGCAATTCCTCTTTAAATTCGTTAAACGTGTATTGTTCATTACCGATCATTGAACCAAAACTAGTAGCAAAGGATAAACTGTTGTTTTCATATTTTCCTATGCCCCACTCAAGTCTTAATGAGAAGATTGAGTTAATAGGATTTTGATTATAATAAAAATGATAATTGTTACTAATCTTCTCATAATCAGTATCTTTTTTGAAGTTCAAAAAATCAATTTTTATGTCTCCTGAGGGTATATCATTTAATAAAGTTGCATATTCAGATATTTGTTCAGCATTTTTTGGTTTTACTGGCTTGTAAGGCGGTTTTTGAACTTTATCTTTTTTAGGAAACCCAATTTTTGATTTAAAAACCAGATAATCTTCATTGAAATATTTATTTGCAACATCAATTACATCATTTTTAGTAATAGCTTGTACAAGGTTTGGATAATTTGCTATTTCCTCCCATGATCTATCGTTTAAAATCATATCTAATGCATAGTTTAACCGATTTGATGAACTTTCTAATCCTGTTTCATGTTCTTTTATAATAGATAATTTTATTGATTCCAAATATTCATCACTGAATTCACCACTTTTGACCTTTTCAATTTCC
>ENA-OSEY01000778-OSEY01000778.1-marine-metagenome-genome-assembly--contig:-NODE-778-length-22515-cov-4.226981_pt1 | contig 22515 bp, 29 predicted proteins | sample MGYA00248465_ERZ534230 | MGnify/ENA primary metagenome ERZ534230 (study PRJEB26409, sample SAMN06344110) | marine metagenome | isolation source: Sea water from surface | place: Atlantic Ocean:Southern...
GTTTAGACCTAAAACTGATAGGGATGCAATACTGGAGTTATATATAAATCTTCGTCTATTCATTTCTAATAAATCTATTATCAACTCTTGAATCTAAATTCTCTTTATTAATTGTATAATCAATAAATGCATCTCTCAAGGAATATCCAAGCTGGTATACTCTTGAGTTTTTTTCTAGAAAAAACATATTATCTCCACCTGATAATAAATAATCATTTGTGGCAAGAAAAAACTTATTATTTGATGAGCTTTCTTTATTAATAAGAGCTTTACCATTCATTATACTAAAGCCGGATATTGGATGTGGAAACTTTTCATTGATTAAAAATAAGACCATTTCATCAAATACTTCCTTTGAAATCTCTAACACAACTATTTCATTTTCAAAGGGTAATATTTTATATGCATCAGTTAATTTTATTTCCCCTTCAAATAAGGAAGATCTAATGCCTCCATGATTTTGAAGGACAAAGTCAATATTATTTCCAAAACTTTTATAAAATACAGAATCTGCTTGCTTAAAAATAATATCTGCAATTAAATTTCCTAATGAAGAATTAAACTTAGTTTTAGAGTAATCATCTTTAGTATATAGCCCTTTTGAAAAACCAATGACATTGTCAAGCTTAAAATCAATAGAATCTCTGTAAACATTAATTATATTATTTACCGTTGAGTCCTCTGGTCCAATTATATCAATTCTAGAATAGTCTACATTATTGTAATTATAGTTAGATAAACAACCACCTAAAGATAATGCTGAGCCAATAAATAATATTTGGTAAAATTTATTCAATTAGACTAGTTATTAGTTACTAAATATACTTATATAGTTTAAATTTAATAATAGGAATGAAATATTTTAAAGACCTGATAAAAAAAGCCCTCTTTTACTTTATACTATTTACTGGATTAGTATTATCATCAATGATATTTGATAGCTTTATTGATACAACTGATGATAGTGGATATCTTATAGCAGTAGGTATATGCTGTTTAGTTTTTTTTGTAATAGAATATTTAATCCCTAAAATGAAGAATTAGATAGTTTCTCTAACTAAAATTGCTATTATCATTAGGACAAATACTATGAATCCGATAAAGAAAATTAAAGATTCCATACTTTAATTTAATCATATTTAACCAAATTTCATAGATTTAGTAACCAATTAATACTCTTAAAATGAATGAAACAGAGTTCTTGAGAATAATTTTTATGGTAGTATTTATTGTTCTAGCATTAAGATTTCTTTTTAAAAAGAGAAGATAACTTCTACTTCATATTTGAAAATCCAAACCAATCATTATATTAGATAACTAATCAAAATTCAATTTAAATGAAAAATAAATTTTTATTGCTTGTAATGCTATTAGTTACAAGCTTATCTTTTTCTCAAAGAAATCCTAACCAAACCTATTTAACCTCATTTGTTTATGAAGCAAAGCAGGGGATGACTGAAAAGTTTGAAAATGCAGCTGCTAAAAAAACGCAAATGTACAATAGTGAAGAAGGTAATTTTATTTGGACATACAGAGTTTTAACAGGTCCTGGACAGGGTCAGTATGTTCGATTTTTAATAAATCAATCTTCTGAGGATTATGGCCAAGATAAATCAAAAGAACTTAATTATTGGCAAAACAATGTTTCAAAATATGCTAACGCAGTCTCTGGAGCGCAGCACTGGTCTCTTCGTCAAGGTCTAAGTGTAGGGGAGGATTCACCTGCAGCCAAATATCTTGAAAGATCAATTGTTGTTATGCGACCTGGACAAGAGCAACATGTTTATAGATTTCTTTATAGACAAGGCGTAATAATGGATAAAGCATATGATGGAAATGCTTTAAGAAGAGTCTTTACACTTGTATCTGGTGGAAATACTCAAACCGTTGCTGTTTTTAGAGCATTTAACGAGTTTCCACATTGGAGTGATACATCGAACCAATCTTGGGAGGAAATGTACAATGAAGAGTTTGGATGGAATCAGTTACAAATTGATTCGGAAGCATTTGATAATTCTATCCGAGAATGGGGTACTAATACCATTTTGATGGAAAGAGTAGATAGTATGATGCCTAACTAGATCAATCAAACTTAAAAAAAAAGGCTCCAATTTGGAGCCTTTTTTGATGTAGTAAAGAAAGAGCTCCATGGAGCTCTTTCATCCAAACAAAATAATTACACTCAATTATTCTGGAAGTACTACATTGTTTATTGCATGTATAACTCCATTTGAAGTTTCTACATCAGTAATTATTATTTGAGCTTTATTACCATTTGTATCTTTTACATATACGTTGCCTTCCCATAATTTTAGGGTTAATTCCCCACCTTGAAGAGTCTCAACAGTAAATTGTCCTCCATTATCATTTATTGCTTGCACGACATCTTCTGCCATAAATTGACCAGCAACAACATGATACGTAAGAATAGATTGAAGGGTCTCTTGATTTTCTGGCTGAAGTAGAGTACTCAAAGTCCCATCTGGTAAATTATTAAAAGCATCGTTAGTTGGAGCAAAAACTGTAAATGGTCCATCTGATGATAGTGCATCAACAAGATCTGCTGCTTGTACAGCAGCTACAAGTGTAGAAAAGCTATCGTTTGATACAGCTGTTTCAACAATGTTCATTTCTACTGGATTTGTAGATAAAACAATACTTAATAATGATATATTGAAAAAATTATTTAACATGATTTATTTTTTTAAAATTGAAAACAAAAATTCTATTTTTTATTTCTATTAAAAAACATCAATACTCCTTTAACTTTTATTTAGTAATTCTTTTAACATTATTTTAAAATTTATAAATTGAGAAAGCATGAGATACTTTAAATTATCTTTTTTGTTTGTCCTTGTCTTACTCTCTTGTAGTAAGGATAAATCCAATTCTAAGTCAGATCAAAATGTAGATTTAGAGCAAGACATAATAAGAGAACCTGAATTCGAACCTCTTGGAAATGACGCTCCATATATTTACAGTCAAACATATCAAGGTCGAAATGGATATGTAACATATTACCCTGGTAATATTCCAATAATATTAAGTATTCCTCATGGAGGAGATATTACTCCTGAAGAAATTCCAAACAGGACCTATGGTACAACAGTTACTGATTCAAATACTATTGAGCTTGGTATTTCAATTAGTAATAGTTTTTTTTCTCAATATGATATTAGACCATATGTTGTTATAAATAATTTAAAAAGAACAAAGTTGGATGCTAATAGAGATAGGGTGGAAGCTGCTCAAGGAAATATTTATGCAGAAAGAGCTTTTGATGAGTTCCATTACTACATAGGTGTTGCAAGAGATGAAATTATTCAAAATTTTAATACTGGATTATTATTTGATATACATGGCCATGGTGCTAATCCAGATGGATATGTTGATCCAAGAACATGGCTTGGATATTTATTATCCGCCGATGAGTTAGATAATTCGGACGAATATTTAGACCAAAATCTTTCTATTAATGAAACAAGCCTTTATAGTTTATTATATAATTCTAACGAATCATTATCAAGTGTAATTAGAGGTCATAACAGTCTTGGATCAATTTTTGAAAGATATGGTTACGAGGCTTTGCCTAGCGATATGAGTCCCAGTCCTGAAGGTATGAGATATTTTAGTGGGGGTTTTAATACCTATTTATATGGGGCTGACAACAACTATAATTTTAATGCTATTCAACTTGAGTTTCCTTATCCAGGTTTAAGAGATACTTCATCCTCAAGAAATGCCTTTTCTCTAGCCTTTGTTGATATAGTTCAAGAATATTTTCTTAACTACTTCAATATCGATCTTTTTTCCTTATGATTATATTTGCAAAAAAAACGAATGGATTTTAAAGAAATTTTAACAGCAAGTATGATATTGTTCGCAATTATTGACATAATTGGTGCAACACCAATTGTAATTTCCCTAAGAAAAAAGGTAGGTAAAATTGAATCTGAAAAAGCAACATTAGTATCAATGATAATTATGATTGGATTTCTTTTTTTGGGTGAAGAGATATTAAATCTGATAGGAATTGATATAAATTCATTTGCTGTAGCAGGTTCTATTGTTATTTTTTTTATAGCACTGGAAATGGTTCTAGGTGTTACAATTTTTCAAGGAGATGAACCTGAGACTGCATCAATTGTACCTATCGCATTTCCAATTATAGCTGGAGCTGGAACTCTTACCACTCTTTTGTCCTTAAGGGCCGAATATCAATTAATTAATGTGATAATAGCAATTATAATTAATTCAGTATTTGTTTATATAATCTTAAAATCTTCAAATCGAATTGAAAAGCTTTTGGGAAAAAATGGTATAGCAATAATAAGAAGAGTGTTTGGTATTATCTTACTTTCGATTTCAGTAAAACTATTTTCCACTAATATTAGTTTAATTGTTTAGCCTTGATGAAATACATTAAGCTCGTAACTGTATATATTATGTCATTTGCATACACTTATGTTGGGATTAGACATTTTATCGATCCTGATTTTTTCCTTGCAATTATGCCAGACTATTTACCTTTTCATCTTGAACTTGTTTATCTATCTGGATTAGCAGAAATTATTTTAGGTTTATTACTGTTAAATAAAAAAAAACGAACTGCAGCCGCTGTTGGGATTATTCTTCTTTTAATACTTGTTTTTCCAGCAAATATTCATTTAGTTCAGAGTGAGTTGTCACAATCATTGTTAGGTGTGACTAGAGAACAAGCTGTAATTAGATTACCCTTTCAAGCCCTGTTTATTCTGATAGCTTATTGGCACTCAAAAAATGATTAAATTTAAATATGAATAGATTTTTTAAATGGCATGAAGAAATGATTGAAAAAATTTCGAAAGAATTCAACTTAACAAAATATCAAATGATGATTTTAACTTGGCTTGAGGGGATCTTGATAGGAGTCTTGCTTTGTAAATTTATTTTTTAGACTTCAATTACTCCTTCGAAAACAAATCTAGCTGGTCCTTTAATACTAATTTCAGAAAATTCATCATCATTATTAATAAACCTAACTTCCAAATCTCCTCCTTGACATCTCATTTTTATTTCATTTGACTTTGTTCTACCAAGATAGTTCATACAAATAGCAGATGCAGTAGATCCGGTACCGCAGGCTTGAGTTTCATCTTCAACACCTCTTTCATAAGTTCTTATCTTAAAAACATCATCAGAAACCTTTTCTACAAAATTAACATTAACACCTTCTTCTCTGTAAAAGTTATTATATCTTATAGATCTTCCAGCACTTTTTACATCCATTTCATCAGTATTATTTGTCTCTACAATCAAGTGAGGTGATCCTGTATCAAGCCATATACCATAATCATTCTCAATTATTTTAGAGTTTAATTTCATTTGCATGATAATCAATTCATCATCTATTATTTCAGCCTCGTGAGATCCATCAAAAGCTTCAAACCTTGTTTTTCTACTGATTATTTTTTTTCTGTGAGCGAATGAAACAGCGCATCTTGATCCATTACCACATAAGGATCCTAGAGTCCCATCAGATGTGTAATGAAGAATTTCAAAATCTGTTTTATCTGAGCTTTCTAATGAAATAATACCGTCAGCTCCAATTCCCACGTTCCTATTACATAGTTTCAGTATTTGAGATTTATTGAGTTTTGCCTTTTTGTTTCTGTTATCTATAACAATAAAGTCATTACCTGCGCCATTATACTTACAGAAGTTAATTTTCATCAGGGCGCAAAGTTAAAAAAATATATACTTTAAAAGCTACTTTCCGTTTTGAATCGGATCAGAATTAGGCATAATTTTATTAAGTATAAAATATACTGGGCAAAATTTGGTAAATGGGCTGATAATCTGTAATGATCCAACACCAATTACTATCCATAAAAATCTGTAGTCTCCAGTTATATAACTTAACCCAACGCCAGAAAGATAGATTAACCCAACAATTGCATCGTGTGCTCTAATTTTTGAAATATTCTTGTCCATTTTTTATTTTAAGATATTAAATTAATTTCAGTTTGGATATATAATTTTTTGAATTTCACCCCATGTAACAAGCTTTATATTTTCTTTTTTTAATAGTTGCTTTATCTCCTTTGAATTAAATACATCATAGTCAAGTTGTCTCCAAAGCGAACCATATTCAGGATGGTCAATTGTTACTGCTTTAAGTTCCTCATTATCATAACCTAGGTGAAGTAGAAAAACATTTAAACCAGGAGCTAGTGATTTAATTTTTGAAGTGTATAAATTGAGCCAATCTTCATATTTATATATATCATTAACTATCAGAGTACTAGCGATATTTTCACCTGCTGCATTTTCTATAAATGATCGGTCAGCCTCAGGATAGAGCATGTATATATCATTTACAGGTACAATATAGTCAGGGACAGGGAAGTCTTTGCTAAATAAATCTTGGACTCTTGATTTCCAAGCCATGGATACTAATTTATTTTGGTGACCAACTTCTATGAAAACTCTCCATAAATCTTTATTTACTGCTACTGCTCCCATATGTGAATCAATATGCGTCGGATCTATTCCAAGAGACCTTGCATAGTCAATTTGAGCTTGGAGCTCTTTTCTAACCTCTTCGGGATTGGCATTTATATTGACATCACTTGTATTATCATAAAACTCATTATATTCGTTCAACAAAGATGGGATTTCATTAGATGACGAAATACCTCTCCATTTGTAATTCTTCCACTCTGCAGTTAAAGTTAAATGTATTCCTAGATCATATTCGGGGTATTTTTTGTGAAATTCTGCTACTTCTTTTATCCATGGAGATGGTATCATTGCAGCTCCTGAGTTAATAGCATTGTTTTTATAGGCATCAAATGATGCAATATTAATAGAGTGTGCAATACCAATATCATCGGCATGAATAATAAGTAATTTTGCATTTTTATCATAACCAAGTCTTTCAGCTATATTGTTAATCTGAGAATTGACATTAATTAAATAAAAAGTCGATAAAAAAAGAATTAAATATTTCATTAGTAAATATTTTAATATAATATAAGTATATTTTGAATAAATTCTATTATATGAAAAAACTATACATCTATCTATCTGCACTCTTCATATTTTCTTGCTCAATCGAGTCTAATGAAAATAAAATAGGAATTGTAATTCATGGGGGAGCTGGAACTATATTAAAAGAGAATATGACTCCTGAATTAGAGAATTCTTATATGATTAAATTGGAAGAAGCTGTAACGGCTGGTTATGATATTCTAAAAAATGGTGGATCAAGTAAAGATGCAGTAGAACAAGCAATAAGAATTATGGAAGATTCACCTCTTTTTAATGCTGGGGTTGGTGCAGTTTTAACTAATGATGAAAGGGTAAGTCTTGATGCATCATTTATGGATGGTAAGAATTTAAATGCTGGAGCAATAGCAGGATCTAGTTATATCAAAAATCCAATATCTGCTGCTATTGCCGTGATGGAAGAGTCCCCTCATGTTTTATTGTCATCAAAAGGTGCTGATGACTTTGCAATAGAAAAAGGAATTGATACTGTGCCAAACTCATATTTTATTACTGAAAGAAGACTTAACTCTCTAAGAAGTCTTAAGAATAGAAATAGTATCTCATATGAAGATCCATTTTTAAAAGATTCGAAATATGGAACTGTTGGAAGTGTTGCTATTGACATTAATGGAAATATTTCTGCTGGAACCTCAACTGGAGGTACTACAAATAAAATTTGGGGTAGAATAGGGGATGTACCTATAATAGGAGCAGGAAACTATGCTAATAATGATTGTTGTGGAATTTCTGCAACAGGATGGGGGGAACACTTTATAAGAAACGTTGTTGCTTATGATATTGCTGCGCAAATATTATATAAAAATGAGGATATAATAAATGCTTCAAAAAATTCTTTAGATAAAGTTAAGGCAACTGGAGGAGATGGAGGAATCATTGGCTTAGACAAAAATGGAAAAGTTACAATGGAGTTTAACACAGCAGGAATGTATAGGGCACATATGGATAACGATGGTAATATTACTATAAAGATTTACAAAGATTAATTCGAAGGTTTAAATATTTCTCTTTGATCTAGATTTAATAGGATTTTATATTTTGAGTATAACAAAGGGAAATATATATCATTAGCCCAATCTTCATATAAGTTTTTATAAAATTTACTTTCTGGGTTTCCTGACTGTCCTGGAGAATTTGTTGCAAAACTATTATCCCAATCTCCAGTGTCTATCATAACCCTGAAACTTCCTCCGGAAGATTGATTCATATCATTGGATGTTGAACCAGGTGTATATCCATCCCCTCCTCTAGGATAAGTTTTTAAGGCTATTATGTCTCTAATTGAGTCGTTTACAATATTTTCTAATGGATGATAAATCTTTACATGCTTGTATTTTTCTTGACCATATACCCATTTTTCATGATTATCTCCAAATTTATTTTTAAGTTTTTTTATTGTAGAATTAAATGTTCTATTTAAAAGTTCACTTCTCTCCTCTAATTCCATATTTGATATTTTTTCAATTACTCTGAAAAGTTGCATGTTAATATATTTTTGAACATTTTTTGGAATATGCGTATTATTTACTTCAAAGAATAATTGATTTTGCCATTCAATGTATATTCCAGCTTCAATTGAATTTTTAGTTAATTTTTTATCCCACTCTCTAAGTTTATCATAATATTCAAGGTTACTTTTAATTAAACCATCACTAATACTTAGTATCTCATCAGCTGGAATAGAAAAATAATCAACTTGCAACTCTAGCATCTCCTCCATATTAAATCTTTCTTTATCTTCTAAAAATTTATTTATTCTATCACCTCTGTATGGGTCTGCCCAGTCGAAACCAATTCCATCCCAATACTTGTATGTGTCAGGTGTTACATTTTGATTAGCTGTAGATATATAGCCAATTTCTGGATTGAAAAGATTAGGTTTTTGAATAATCGGAAGATATCCATCCCAATCAAAATTTCCATCTCCATTAACGGGGACTAAACCATTGAAAGTTGACCTTATTGGTGCAATCCCAACTGCCTGCCAACCGATATCTCCATATTTATCTGCCCACACCATGTTTTCACCTGGAATATGAAAGTAAGTACACGCTTCTCTAAATTCATCCCAGTTTTTTGCTTGATCCATTCTAAGAGATGCAAGGTATGGAGAGCCTCCGATCTCTGACCATCCATTTCTCACTGCATATGCTTTTTTTCTATTTTTATCAATAAATGTAACCGGACCATGAACAGTGTAAAATAAATCAACAATTTCATCCTCATCATCCTTAACTTTAATTTTTTCATTTATGATTTTAAAGTCAACCCATTTACCTTTATAGTTGTATTGAGATGGATTTTCTGGATTTATATCATATATATATAAGTCTTCTGCATCAGTTCTAAATACGGTTAATCCCCAAGCACCAATACCATTATGACCTATTGATATTCCTGGTATTTCTGGCTCGCCTCCTCCAATTACATTCCACCCTGGTGCAACCAGATGTGCCATGTACCTTAGTGAGGGGTTTGATAGCGTTCTATGTGGATCATTTGCTAATATTGGGAAATTACTAATAGACTTTTTTCCAGATATTGCCCAATTATTACTGCCAATTGAATAATTGTCTCTTATTGACTCATTTTTAGTAATTTCAGCTAATTCATCACTACCTCTGTACTCACTCAATAAATATTCTCTTTTAAATTCTATTGGATTCCTGTATGCATTATATAATCTTAAAATATCTTGTTTTAAGTCATCATATGAAATATTCTCAGGTAACTTTAAAGAAGGTTCTTTTGGATGAAACCATAAAATTTCTTTAACCCTTTTCTCACCGATTAAGGATACAGCTCTTCCTATGTTTAACTCCTCCTCAATATTTCCCAGTAATCCCTGATGCCTCGATATCACGTCTTCGTTAGTCCATTCTTTTGGAACAATGCCAAGAATTTTAAATTCAATTGGTAGATTATCTGGATCATTATTTATTTCTGTTATATATCTATTTATGCCACTTACAAAAGAAGAAATTATTTCGTAACCATCTTCATGATAATAATTTAGTTCATCCTTAATGTTTCCTCTAAATTTAAATAATCTAGTTCCAATATCCCTCTCTAATTCTTTTTCCCCAAATATTTCAGAGACAGTCCCTGTTGCTTGCCTTCTCCACATTTCAAATTGAAATAATCTGTCTCTAGCAGCTAAATAACCTTGCATGAAAAACAAATCATTTTGATTATTTGCGTATATGTGATTTATTCCATATTTATCTCTTAAGACTTCAACTTTTTGACTTAAACCATCTATCTCTGATGAATTAGAGCATGAAAAAATTATAATAGCTAGTGATGTAATTAATAATTCTTTATTCATATTCTTTTAATTTATTAAAAATATATTTCTTGGGCTAATCTAAAAGTGTTAGAATGAGCCTCTATAATATCTTTAAGAATTGATGAATATCCACCTCCCATTGATATTTGAATAGGTATTGAGTTATTATAACAAGTTTCAATTATATATTTATCTCTTTCTTTACATCCTTCTATTGACATACTCAGTCTACCTAATTTATCATTTTTCAGCACATCAACTCCTGATAAGTAAAAAATAAAATCCGGTTCTGTTTTATCTAAAATTTCTGGAATAGTTTCCATTAATAAGTTTAAATAAATTTCATCGTTAGTATTGTCCTCTAGTTCAATATCCAAATCACTTTTTTCTTTTCTAAATGGATAATTATTTTTTCCATGAAATGATAATGTGAATACACTATTATTATTTTTAAATATTGATGCTGTCCCATTACCCTGGTGAACATCTAAATCAATAATTAAAATCTTTTTTGCTAGGCCATTATCTAAAATATAATTTGCGGCTATTGCTTGATCATTTAACATACAAAATGCTTCCCCTCTGTCATAGAATGCATGATGTGTTCCTCCAGCTATATTCATTGATATGCCATTATCTATTGAAAAGTTAACACAGTCAATAGTACCCTTTGATATTGTCATTTCCCTCATATATAAGTCTTTACTAAAAGGGAAACCTATTTCTCTAATCTCTTTGCTAGATAATTTTTGTTTTTTCAATCTATTAAAATACTGAAGCTGATGAGTTTTAAGAACGATTTTCTCATCTATCATTTCTGGCTTAAAGAAATTTTTATCAGAGCATGTATTCTCTCTAATAAGTTGCTCTGGAATTAATTCATATTTAATCATAGGAAAACGATGGTTTTCCTCTAATGGATGTATGTAGTTATTATTGAAAGCTATCTTTAGCACTTGTAAAAATAAAAAAAGACCTCAAAAAGAGGTCTTTTTTAATAGGTTTTTAGTTATCTAGTCCCAAGATCCAGAGCTCATCTCAGGTATAAGCATTAGATGTCTTATCATTCTTCCATTTTCAGTTAGAGATTCATCAACGCTATTCCCATCCTGTTCGTAGGCATCTTCTCCATACATTTCATCATACTTTTGAATCATATTTTGAAGTGGCTCTCCATAGTCACTAGATTGACCAGCATAACCATCATGATGGAATCTAACTTGAACCCAGTTACCTGAGCATCCAGAAGAACACCACAAAACATTCATTGCTGACCCATATCCGCTAGCCTCAATGGCTTTCCTAACTCTTTGTCTAAACCTCCAGAAGTCTTGCTCTCCAGAATCTTTATAGTTGTAGTAAATAACTCTTCGGAGATTTCCCGTAGGATTTTCAGGGACATATGATAAATTATTGTTTCTAGTCCAAACCCTTGCAGTTCCTTCTGTATAATATGGCGATACATTTTTTTGCCAATATTTTTGTTCTCTTGAATCTGGATTATAGTTATCTAATTCTCCTATAGATTCCATCCATCTAACTCTAATAAAGTCGTTAGTATTTGGGCCAGTTAATATTCTAAAAGTAAAATATTTGTCAGATCCCTCGCTATCATTGAACATTTTAGTCTTTTTTGAGACACTGGATACAAAATTATCCATTTGACCATCTTTTACCTTCAGAATTCTAGCTTGTCCAACTTGAGCAGAAATTGTAGATGAGATAAAAATTGCTATAAGTAATATTATTTTTTTCATTTTTATAATTTTTAAGTTAATTGTTAATCAGAGCTTGCTTCAGGAATAAATCTCAAATGAATACGTCCTCTTCCATTTTCAGTCAAGGATTTATCAACTTTACTTCCGTCTTGCTCATAAGCATTATTACCATATAATTCATTATACTTCTCAATCATTTTTGGAAGCATTTCTTGATTATAATTTTGTTGATCTGCCCAGCTTTCATATTCAAACAGAATAGCTGCAACATTTCCATTACATCCAGAGGAGCAAACAACAGAGTGCATTGATCCTTTTGGAGCAGGTTCCATAGCTTTTCTAGCTGCAACAACTCTTTCTCTAAATCTCCAAAAATCTTCTTCTCCAGAATCTTTATAGGTGTAGACTAACATCATAATGTGATTTTGATTCTCTGAATCAACATTATGAGAATATGGTCCAGCATAATTCCACATGTAATTTCCGTTTACAGAGCCATTTGCTATATAAGGAGAGACATTCTTTTGCCAATATTCTACCTCCTCAGAATTCATATCCCAGTTATCTCGCATTTCAGGAGACGCATATTGCATTCTCCATATTTTACCTGCATCAGATCCAGTCAAAATTTCATAAGTCCAAAATCTTGCAGTGCCATCCTCATTATTGAATTTCTTGGTTTTCTTACCAGCCATTTCAATAAATTTACTCATTTGACCATCCTTAACTTCAATTGTTCTTGTTGAGAGTTGAGAATAGGAAAAAGAGAATGTAAAAGTTAAAATAAATAATAAAAATTTTTTCATATAAATTGATTTTAAAGTTGTTCTAAATATAGTAACGAAATCAATACGAAATAATATTTATTATTAACATAATTAATAAAATGATTAAAATAATTGAGCTAAAGTATTTAACAGGGTCTTTCATTTTTTTTTCTTTTTTTCAATTAATAATTTCCATATAATTATAAATAAAACTGTAATGATTAAATACTTGATATCAAGTGAATCGCCATAATTTAAAAAGTCTCTCATAAAATAATACTAATCAGAAATTTCAAAAATCGCTGTATTTCTCTGACTGCTTAAGTTCCCTTGACTATTAATTTTTACTTTCATTATGGTAAAGGAACCTGATTTTTTTTCTTTATTTAAATTTAAAGCGAAAATACCTTTACTCTCGTCTCTTATCCTTCCGTAAATAAGTCCCATTTTTAAAAATTCAATATTTGAATTTAGGTCATAATCATAATCTCCAACAATTCTTGTTAGGATTGGCAAGTTTGATTCAAAAATTATATTTTTTTCGGTAATTATTAACTTACCATTGATATTTAGATTAATAAATTTAACATCGTTATTACTTAAAATTTTGATTGAATACTCACCTAATAACCCGTTATCTTTTAGGTATCCTCCAATTAGTCTATCTCTATTAAGTCTTATAAACTCCTCTTCATCTACAAAATTGAAATAATCTTTAAAATATCCAGACATCAGAAGATCTGAAGCTATAACCTCATGTTTTTTACTTGAAACTTCATTCCTTACCAGTTTAATAATGTCTCTATAATCTCCCTTAATTATTAAATAAGATGCGTACTTATTTTTTTTGGAGCTTTGTTCCAATACCCAGTGAATACTATCACCTTTTATTACAGTAAACATCTTTCCGTAAAATGTCCTAATCTCCTCAATAGGACCATTTATCTTATAATCTAGAAATTTTAGATTTGCCATTTTATCTGTAAAATCTAGATAATATTTAAGATCATTACTGTCATAATACTTTTGACCTATTGAAAAGTTAGTATATAAAAGGCAAAGAGTTAAAAAAACTAATCTTATCATTTTTTAAATATTAAGCTCGATAGACCATATACAAGTAATAATGTACTAATGATAAAGAGAGTAATTGGATTTATAAAATCATTTATTAATTTGAATCCTATCATTAGTGATAATACATTTAAGGATATAGATCCTAATATCAAAATTGTCAGGTAAAGCTTTCTCAATTGGTTTAGATTAATGTCAATTTAAGAAAAAATATGAAATGAAAGTGTTATTATTATTAAAGTAGAAGACCTCTTAAAAAAAGAGGCCTTACTTTAACTAACTTGACAAGGTCAAGATTTCAAATTTAATAAGTTATTTGCGCGAATAGTCTTAAAGAAATTATAAAATTTTTTTTATTTGTTTAATAATATCTTGAAGTGCTTATTCTGCTGAGGGTTCTCCTCTTTGTTGCTGATAAACGTTAAAGTTTACTACTTTGCCATCACTTATCATAGCATCAATTACTTGGTAAAAAGTTGTATCCACTCCTTCTATGTTCAGGATAAGCTCGTGACCAGCTGTAAGAAAATCAGAGATCTCTCCATTTACATTTTCTCCAGTATTAGAAATCGCCCATTGTATTGTCCATCTTGGATTATTATTCTCAAACCATTCCGTTAAAAAGTCTATGTGTGCATCAGATCCCTCAACAACTTCTCCTGCAGGGCCATAAGCTGAAAATTCTTCAGCATTTAATGCTCTAATCCCTTCAGTATCTCTTGAGTTGTGAGCATCAATATAAGCTTCCCATACTGCAGCAATATTATCTGGTCCAGCAACAACATCGGTTTTACCATCTTCACTTGTTGTATAACCGATTACTTGAGGGGAAGATTCAGGTGATTCACATGAAAATGAAATCATGCAGACTGTTATTAGTAATAAATATATTTTTTTCATTTTGTAAAGTTTAATTTAAAGACAAACTTAGGTATAATCTTTTAAATTTGACCATCTCCCGGCATTTGCTACATTATATCCTTTTGACTCAAAATACTTTTTTGCAGATTCAGCTCTTATCCCCACTGCGCAAACAGTAACTATGTTATCCTTTTTATCAAATTCACTAATCCTGTATGTCAGGTCCTTTAAAGGTACATTAATAGAGTTTTGTATATGACCTGCTTTATATTCATCCTCAGTCCTTACATCAACAATAATTGCTCCTTCTTTCATTAAATCCTTGTAGTCTTTCTTATTGCCTCTTGCAAATTTTATTAGAATTAGTAAAATAAAAATGACTGATAAAATGATTAACCAGTTTGATAATATAATTTCTACCATGAGTTTATAAGTTTTTTGAATTTCAAACTTACATAAATTCCTAATATAGAAAATACACTAAGTATTAAATATACATATTGATGACCTTTTATACCAGGATATGTATCCAACAGATATCCATACAGTGGAGTAGCAAAAATATCAGGAGTATATCCTATTATTGATACAATGCCAATAGCTGTTCCAGACAATAAGATTGGTACTCTTGCGTCTTTAAGTATTGAAAAATAAAGGCCTCTAACTGCATATGTACCAGTTGCTACAATAATCAATGAGAATATAAATAGAGAATTTAGAGAAAATGTTATGAAGCCAGATGCAAAAAGAATTGATCCAATTAACATAATTAAAAAACCATTAATTATATTATTTATATTACCTGTTTTATCTGTAAAAAAAGCTATTATAATACATACAATTGGTCTTAAATATTGCTGATATGCACCAATTTTTGCTGACTGAATCTCATCGAACATCATAACTTCAGAGGCATAGAGTGAATATATATCAGTTATTTTATAACCCATGTAAGCACATAAAATAATTAATCCAATAAAAATTAAAGATTTTGATTTAATAAGTGTTTTCATTTCATCAAAGTTTCCAATTTCTTGGTCTTCAGATGAATCAATTTTTAAATTATAAAAAACAATTATTCCAATTACAAATACTATAGCTGATGAGACCCCAATCACATACTTAAATGCCTCTTTTTTATCAGATAGACTTGCACTTGAAATATCATTTACAACAACTAGTGAAAATATTATTACACCAATAATCCCTATTGAAGAGGCTACCAGCCCTCTTCCAGCGTCAAGAAAACTAAATGTTTTTCCTTGTTTTTCCTCTCCTCCAATAATTTTTGTTGCTTTTATCATAGGAGCCCAGAAAAGAAAGACTGTTGTAAACCCCCAAAATGCATATAAAAATTGTAAAATAGTATATGAAGGGTATGTCATCATGACCATACCTCCAAAAGAGGTAAATATCAGTGAGAATGATAAGAGTTTCCTTGGAGAAAATTTATCAGCTAGAACTCCCCCAAAAATATATGATAAAAATGCGACTGTTCCGTAAGTAGAAAAAAGTGTTCCAAGTTCAAGGTTTGTAAGATCAAAGACATCTAGAAATGTTGGTCTAAAAACTCTTGCTAGTACATATGGAAGAATATATATTGACTCTGCAGCCAAAATAAGGGTTAGTAGATGTTTATAATATTTACTCCTGATAACTAATTAGCTTTTTATTAAGATATGCTAATTTAATTTATTAATAGTTTTGATTATGAATAAATTATTAACCCACAGATATACATTACTATTATTTATTTTACTTTTTTCTTGTTCTAAAGATGACACACCTCTTTTCTATGATCAAGTTCAAGGTAAACTTTTTGTGCGAGTTGATTTAATTGAATTAAATAATAAATCAATTGATCAAGTAAATCCATCAGAATATGCATTTGTAAAAAAATTTAATCCCGAAGTTGGCCATACTGTGATGTATTTTGTAGAAAATACAGAGACCTGTACTCAATTTGATGCATGGTTTTATATGGATATTACAAAACAATCATCTAATTCAGTTGAAGCTGACGTCAAACATGGTAAAATATATGATCTTGAAGATCATCGAGTTAAATATGAAATTATTCAAAGAGAGCCAATGAGGATAACTTATAATCTTGCTACTGGTACTCAAATTACAGTTGAAGAAATCAGTAAGGATATTTTTTATGAAGCTAAAGATGAGTGGCTAAATATGTCTAGAAATACCATAGATACTACTTTTTCAAGATGCTCTAACTTAAATCCGGACTAATTTACCTATCATTTAAAAGTTCAAATAATTCTCTAGAGCTAATTATTTCTGCAAACTCTCCACTAAGACTTGCAATTGATGCCTCATAAATAATTTCACAGTCTATTTCTATTCCATCTAATCCTTTTGTATTATAACATGCTGTAGAATCACTTATTAAAAAAGTTTCATATCCAAGATTTCCTGCCATTCTAACTGTAGTCGATATACAATGATTTGTTGTCATACCAACAATAACTAATGTATTTATATTTAAATTCTTGAGTATTTCATCCAAACCTGTACCAATGAATGCACTATTCACATTCTTAGTTAATACTATCTCATTATTTTTTGGTTTTACATAGTCATTAAATTCAAATCCGGGTTTTGATTTATGAAGCTTCGATTCAGGATTTGTTGAGCTGTGTCTAACATGTATCACATTTAAATCATTTTCTCTCCATTTATTTAAAATATTCCCACATACTAACTCAGCATTGATATTATTTCTTTTAATTCCTGGATAATCTTTCTCGAGAAATGCTTTTTGAACATCTATAATAATTAATGCGGGATTTTTAGATATAAATTCCAAGATTGAGGAAATTGTTTTTAAATTGACTTAAATATATTGAAATTGAATCAATTACTAAGAATACATGCAATATGGAATCCTCATGTTTACCACGGATGGGGTAGGAGTAAAAGATTTTTTGAAGGCTGGTATTATAAAGTTGTAAATAATTCTGAAACTACTGCTTTTGCTATTATACCTGGAATTGCAATGGATGAAAATGGAAATAAACATTCATTCATTCAAATTTTAGATGGTATTAATAACATTGCCAAGTATCATAAATTTGATGCTAATGAATTTAAACCATCTCCATGGATACACAGTCTAAAAATAGGGAACAACTATTTTAGTAGAGATGAAATTTCACTTGATCTTCCAAATTTAAAGGGAGACCTAAGATTTAAAAACCTATCTCCATGGTCAAACTCTTTTCTTTCACCAGGTATTATGGGTCCATATTCATTTATTCCATTTATGGAATGTTATCATGGTATTTTAAGTATGAATCATAAAATTCTTGGGTCATTAAAATATAATGATGAAAATATTTCATTTAACGAAGGAAAGGGTTACATGGAAAAGGACTGGGGCCATTCATTCCCGAAAGCATATATATGGATGCAAAGTAATCATTTTTCAAAGTCTAATATTTCTTTAAAATCATCAATTGCAATAATACCATGGATGAGAAGTTCTTTTATTGGACATATTGCTGGTGTATTAATTGATGATAAGTTAATTGAGTTCACAACATACAATGGAACTAAAGTAAATAAGTGTGAAATAACAATAGACAGGGTTAAAATTGAGATGGAGAACAGTAGATATTTACTAAGATTACTTGCCCATAGGGAAAAAGCAACTACGCTTGCTGCCCCAATATCAGGATTTATGGATGGTAGAATTGATGAAAGTATGAAAGCTAGTATTGAGGTTGAATTATTCGATAAAAAGAAAAAAATAGCTTTATTAAAAGATATTGGAAAATCTGCAGGAATTGAAGTTGCAGGAAAATATGAGTTGCTTATAAAGTGAATAACTTTTTAATATCTAATAATGAATTTTAATTAACTTGATGTAAATCAATTTATTATGAGTGAAATCGAAATATTAAACTACGCACAACTAAATTTTATACAAAACGCAATCTATATGCTTGGTTTTGTAGGTCTAATCTTTATAACATTTAGATTAATTAGATATCAAAGAGAGAATAATGCAAATATGCTAGGAAAGATATTTGTTACAATTTTCGGATTATGTTCAGTCTTTTATGGATATAATGTCTTCTCTTTTCTATACTCTAATCAATTAGCTCAATCTTACAGACTTTCCGAGCTTCAATCAAATGGAATGGAGATATCACCTCTTTCGGAAAATTGGATTGAATTTCTTGGATATACTGTTTCTGACGGACTTCCGATTCCATTCTCACCAGAACCAGCTGCACTATTATTCCTTGTAACCTTTGGATTAATGGTTGTTGCAGGTGTTTGGGGTAATTTACAGAAAAATTAGTATTCAGAATTTATAATAAAAGCCCTCTGATGAGGGCTTTTATTATTATGCTAACTAAAAATTAGTTCTGACTCTCTGCGTATATAGCAGCTTCTTCAAAAATTGCAGCTGGGTCTACATAACATGTAGTACTAGCAATTTTATCTCCATCCCATACCCATCTACAGTGACACGGATAATTATATTCTTTACCTGTAATTATAGATGTTGCAGACCAGTTAAAATCATGAAAAGTTTCAACAGAACCATCTGTGAAGTATCCTGTATAAACCTCTCTATCGTTATGCTTGATGTCTTTGAAGATTAAAGAATGTGAGTTGTAACCCTCAATAATTCCATCTACATCAAATTCAAGATTATTAAATAGATGCTTACCATCTGGTGTAAAATATTCTCTTGCGATATCAAAATTACCTGCTAGGTATGAATCAGCAAGTTTAACCACAATATCTGATTTAGCATCATTATCCTGAACAAATCCAGAATAATTGTCACCTAAATCACAAGAGATAAAGGTTAAAGCTGTAATTAAAATATAAATGTTTCTCATTTTATTGATTTAAAGTTCGCTAAATATATGAATTATAATCCTATAGGTCCTTGTAATCTTAATTTTCTAACTTTGTAATATGAAAACTAAATCAGAAATTGTTGATAATTGGCTAGTAAGATATACTGGATTAGAATTACAAAATTTTGGTGAATATATTTTACTCACAAATTTTGATAAGTATGTAGATATTTTTTCCGATTTTATGAATTGTCGTGTTCATGGTATAGATAAGAATATGCCATCTGCTACTTCTGATAATATAACTATTATAAACTTTGGAATGGGGAGCCCTAATGCTGCAACAATAATGGATTTGTTATCTGCCATAAAACCTAAAGCAGTTCTTTTTCTAGGTAAATGTGGAGGTTTAAAGAAGAGAATTGATATTGGTGATTTCATTCTTCCAATTGGAGCAATTAGAGGAGATGGTACATCAAATGATTATTTTCCTCCTGAAGTTCCTGCAATGCCATCTTTTGCTCTTCAAAAAGCAATTTCAACAACAATTAGGGAACATACAACTGATTATTGGACTGGAACTGTATATACAACTAATAGAAGAGTTTGGGAGTATGACAAGAAATTTAAGGATTATATAAAGAAAACAAGAGCATATGCAATAGATATGGAGACAGCAACTCTTTTTACTGTTGGATTTCACAATAAAATTCCAGTTGGTGCATTTTTGTTAGTGTCTGATTCACCAATGTTTCCTGAAGGAGTAAAAACTTTGGAAAAAGATGAAATCAATTCAAGACAATTTGATAGAAAACATATTGAAATTGGAGTTGATTCATTAAGAAAATTACAAAATAATGCAGAAACAGTAAGACATCTTAAGTTTTAAAAATGAGATTCTTGCTTATTTGTATTTTTCTGATTAGTTGCTCGAAAAGTGATGATTATTCATTCAAGAATTACTCTTCATATGAAAAATCATTAGATAAAGACTCAATATTTAAAGACAATACCAATAACTTTTCTTTTTATGATGGTTTGGCTTCATATAATATTCAACATAACGGTTTGACAAGGCAATATCTATTGTATATACCTCCAAATGTTCAATCAAGAACTAATCTTCCTGTAATATTTAATTTTCATGGATATTCAGGTCAAGCAGATCAGTTCTTTAGTTCAACTAATTTAATCGATGTAGCTGATTCGAATGGAGTTGTTTTGGTCTATCCACAAGGTGCATTGTTAAATGGAGAAGCTTCTCACTGGAATGCTGCTCCGATAAACTCAAACTCATTTTTAAATAAAAGTGATGTTGATGATATTGGATTTGTAACGACTCTTTTAGAAGAAGTTAACCAAAACAATATTTTAGATCTTAAAAGAGTTTATGCTATAGGCTACTCTAATGGAGGAATGTTCTCACACTTTCTAGCTTGTAATACTGATAATGTCTTTGCAGCTATTGGTGATGTTGCAGGTACAATGCTTTTAGATACTTATAACACTTGTGATCCATCTTCTTCAGTTCCAGTTCTAAAAGTCCATGGTACAAACGATAATGTTGTTTCTTATAACGGCTATGAGGAGGATGGATATAAGACAGTAATTGATGTTGTAGATTTTTGGAAACAAAATAATGATGTAAATAATGAATATATTTTCAGCAGTATGTCGAGCAATTCTTGGGCAAATTATATGGGTCCTGTTGAATTTGAGAAGTATACATATGGAAAAGAAGAGGATAACACAAGTGTAGTTCTATATAAAATGCTCAGAGGAGGACATTGGTGGGATTATAGCATGGATGATGATCTAAAAACCAGTTCATTATTATGGGAGTTTTTTTCTAAACATTCTAAATAACAGAATATATTCATAAAACCCTTTAAATATGGAAATTCCTGAGAAATTAAAACTTGAGTATCTCCTTGCATTAGATAATCATATTGAAACTGTTGGAAAAGATAACAAAGAGGTAACAATGAAAAAAATATTTGAAATTACAAAGGAAATTGCTGATTTAGGTTTTGGTGAAGAGGATATACTAGCAATTGCAAAAGATGAGGATTTATATTTAAAATATGAAAAATGGAGAGATGAAAAAAATTAGTCTAAAGATGGTATAGAGTTATTTAGCATATAGTCTAAAAAAACATCTTCTAGAAATTGTATCAAATCTCTGTCATTAACAATCTTATTCTCTTTAAAAACTCCAAATTCAATATTTTCCTCGTAATATGTTACTACCATTTCATATTCAGAAACTCGTGAATCCTCCTCGATTTTAGTTTTTTTATAAAGCATTGTATTCCCTTTATAAACCTTTTCTCGTTGTCCTTTTTCTGTTTCTATAATTTTATATTTCATTTCTTCTTTTAATCTTGATATATATATAGTAAATAAGTATAAAAATATATCCAATAATGAAATAGTATCTCATACTTAAATTTAAAAAAAAATAAAATAATTTTACATCGTTGAAATATGAATAAATTATTAAAACCTCAGATTAATCAAGGAGAATATGTTTTTGTTTTAATTGATGAGATAGATAAAATAAATCAAGATGATATTTTATGCTCATTTAAAGAAAATGGAAAATATAGTTTAATTGTTAAGAAAGAGTATGCAGATAAACACAATTTATCTTATGATTTTATTGCTGCATGGATATCTTTAGGACTTAACTCCTCTTTAGATTCAGTTGGATTAACCTACAAATTCTCTAGGGCACTTGCTGAACAAAAAATTAGCTGTAATGTTATAGCAGGTTATAATCATGATCATATCTTTGTAAAATATAATAATAAAGAGAAGGCCTTTAAAATTTTAAATGAACTTAAGCTTTAATTATGTACTTAAAATCTTTTCTTGACCTTGTTTTATTAGGGGTGTTCCTTTGTATATCTATTTCAATA
>ENA-OSEY01000779-OSEY01000779.1-marine-metagenome-genome-assembly--contig:-NODE-779-length-22510-cov-2.392948_pt1 | contig 22510 bp, 19 predicted proteins | sample MGYA00248465_ERZ534230 | MGnify/ENA primary metagenome ERZ534230 (study PRJEB26409, sample SAMN06344110) | marine metagenome | isolation source: Sea water from surface | place: Atlantic Ocean:Southern...
CCTCCTACGTGGAGAACAGGTTACGGTCCTAATCGTTGTTCCGTTCCTAGTAATTGTTTTGGGATATCTTCTCCAAAGGACACGTTTTGGTTTAGCGGTTCGATCTGCAGCGGATAATCCTGGAGCTGCGCAACTAGCGGGTATTTCCATTAGATCCGTCTCTACACAGGTGTGGTTAATCGCAGGTGTTCTTGCTGGTGTGTCAACGCTTCTAATCGGACCGATCTATCAGTTGGACGCTGGTGGAGTTGGATCGAGCCTTGGGCCGGAACTGCTTTTATTCTCACTAACCGCAGCAATGTTTGGACAATTGCAATCCTTTCCTAGGGCTCTTCTTGGAGGAATCGTAATCGGCATCATCAATCGCTTAGTCCTTGCAAATAAAGGCAAGGGTTTCCTTGATAATTGGGGTATTGGCAATGGATCGAACCTACTCGCTATTTTCTTGATCCTTCTTCTCTTAATGCTTTTCATTAACCGTGGAAATAAGACAAGTGAACAATCATGGGTCCTGACGCCTCGCCTTCGTTCGGCCCATAAAGATCTCGTACAGTACCCACTGTTCAAATGGGTATCACGAGTCGGAATCGTCATTCTCGCTCTCACAATTATTGGGCTGCCATGGGTTGTTGATAAACCAAGTCGCCTCATCGCTTTCGCAGGTGTGATGATTGTGATGCTTGTGGTTCTCTCCGCTGTTGTTCTCACCGGTTGGGCTGGACAGCTATCACTAGGACAATACGCATTCGCAGCAGTTGGAGCATTTATGACGTCGTACTACACAGCGTCTTTGAATTATTTTCTTGCGTTAGGTATTGGTATTTTGTGGGGAATTCTCGTAGCCCTCATTGTTGGCATACCAGCGTTGCGGATACGTGGCTTATATCTCGGGATAGCGACGCTTGGGTTTTCTCTAGTAGCGGGACGATGGATTTTGTCTATTGATAGATTGAATACGAATGCAGCTGGAGGGGCTAAAGTGAAACCCCCGGTCATTTTTGGAAGGTACGACCTTAGGACCGATAAAGAAGCATACTATTATTTATGCGTTGCTGCTGTCGCCGTTGTTATCTACCTTCTCTGGCGACTCAGACATTCAGGGATCGGTCGAACGCTGATAGCTGTTCGTGATAATGAAATGACTGCCTCTGCGTACACCATTTCTCCGACACGGGCAAAGCTCACAGCGTTCGCTGTTTCAGGAGCTATAGGGGCGCTCGCTGGTGGTCTTCTAGTACCCGCAACTGGATCGTTACGATCTCTCGCATTCCAGCCAAGTGAATCGCTTCTTGTCATGTCCATAGCTGTTGTTGGAGGAATCTCATCAATAACTGGAGGGGTTCTTGGAACTGTCTTTTTGGTGGGTATACCAACAGTGTTTGAAAGTAGCGCTCAGGTACGGCTCTTTTCAAGTGGATTAGGGATGCTGGTTGTTCTTATGTATTTCCCCGGTGGGTTAATATCGTTGCTTCATAATGCTCGTGACACGATGCTTACATGGATGGCGAATAAGACTGATTGGTCACCAGCCTATAAAGGACAGTCCGAAGCAATTTGGTCACGTTCAAAAAAGCAATCAGACGTTGATACAACTATCCCTGCATTAGAGACATCCAATGTATCTGTTCGCTTTGGTGGCAGATTGGCTGTATCTAATGTCTCGATTGACGTTCAGCAAGGTGAAATTGTTGGACTGATTGGAACGAATGGGGCTGGCAAAACAACGCTGATGAACGCAGTGTCAGGCTTTGTTCCTTCAGAAGGTGAGATCTCGTTACATGGCAAACCTATTCATGAATCAGCGTCACATATTCGTGCACGGAATGGTGTAGGGCGTGCCTTCCAGAATGCGAAATTATTTGGAAGTTTAACTGCGAGAGAAACAGTTATGACTGCGTTGGAAGCAAGAGAACGGTCGTTGCTTTTGCCATCAATGCTTGGAATTCCTCCTTCACCTTTTGTTGAGCGGCGTAAAAGAGTAGAAGCGGAAGAGATAATCCATTACTTGGGGCTTGGCCGTTATGCTGATCAACTTATTTCTGAGCTTTCGACAGGTACTCGACGAATAGTTGAGTTAGGTGCATTGATTGCGTTAGATACCCAATTGATGCTTTTAGATGAACCAACTGCTGGGGTTGCGCAGAAAGAGACAGAAGCGTTCGGTCCGTTGATTCATGCGATTCGCGCTGAATTAGGGAGTTCAATATTATTGATTGAACATGATATGCCGATGGTGATGTCTATTAGTGACAGGATTTATTGTCTTGAGTCTGGTTCTGTGATTGCGGAGGGTTCACCTGATGAGGTTCGTAACGATCCGGGTGTTATTGCCTCATACCTCGGTACCGATGAACGAGCAATACAGAGAAGCGGAACGGGTTCATCGGAGTAGCTTCTTCACACCCCTGGCGTTGGCGTTATGTGGCAGCATTTCACTGCATGGTGATGTGTTTAGGCGATGAAGGATTGGTTATCTACTAGCCCGACTCGCTCGGCGACTGTGTTAAACAGCATGAACCAGCCTGTTACGCCTTCCTCTTTGCATAAGGCTTCTAGTTCTTCTTTTGTTGACCAGTTTTGGCCGTAAGAAGCTATCAGTTCATCAACTTTTTCTGGATTAAGCATTACACCTCCCTTCTCCAGGGATGGTTTTGCTTTCTGATTATGCTTTCAACATTTGAACTTCACAAGGTACTACCTTATAAATCTATTATCGCAAAAGACTTAATTCTGTGCGCTCGATTTTGAATCTTCTACGCTTGCTGTTTTGTTAGTCAAAGATTAAGCCCATGTGCACCATTGCTCAAGTGGCATGCGTTTGGATTCAAGGGAATTCACTGGTTGTTTCCAGTCTGGGTATCCTATGGACATTCCGCAGAAGATCATCTCATTTTCTGGTGCTGAAACAAATTCTGATACTGCTTGATGATGCATTGCCCATGCTTCTTGTGGACAAGTGCCCAAACCAGTTTCTTCTGCCAGGAGCATAAACGTTTGCAGGAACATACCGAGATCTGACCACTGTGCTGCTCCCATGCTCCTATCTATGAAGCAAAAGAATGCTGCTGGCGCTCCAAAGAAATCATAATTCTTTGACATATTCGCCAATCGTGCAGCTTTATCCTCTCTGGGTATTCCCAGAAGTTCATACATTGCTTCGCCAAGTTCAAATCGGTTCGTACGATAGGGTTCTTCGAGTTTGGGTGGGTAGATGGGGTATTCTGATTCGCTTAGTGAGAAGTTCTCTAAGTGTGTTTTAAAATCATCCATTCTCGAGCCGTTGATAACGTATATCCTCCATGGTTGCACATTGCCCCCAGACGGGGCGCGTGCCGCCTTGTTCAATAGCATCGCAAGCTCATCATCTTGAACAGGTTTTGAGAGGAAACCTCGTATTGATTTTCGCTTGTAAACTGCTTCAGTTACATTCATCTACTTAATAGCGATCCAGTTGCCGGTAACTTTAGAACTTTTTTATTCATTTTCCCTCCGAGTAGAAATATTAACGTAGTGAAATAATCCTTCAGGTATACACGCAAAAAAATGGAGGGTAGGTTTCCCTACCCTCCATTTCATATGTTTTCAGACTGGTTAGTTGAATTTAAACCATTGACCGTTGGTTGGTATCCAACAGTTCACTGGAGCAGGACATCCATTGTATGTTCCATCAGCTCCTTTGGGTGTACTTCGTGAAGCAAGTGTGAACTCTACTGCTTGCATTTGGGTTGAGAAGTAGTTCTTTCCTGGACCAAATGCACCCTCACCGTTGGATCGGAATGCTTGAGGTCCAGAGAGTCCACGCATTGCATCTGCAAATGAATCTCTCGTTGGGTTAACTCCAGCATTCTCGAGAGCAGCTTTAATCAGGTACTGCATAGTGCACTCACCAGGTGCATAGTCTGAGTTCAGTAACTCTCCGTCTGCTGTTTCTAGTCCTACTTCACCGGAAGGAGCTCCTTTATCGCTCTTGCCATTGAAGACTGGGAAATGGTCGATCCATTCTTGGCGACATTGTGCTTCGAAAGCATCATCGTCTCCTACTCCACCATTAGGGCTTGCATATGAGTCATATGATGTTACGCAGATTGCTCCTTCTGCTGCGGGGTTTGTTCGGCTTGCTCCGAATGGGGTGCAGTTTGAGGAAGCTGAGTCAAGGATTGTTCGGTCCCATGATGGTTGTAGTGCTCCGACTTCGCCCCAGAAACCTGCAGCATAAATGAATGGAAGGATTACGAATACATGGTCTACGCCTTCTGCTGTGAATTGTGCAACTGCTGCTGCGCCTTCTGCGTTGGCTGCTGCATTATCACCGCTTAATGTATTAACTGTAATTGTGGTTGTTGAGTAACCAGCTCCTTCAAGAATTGAGGCTGCAGATTCTCCAGCTGCCGCTATTGGAGGGTTAGTTGAGTCCAAGATACCGACTTTGGCACCTGCTGGAATCAGCCCTTGATCCACGATGAGTTGTGCTCCTGCTTCACCAGCCACTTCGGATGGTGGGTTGAGTGAGAAGAGGCGATCTGGTGCCGCATCGATCATCGCTTGGGAAGCGACTTCACCGTAGAAGAATGTTGTGTCGTTATCTTCGGTGAAGCATGGAATAAATGCCTGGCTGAAACCTGAAGCGTTGATAGCCATGAATACTTGTTCATCAAGTACGGCTTCGGTACAGGAATTTTCCATTGTTGCCGGGCTTAGAGGGTCCCATGTGATTTGTACACCTTCAATCATTCGGCCGTTGATGCCTCCTGCAGCGTTCCACTCATCAAAATATTTTGTAAAACGTTCTGACAAGTGATCTGTTGTGAGAGCGGCGGGAAGTGGAAAGCCGATGTCGATGAGTCCCTGCAGGTCTGAAACTATGACACCAATTTTGATGGTGTCTTCTGTGATTCCGATATCGGACGCTGTTCGTTCTTCAACAGGTTCAGGTTCTGGTTCAGGTTCTGGTGCTTCTTCTTCAGCTTCTTCTTCAGCTAAGGCTTCCCCTCTCACTGGAGTTTCTTCTTCCGCTGCGCTACTTGCTTCGCTGCTGCTTGCCTCACTGCTTGAATCGCTACTGCTTGAATCATCATCGCTGCCACCGCAACTGGCCATAATCATGACAAAGCTTAGAAATATCGCCAAAAGCTTTAGTACTTTTTTATTCATTTTCCCTCCCGCAAATGAAATCTGTTCACCAATTCAGGTCAACAGGGTATTTTGTAGTTTCGCATAGCTGCGTATGTGTTTTAGCCTAGTACTGACCAAAGAATCGTCAAGCTGAAGAGCCTTTTTGGCTCTTTTCCTTAAATTCACCGAGTAGAAGAGTTGTATTTAGCGGATCAGGTGCTGAGATGAAATATTCTTTGTATTTGGTGAAACGGCCTTGGCATTTTGAATTTATTTGGTGCTCATCGTAGTCAAGGTCATAGTGTGATTGAAGTCCTAATGCGCTCCCCTGAGACATCGCATAATCCGCGTCATCTACTGCAAAAACAACACCTTTGATACCTTCACCATTCTTTTCCATCTCATCTCGTATAGGGCTTTGAACGCCAGGTAATGGAGATACGAGTTCAATTCCAGACTCCCATGCCATTGCAACCCGTACTCCGAACGCTGCTGCTTCACCGTCATGACTTTCGGGTGCAAATTCAGCTCCGAGAAGTTTTTCAAAATATTCTTTTCCCTTTTCGAAGTCCCAAACCCCAACCACGATTCGGTTGATGCCTTTTTGTTTCATGTGGCAAACTTAGCGTCATTAGGTCTTCAATGTTTTATCTGAGCCGCCAAAAAATGCGAATAGAAGCGTTTGGGCTAGATAACAGCCGATTCCTAGAATCCATGTGGTTTGGAGACCGTCAAGTGCTGCCTGAGGTGAACTGGGTCTCCCGATAATAGTGAAGGCAAGGGCAACGCCAAGTGCCAAAGCTAATTGGAAGATTGTCGTTCTCCCTGCCCCTGCCATACCAAATTGATCTCTTGGCACATCGCGCATTGCGGCTCCTATGAGTTGCGCAAAACCGAACCCTGCTGCAAAGCCGATCAAGATACCTGGAATAAAGATCCCCATAACATAATCTGGTTCGGAATTCGTGAAAATTAAATGCAAGGTGAGGCCTGTGGCGCCGAGCAGTCCACCTATTGTCAGTATTGGGCCGTTGCCTATCCGTTCAGCGAGTCGGCCAGCTGGAGGTGAAACGAATGCTGTTAGCAGTGGTGCTGGGGCGATAGCGAAGCCTGTCTTTAATACTGACCATCCCCATACGCTTTGGATAAATGTAGGCAATGAGATGAGCCATGAAAAAAACGCAACCATGAAGAACACAGTTCCAATCATTCCCACTGAAAATGTTTTGAGTTTAAAAAGATCAAGGTCGAATAGTGGTGCCTTGTGCCTATTTGATCGGATAACGAAAGCAGTCACGAGCAGTAACGCTATTGCGAATGAAAAAATGAGGTTTAGCGATGACCACCCCCATTTATCACCTTGGGTTATAGCCAAGATTGCGATGCCAACACCAAGCGAAGCAAGCGGAACACTAATGAGGTCGACTTTGTCCGGAATGGAATCACTGACACTTTCGGGAACCCATCGTGGTCCAAGAATGATAACAATTCCGGCCACTGGAACATTTATAAAGAAAACCGCTTTCCACCCAAACGCATCTACCAAGAGAGCTCCTAATGATGGTCCGAGGGCTGCGGCTAGTCCACCCATTGCGCCCCAAGTCCCAATAGCTGTTTGAAGTTTTGATGGAGGAAACGCAGCAAGAAGTAGCGCTAAACCTGCAGGGTATTGCATAGCGCCTCCGATAGCTTGCAAGATTCGTGCGCCTATTAAGAAATTTGCTGAAGGGGCAAGTCCGGCGGCACAGGATGCAACGAGAAAGACAAATAACCCCCAGAAGAACATTTTTTTTCTTCCGTACCTGTCAGCCAGCCACCCAGATACAAGTAGAAGAGACGCGACCCCTATGGTGTACGCGTTAACGATCCATGACAACTTACTTTCGGAAGCGTCAGGAAACCCATCGCGTAATTGAGGTAGTGCCAGAGAGATTATTGACGTTTCGATAGCGATCATGAAGGCAGCTATTGACGTTACGGCAAGGGTAAGCCACGAGCTTCGGGGGATTATGTCGTTCGCTTCTTCCATGAGCATCTAAATATTGGTGACTTGTGGCAACGCTATCCGCTCTTTCACAAATTCGTGGATTGCTCTTGAAGTTTCGAACGTTTGGTGATGTAAAGTCATCGTGTGGGGTCTTTAGGTAAATTGAGTCGGTCAATTAACGGACGAGTAGCGGTGGTTACTGGAGCTGCTAGTGGTATGGGTCGTGCAACTGCTCATTTGTTTAGTGATGAGGGAGCGAGCGTAGCCGTATGCGATCGTAACTCCGAAGGTGTGAGTGAGGTTGTGAATGAAATCACGGATGCTGGTGGAGTGGCGTCAGGTTATATTATTGACTTGGATGATGCTGCTGCGATTGATGATTTCATTTCGCAGGTACGTGACGATTTAGGTCCGGTCGATATTCTTGTGAACAATGCAGGGGTTTCCCATAGGGGAAACATTGAAAGTGAGAATTTTGAAGATCTTTGGGAGATGACGTTTTCAGTTAATTTAGACGCGCAGATGCGTTTGATTCGAAGTTGTCTCTCGGATCTTAGACGTAATGAAGACGGACGTATCGTAAATATTGCTAGCACAGAGGGGTTAGGCGGTTCTGCTGGAATTAGTCCATACACTGCTTCGAAGCATGGGGTAGTCGGGCTGACGAAGGCTTTAGCTGTTGAGTTGGGGCCAATGGGAGTAACGGTGAATGCTGTGTGTCCTGGCCCGATCCATACTGGAATGACTCAATATATTCCAGATGAAGATAAGCAGAAGTTTGCGCGTCGCCGAACCGCGTTAAAACGTTTTGGAAACCCTGAGGAGGTTGCTCATATAACGCTTTCTCTTGTGCTTCCTTCCGCGTCGTACATTACGGGAGCTGCGGTACCAGTTGATGGTGGAATGAGAGCTCGGAATAACTAGCTCAGCCGATAAGGCTAGGTGTTGGATTGTCAATTTCGAGGATGTTGGCGAGGGATCTTGTTACCATATTGCCAACGGCGGGATTCATCTCGGGTGGGAGAAGCCCTGAATTTGTGAGTCGGTCTCCGAGACGTATGAAGATAGCGCAGAATCGCATAATTGCGAACACTTCCCAGTAATGCGGGTCACGGACTTCTTTCCCTGAGACTTGTGCATAATATGCTGCTTGTTCTTCTCTAGTGGGGTATCCTGACAATCTTTCTACATCAACGTCATCAAATGACATTCTGTCAAACATGAGCCACCAGCCTAAATCCGCTTCTGTTGGGCATAGTGAGCACGCTTCCCAATCAACAACTGCTGCTGGGGTGTAGTTATCCCAGATGATGTTTCCAAGGCGGGCATCTCCCCAACTTAAGCCAATGCGTTCATCGTTGGGATTGTTGTGATCTAGCCAATCAAGTGCATAGTCCATTACTGGGTGTTCTCTTCCAGCTAATTCCTTTTCAACGTAACTTCGGTATATCTCTATTTGCTTTTGTTGTGTTGGAGTTCCTTCACAAGGATTTAACCAATGTAGGTCTGCTTTTTCCCAGTCAATGTGATGGATACCTGCCATCGCTTCTAAACCTGTGTGAACCATTTGAGTTCGTTGTTCATCAGTTGCTTCTTCAACGACGAAACCTTCTTCGGTATAGCGAGGCCTATCCGATGGTATTCGTCCGTCAACGTGAACCATTACAAAAAATGGAAGTCCTAGGTAAGGTTTTGTGATTAATTTTCCAAGAGTGGGGATTGGGACATCGCTGTTATTTTTTACGGTATTCATGACACGCTGTTGTAACGCGACTGATATGTTGCAATCTGGTGTCTGAATTGGGAACATTCCACCATCTTCTGGTTCTATTCGTGCGACATATCTTCCCTCGTGCGGTCCCTCATCACTATTTGATGAGACTCCGAAGAAAACAGTTTCGTTTGAGAAACCTGTCGCTACCGGAATATCAATATCAGTGACAGCAATATTTGAATGGTGCGGGTGCGCGTCGGTAAACCATTGCAGAAGCCCATCACCGTACTGGCTTCTGTCCATGTGAAATTTTGGAGCATTTGATGCATCTTCCACGAGTTGATCCTATTTCACAATTGGTAGTTGTCAGATTCTTGCTGTGAGTACAGAATCATCGTCTTCTGAGTAATAAGAAACTTTGGGGTCGTATTTAATTCCGCCTTCTGTTTCCCATCTGCGTAACTCTGCTCTACCTACAACGAACCAGTGCACTTCGTCTGGTCCATCTGCGAGACGGAGGGTTCGTTGGGACGTGTACATGTCTGCTAGTGGTGTCCATTGGGATACTCCAGTTCCTCCGTGGAATTGAATTGCTTCATCAATGATGTGGCAAACACGAATTGGGACCATAGCTTTCACTGCACTGACCCACACTCGAGCTGCTTCGTTACCAAGTTCATCCATTGCTTTTGCTGCGGTTAGGACCATGCGCCGCATGGATTCAATTTCTATTCTCGCTTTCGCAATAACCTCAATATTTTTCCCGAGGCTTGCGATCGGCTTTCCAAACGCTTCACGTGTCAGTCCACGCTTCACCATGAGTTCGATTGCTCGCTCTGCTGCACCAATGGAACGCATGCAGTGATGGATTCGTCCAGGACCTAATCGTACTTGTGAGATTTCAAATCCTCGACCCTCTCCTAACAAGATATTGTCCTTGGGGACACGGCACTCTTCGAAACGAAGGTGCATGTGTCCGTGAGGGGCGTCGTCTTTACCGAAGACATGCATTGGGCCGACAATTTCAACTCCTGGGTTATCCATCGGAACAAGTATTTGGGATTGCCTTTTGTGTGGTGGACCATCGGGGTTTGTTTGGACCATGCATATCATGATTTTGCATCGTGGGTCACCAGCACCGGAGATATAGAATTTTTCTCCGTTGATGACCCATTCCTCTCCATCAAGGACTGCGCTGCATGAAATATTTTTTGCATCCGACGATGGAATGTCTGGTTCGGTCATTGCGTATGCTGACCGAATTTCACCATTGAGTAATGGTGTTAGCCATTGGTCTTTTTGTTCTTGTGTGCCGACCCGCTCAAGTACCTCCATGTTTCCTGTGTCTGGAGCGGAGCAATTGAGGCTTTCGGAAGCTATCGGGTTTTTCCCTAATTCTGTTGCGATATATGCATAGTCAAGGTTTTTGAGCCCTTCACCAGTTTCTGCATCTGGAAGGAAGAAATTCCAGAGTCCTTGTTCCTTCGCTTTTGCTTTGATGGAGTCAAGTAGTTCAAGTTGACCTTCTCCGTATCCCCAGCGGTCTTCTCGGCCTTCTCCTAACCGGAAGAACTCTTGTGTATGCGGATTGACTTCTTCATCAATGAATTTTTTGACCGCATCAAAGAGTGGGCGTGCTGCTTCTGACATTCTGAGATCAAACATTTCTGGTGTGGTTTCTAGACCGGCCATAATATTCCTCCGTTACGAACTTATATATTCACCTTATGTCTATCTTGACCTGATTCACTAGGTGAGAGGAAACGAATTTTAAGAAATTTCTACTTTTGAACAACTTGCCCTATTTTCGTATTATGGCAATTCACGGATCGGTTAGGTTATGGCATGAGTAAAGAGACTTCGTTAGCAGCGTTAGATAACTGTTTCACTGATTTCAGTGATCTGATTCAGGGATTTAGTGAAGATGATTGGGGAATGCAGTCGTTATGCCCTGATTGGGATATTCGGGGTGTTGTGACACATCTTTCTGGAATAGAAAACCTGTTATTGGGGTGGATACCGAAAAGTGCCGATGAGTGGCCTCCATTCGCAAAGATAGCCGAATTTGAATCTGCATCGGCTGATTTAAGTTCACATGAGCTTGTTGAGAAGACTATGCGGATTCTTGATGAGAGACGAGATGAGTTGTCTGGAATTAGTGATGATGTTTGGGAAGCTGAATGTATGACTCCTGTTGGTCCTGCTACCTATGGGCGGTTTATGAATGTACGTGTCTTTGACTTTTGGGTGCATCAACGAGACATGACCATGCCTCTCGGAATTGAGACTGATGATGGTGGGGCTCATGCCGAGATTGCTTTGGATGAGGTTCATGGTTCTCTTGGGTACATTGCTGGGAAAAAAATTGGTTTAGAAGATGGGATGAGTATTGCTTTCCACCTTCATGGTGCAATTCAGAGAGACCTGTTTGCTGCAGTAGATGGTCGGGCCAATGTTGTTGACAGTGTCGATGACCCCACTGTTTCTATTTCCGCTGATATGCGGAGTTTCATGATGTTGGCATGTGGAAGAATTGATCCGCAAGACGAGATAGATGCTGGCCGTATCAGTTGGACGGGTGATGCAATATGGGGAGAGAAAGCCGCACGTAATCTACGTTTCACTATCTAGTTTGACTATTTATGTTGTAGATTTCGCTATTAGCGATAATGTCAAATTGTGGCCTTACGAGATACGAATCTTGACAAATTAGATAACGGGGATTTTGATGTCCTCATTGTTGGCGGTGGAATTAACGGCGCAGTTTCTGCTGCAGCGCTTTCCGCTAGAGGAGCATCGGTAGCGTTAATTGATCGTGGCGATTTTGCGGGTTTCACGAGTCAGCAATCATCGAATCTTGTGTGGGGAGGGATCAAATATCTAGAGAATTATGAGATACCTCTGGTTCGGAAACTATGTATGAGTAGGAATCGTTTAATGCGCGCCTACCCAGCCAATGTTAAGGAAATTGGGTTTCTTGGAGTGATGGGCGAAACGGCGCCATTTCCTCCGTGGCTTGTTGGGGTCGGTGCATTTGCGTATTGGGGGATCGGTAATTTTAAAACGAATGCGCCGCGCCCAATGAGTCCAGAAACTGTGGAACGCATAGAGCCTGTCGTGAATACGATTGGGACAAAGGGTGGAATTGAGTATGCCGATGCGTATCTCAAAGATAACGATGCTCGGTTCGTTTTTAGTTTCATACGTTCTGCGATGGATGTTGGCGCTATCGCAGCTAACTACGTTGAATTGGTTTCAGCGGAACGAGTTGGAGGGAAATGGGTCGCGAATCTTCGAGATGTTGAATCAGGAGCGGAACTTTCATTGAGCGCAAAGGTTATTGTCAATGCGGCAGGTCCTTTTTTGGATGGGTTAAACAAATCATGGAGTCTACGTACTCGACATCAGATTGTGTACTCGAAAGGTGTTCATCTGGTCGTTGATCAGTTGACACCGAACGAACGGGTCCTCGCTTTTTGGGATGATAGTCAACGTCTCTTTTATGTTATTCCGATGGGTAATAGGTCGGTAATTGGAACGACTGACACTCGGGTTGAAGATCCACACACGTCAGTTACGGACGAGGATAGAGATTTTCTTTTGAGCCAAATTAATGACCGACTGGATCTCATGACTCCTTTATCAAACGAAGATATTATTGCGGAACGTTCAGGTGTTAGGCCGCTCGTTGTTCGACGACAGTCAAGAAACATTAAGGACGTGGATTGGACTGCTCTTTCACGTAAGCATGAGATCGAAGTTGATCATGCGAAACAAGTGGTGTCTATCTTTGGCGGAAAACTCACTGATTGTCTGAATGTTGGTGAGGAAGTAGCTTCAGCTGTTCAAATGTTGGGCATACATTTATTGCCTGATCAGCGGAGATGGTACGGAGAACCTGGACGCGAATCTCGGCGGGCTTTTTTCAGGCAAACCCGAGGAATGCGCATTGATAACTTAAATGATCGGTCGGGTTCTGAACCTATATCGGAACGATTATGGAGGCGATACGGGCGTAGAGCTTTCGAGATGCTTGATGATATTCGTGAAGATCCGTCGATGGCGGAAGATGTTATGGACTCCTCGGATTATCTTCGGGTTGAGCTTCACAACACGGCAAGCACAGAGATGGTAGTGAAGTTAGATGATTTCCTTCGGCGTCGAAGCAAAATTGCGTTAATCACTCGAGATGAAGATGTCCGATCTTCTAAGGGGTTAAATGAGGTCGCCGATATTTTGTTTGGAACTCATGCCAATAAGAAACTTGAAGAGTATTTCGGAACACTCCCCTCAAATTCGACATATTCGGAATGGTCGTGACGTTACTCTAAGAATTCTGGTTCGTCTCGCATGAGTTCTTCCCACCATGTCTGGAATTGGAACCAGCCTGCAAGTTCGTGGCCTTGCTGATCATAACCAGATTGCGCTAGATCATCAGGGATTTCGATCGGGGTTCCAGCAGATAATGCGAGAATTTGGCTTTGGCAGCTTCGTTCTAATGCAACGAACCACCAAACTGCAGAATCAACGCTTTCTCCGGCGGTAATAATTCCATGGTTTTGGTGGATGAGTGCCTTTTTATTACCGAGTGCTTCAGCCATAGCTTTTCCAACAGCGGTATCTAAGACAACGGCACCGCTTCCGGCTGAGCACAGCGCTACGTCATTGAAAAACATTGTGTCATCTTGTGTAATCATTTTCAAGGGTTGCCCTAAAGATGAGAACGTTCTTCCGTACATTGAATGGCAATGTGCTGCCGCTATAACATCGGGTCGTGCTGCATGGAGTTGAGAGTGAATGGCGAACGCGGCCGCATTTACCGGTTGATCTCCAACGACAACATCGCCGGTGTGATCAACACAAATGAGATCAGATACTTTCATCAGTTTGAAATTTTTCCCAAACGGGTTAACCCAAAAGCGATCTGGGAATTCAGGGTCTCTGACGGTGATATGGCCTGCGACACCTTCTGCGAGCCGAAGTCTTCCGAGAACTCGAAGTCCCGCTGCTAACCGTTGCTTTCTATGAAGACGTTCTTGTTCAAGATCTATTACCTCATGTTGGTCTGGCCATGAGAATTCGTTATCGGTTGAGCTTTCCTCTTCTTCACTTTCGCTCGCTTTTACATCTGTCACCGTCTTCACCTCATTTCTGTGTGTTTACACCGTAACCTAATTTTTTGCGTTCTGTCATCTAAATGGATGGTAATGGTGTTCTGACGATAGTCTCGCATCATGCGCTTTTTACACAATAGACGTACTGGGATTGCTAACCATGTCCGTTGAACCGACGCGGAACCCTCCAGCGATCTCAAAAATCGTTGGTCCAATAGATAGAAAACTTACCGAAGTTTTAAGTATTGAGCGCTCGAAATGGGTAGCAGTTGATGCTTCGTTAGCGGAGCCGTTTGATGCTCTTGAGGCGTTGATTTTCAGCGGAGGGAAAAGAATTCGCCCAGCTTTTTTTCATTGGGCGCATGTTGGCGCTGGCGGTGACCCTGATTCAGGAGTTGCTATCGACGCTGCTGCTGCGATTGAAATGTTGCATGCATTTGCACTTGCACATGATGATGTGATGGATCATTCTTCCTCTCGGCGTGGTGAGCCTTCCATTTGGCAGAGATTTGCGACTTTTCATGGTGAGAATGCGTGGAAGGGCGATGCGAGAGATTTCGGGGAAGCAGTTGCGATTCTCGTTGGTGATCTCGCGCACGTCATTGCAGATAGTTTGATACGAGACTTATCTCCAGATGTTTCTGACATATGGAATGAGTTGCGATTAGAGGTCAATATTGGTCAGTACCTTGATGTGCTTTCGGGGGTGACACGAACATTTGATCAAGAGGGCGCTCGGAGGATACTTGAATATAAGACTGGTCGGTATTCTGTCCAACGTCCTTTGCATCTAGGCGCAGCCATAGCTGGTCGTTTTGATGACTATTGTGTGCCTTTTACGAATTTTGGTCAACCAGTGGGGGTTGCTTTCCAATTACGCGATGACCTTTTGGGTGTTTTTGGTGATGAAGAGGAAACGGGTAAGCCTGTTGGGGATGATTTACGAGAGGGTAAACCCACATCGCTGGTAGCTGCGGCCTTTGAAAGAGCTAACCAAGGACAATTAGATGTTCTCAAATTGATTGGTTCTCATGGCCTGACCGGTACAGATATTTCGGACATCCAAAATGTGATCATTGAAACGGATGCTGTAAGAGTGATTGAGGAAGAGATTCGTAACTTAACGGATAGTGCCTTGAGCGAGTTGGAATCTGCTTCATTGGATGCAAAAGCATCAGATGCGTTGCGTGAATTAGCGTTGTTTGTTGCGTACCGAACTTATTAATTAGATTTCTAAAAGTTAGCCATTTCGTGGTGTTGTCATGCCACAATGGGATGGTGGGGTTAAGGAAATTATCTTCGACGAATGCTTTTGTTGTAACTGATCTAGTGGATGTTCCGTCATTCGGAATTGTTCGTTGTGCCAAAAAGATTCTTCAAGGTGGGGCTAAAGATCTTGCACGGTCTATGACGTATACATTTGCTTCGTTTGAGATGCAACGAGGTGGTGCCTCAGGAGGGATCAACGCTTTACCTGATGAAAAAGAGGAAGCTATTGAGAATTTTGTTTCTGAACTTGCAGATGATGTTGAGGCTGGAAGTTTAGGATTGGATGCGGGGAAAGGTATTCTCCCATCTTCTTTTGGGACACTCGTTGACGTAGATACTCGTTCTGATTTACGTTTCGTTGAACAGGGTGAGGATCAGTTAGAGACGTATTTGGCGGCCCTTGGTCCGGTCATTGTGGCAGAGCATTTGAATGGACTAGACGGTAAGACAGTATCTATTGAAGGTTTTGGTAGTCATGGACCTGCGATGATGGATCTGATCGCTGAACGGGGTGGAAAGGTTATTTCTATTTCTACCCTCTCAGGTTCTGTGAACAATAGTGGTGGTTTAGATCCCGGGGAGATCCGGAATCAGTGGGATGAGGATGGTATTAATTTTGTAAAGTCTTCTGACGGTGAGGCGGAACCTGCGTGGAAAGTCTTTCAGTCAGGTGCTGACATTCTCTTTGCTGGTTCAAAAATGGGTGCCGTCAGTCACGTAACTGCAGAGAAACTGCAAGTTGAGATGTTAGTTCCGCATCAGCCGATTCCCTTTACGGCGAGAGCCCTTGCGATGCTTGAGCGGAAAGGCACAGTTGTTGCTCCTGATTTTCTTGCTGTTGCAGGACCGATCTTTGCGGCTTGGCCAACAGATAATCAAACGTCTTCTGATGTTATTGCTTCTGCAACGTCAATGATTAGCGATGCTTTAGAAGAGTCATTGAAGCATGAGGATGGTTTGTTTCTTGGTGCGTGTTATCGTGCTGAATCTTTTCTGGCTAGTTGGCATGATACAAAACTGTTTGGACGTCCATTAGCGAGTTAACTACCGCCGGTGGCGTAAACGCGCTACGGTCCAAGTATTAGTTTGGAGGGAACATGATTATTATCACTGCGACGTTATCTTTTGAGACCCAAGAAGATCGTGATGTCACTGTTGCGAAGACAGCTGATGTGCAAGCAGCCACTCGAAATGATGAACCGGGTTGCTTGGCGTATTGTTTCGCTCCTGATCCGGCAGAGCCCACTCATATTCAAGTATTTGAGTTGTGGACGGATGCTGAAAATTTGGCTGCGCATTTTGATCACCCTAACTATGCGGCGATGGTTGAGGTTTTACATGGATGTGGTGGTTTCCTTGCATCGGAAAACCGGCTGTACGTCTCGGAGGATAGAGGGCCTGTCTATGACAGTGATAAGAAATTTCGTTTTGACGCGGTTTCAAGTGCGTATGGGACTGATACATAATTAATGTCCATGGTGATTGATCTTCACGCCCATGTGGTTCTTGAAGAGAGCTTTGGAACTGCAGGTGAGTATGGTCCTGAACTGAGTTCTGATGCGAAAGTGCAGGACTTTAGAGTCGGGGATTATGTTATGCGTGTCCCGTACAGGGGAAGTGTCTTCATGAATGCGCAAAAGCGTGTGGACGCTATGGACGCGTTGGGAATAGATTTACAGTTACTGTCACCAAACCCGCTTTCATTCTTTGGGCATATCAATGCAGCAGACGCTTTGAGATTTGCGAAAGCATCAAACGACGCGATGGTAAAGCACATTGACCCGTTCAAGAATCGTTTGTTGGGCGCAGCGTCTATTCCATTACAAGACCCCGAGTTGGCGTGCGAAGAATTAGAACGAGCTGTGAATCATTTGGGTTTGATTGCAGCCTACATAGGAACCGATTACGGGTTTTCTTTGGATGACCCAAAACTGGACGTGTTTTATCAAACAGTTGTTGACTTGGATGTTCCCTTATTGATACATCCAGCTACAAATAATGGAATTCATGGGGCGGCAGATGAGCGGCTTTCACGGTTCGGACTTGACCTCATTCTTGGATATGCCTATGAGGAGACAATAGCTGTCGCTTCTCTTGTCCTTGGTGGTGTGATGCAGCGTCACCCGAAACTTGATGTGTGTGTTTCTCATGGCGGAGGCGCGATTGCTTTTCTGAAACAACGGTTTAAATCTATGGCTACGTTCCTGGGCGCAGACTCTACATTCGCTGAAGACCTGAAGTTGTTGTGGTTTGATTCACATCTTGAAGAGGGCCCTGCACATGACCTGGTCGTATCAACTGTTGGTTCAGACAGAATGGTTTTTGGCACGAATTTTGGTGGTTGGGACACACCGACAGTCGTAACTGATTTTGATCGTGGCCTGACACCGAACGCAATTCAATTATTGCGTCTACCATAGAGAGTAGTAATCAAGGGGGAGTTATGAAACCAATGCTTATTCATAATGCTCGTCTATTTTGTGGCGTTGATGAGGAAGTTATAGATGATGGAACCGTATGGGTTTCGAATGGTTTCATTAGGTACGCAGGTCCTTCAGTTGATTTCCACCATGACGGCACGGATGTAGAAGTTTATGATGCGGAGGGTAAGTTCGTGATGCCTGGTATGACGGAATCACATGTGCATCTTTCCTATAACAATGCGCACCCTCAACAGTTGAATAACCAACCTTTGCCCCTTGCCATGTTAGATGCGGTTGAGAATGCCCGAGTGCTACTCGGCTCTGGCTTCACCTCGGCAATTAGTTTTGGCTCAGCCCAAGGTTTAGACGTCCCGTTACGTGACGCTATTAACGAGGGAAGGGTGTGCGGGCCACGACTTGCAGCATCTGACCGTGATCTGGGGTCAACTGGGAGTAACGCCGATGGAACCTATGGCGGTGATGATTCGAAGAAAATTATTGCTGATGGTCCTTGGGCTATTCGGAAAGCCGTTCGTTCACTAGCGAAAAAACGATGCGATATTGTGAAAATTTTCTTAGACGGGGAAGCATTAAATGAATACGCTCCTCCGGGTGTTTTAACTTACAGCGACGAAGAAGTTGATGCTGCTGTAAGTGAAGCACACATTCGGGGCATGCGCGTCGTGTGTCATTCACGTTCAGCAGCTGCCGTGAAACAAGCAGTCCGTTTCGGGGTTGATATTATTGGCCACGCCAACTATCTCGATGCAGAGGCTGTCGCTATGCTCGAAGCTGAACGTCACCGCATTTTCGTAGGACCCGGCATAGCGTGGGAGGTTTCGTTGCTTGATAAAGGAGCGCAGTTAGGGTTACCTCGTGATGCTATGGAACAGCGCGGGTACCAGCGTGAGGTTGATGAAACGATCGCTTCTGTGAAACGGCTTCGGGAAAGTAATGTTCGGGTGCTTGTTGGAGGTGACTACGGCTTGAATATTACGCCTCATGGAACAAACGCTAAGGACTTAGAGTATTTCGTTGACTTGTTTGGAATGTCTAATGTTGAGGCGTTGTTATGTGCAACACGAGACGGAGGTGCCGCTGCGAATACTGATGGGATGGTCGGAACACTGGAGGATGGTAAATACGCCGATCTCGTTATTGTTGATGGCGACCCAACGGATGATGTTCGTGTCTTGCAGGACCATGACCGCATTGTAGGGGTCATGAAAGCAGGAATAATGCATTGCGGGTTAATGCAAAGCAACCCATATGTGCCTCAAGAAAATACGATCAAATAAATAAGCTAAGGAAGAGGTATAGAGATGATAGTGATTGCAGGTTCATTCAGACTTGATGACGGAGTCACAGACGAAGTGATGGCAGCATGCAAATCCGTGATGCAAGCCACACACCAAGAAGAAGGATGCCACGAGTACATCTTCTACCCTGACCCACTAGATAGCAGTGTTCTTCGTGTGTTTGAAATGTGGGAAAATAATCAAGCGTTGACGAATCATTTCGGGACTGCTCACGTAGATGCTTTTCGTAAGGCTATGGGTGGTTGGACAGTTTCTGATCGGGAGATCAAAAAATTTGAGACTGACACCTTTGAAGCGATGTAGGGGGAAGAATTATGAACGAAAGAACTACTCCTGAACTTTTTGACATGTCTGACCATGTGGCAGTCATAACGGGTGCCGGTCGTGGAATCGGTGAAGGTATCGCTAAATCGTTCTCTGAAGCGGGTGCATCAGTTGTTGTTGCTGCCCGAAGGACTGAGGAGATAGATCGGGTAGCGGTGGAAATTAATGAATCTGGTGGTTCTGCCATAGCTGTCACTACAGACGTCACCGATGATGATGCTGTAGAGAATCTTGCAAAAGCGGCGATTGCAGAATACGGAAAATTAACCACATGGGTGAATAATGCGGGTGGATCTCCGATGAGAATGCCATTGTCAGACTTACCTCGTGAGGAATGGGACCGCACCGTGGCTTTGAATCTGACATCTATTTACATCGGATGCGTCACGGCGGCGAAATACATGACAAAAGGATCAATTATTAATATCACGTCCGGAGCGGGTTCTGGTCCTGTTCCTGGAAGCGGACATTATGGGGCGTCAAAAGCCGGAACGAATTCGTTGACATGGACTTTGTCGGCTGAGTTGGCTCCGGACATTCGAGTAAACGCTGTCGCACCAGGCGCTATCCCTACTGAAGTCATGATGAAAGCTATCGGTAAAGACGAAACCCAGTTGGAGGAGATATTAGAGGAGTGGAGTATTCCGTTAGGTCGGTTAGGGACGCCTCAAGATATCGGTGCCGCGTGTCTGTATTTAGCTTCGGACGCAGCAAGTTGGGTGAGCGGTGAAATTTTGCGTGTCGGGGGCGGCGCAAAAGCCCGATAAATAGTTTGGCAGCGGGAGCTAAAACCGTTATTTCCTGATCGTTTCAAAGACAGACGGTAATGCGTCTTTTGGTTTTGGTTCAGGGTAAATCTGTGCCATCTCTGTAATCGTGCTTTTGTCTTCAATGTTTTCTTTACTAAGTCGAAGAACATGAGCGTGCTCTTCCAAGTCAGCATTAAAGATCGTTATTACATCGTCCATGGATAGTGGATTTGCCTGTTTATGTTTTTGCTCTTCAATATCTGTGTACACATTTGCTTTCCATAACACAGAAACACGGTACGCATTGAGTGACGCCTCATAAATCTTTTCCTCATGGTCGATTACAACCCACGTGTTGTCTTGTGTGGGGAGAAGTTGTGCTGAGGGAGTTACGAGAACTGTTCCGTTATCAAACGGTCCGACTGGTCCTACCTGATGGAACATGCCGTGGTTATCTCCAAGGAGTGCCGTATTTTTCATATCACCAACATGTTCTGTCGGAGGATGATCCGGGCCGTCGGGCCAATACAACAGCCCTCCCCCCTCCACGTCGTCAAGCCACCAAATGGCTGTTGCTTGGACGATTTCATAGGCGTTGAAAAGATGAGACCACGTCATTGCTCGTAATAGCCACATGGGTGTGTTTGCTCGTTCACGTCCGTGGAATCGTGAATTATCCGTGTGAGCGGGGCCACCATCATTTATTGCCGCCATAATATTCACGTACACGCTGTGGGGTTCTATGATGTCAGCGTTATAGAACGCTTTTGACTGTTCAATATATGTGTCATTATTAAGAAATATTTCTGAACCTTCCGCAATATATGTGTCGTGAACCCAATCATTTTGGAACCACATAGGACGAGTTTTCGCGTGAGGATCAGCCCCCGGGTTATACCATCCACCCAAGGGTGTATATGGGGCATGGGTTGTTAGAAGATCTTGCACTTGTTCAATACTTGGGAAAACGTCTCGGAGGATCAGTGGTGGATCAGCGTAACTCAGCATTTATGTGAATGTAAGGCCGTCAAAGTTTCCACTTTCAACCCATTTCTTCAGATAGTTAAAGAATGCTACAGATCCTTCCGGGTAACGTGCTGAACTGAATAGATCTCGGTCGGTTGTCGTGTGTCCTTCGTTGTTGTAATAGCCAGGTGTACAGTTTGCGAGGAAACCGCGGTCTTGGACCTCCAAGCTATTCACCCATTGTGTTTCTGCTTCGTGAGTAGGTTCAAGGGTCTCGTGCCCCTTTTCCACACATTCTCGAACCATGGCTGCTATTGCAGTTGAGGATTCGCTGAAGTTATGGGTTACGTTGGCAACAAGGTTTCCTCCTTGTGCTAACCCAAGTATGAACATGTTTGGGAAACCGTGAATATTGATGCCGTGGAGGCTTTTCATACCGTCACTCCAGTGTTCACTGAGGCTTTTACCGGATTTACCATATGTTTCATAATGTGCAGTGTGGACGATGTGCACTTCAAATCCGGAAGCAAGAACAATGCAGTCAAGTTCATAGTGTTCACCATTTGCCCATATGCCAGTTTCGTCAATTCGCTCAACACCTTTTCCGTCTGTATCAATGAGGTGTGTTGAGGGGTTGTTGAATGATTGTAGGTAATCGTCGTGGAAACATGGCCGTTTGCATAGTTGTCGATACCAGGGTTTAAGAGCCTCAGCGGTTTTATCTTCGGTAACGATGGTATTGACTCGAGCCCGTATTTCGTTCATTTTTTCGTCATCGGATTCGCTGAATGCTTCAATCCAGACACTGTCAAGGCTCGCTCCTGGTGTGACTTGGATTTTATTGATGATGCGGTCTCGGATACGTATGGCGATGTCTGTCCATCCGTCTTTGACGAGGTCTTTGTCGGCTATTCCACCCGATTGGAGCGTTGCGAAATTCATGAGCCATTCTCGTTGCCATCCGGGTTGAAGGTCGTTGAAGTCATCATCGGTAAGAGGGCGGTTGTTACGTTCATCTATTGATGAGGGTGTTCGTTGGAACACATAGAGATCACCTGCTGCTGCTGAGAGGTGGGGTATGCATTGGACGGCTGTTGCGCCGGTTCCAATGATTCCAACGGTTTTGTCGGTTAAGCCTTCAAGTTTACCTTCCGAATCTCCCCCTGTGTATTTGTAGTCCCAACGACAGGTGTGAAATGAATGACCTTCAAATTTTTCGACGCCAGGTATCCCTGGTAAACGCGGTCGGTTCACCGGTCCGGTACCAAGGCAAATATGTTTAGCACGCATTTTATCCCCGCGATTGGTTGAGACCAGCCACATCGAGCTATCTTCAAGCCATCTTAATTCTGTCACCCAAGTTTGAAAAACCGCGTCTTTATAGAGATCGAAATGTTTGCCAATACGTTGTGCGTGCTCAAATATTTCAGATGCGTAACTAAACCTCTCTATTGTCTTGGGCAAATTTTCAATTTGTTTTGCCATTCCAATTTTTTGCGAACCCTGTCCAGGGAATACCCATGCAACTGTCAT
>ENA-OSEY01000780-OSEY01000780.1-marine-metagenome-genome-assembly--contig:-NODE-780-length-22507-cov-4.999911_pt1 | contig 22507 bp, 22 predicted proteins | sample MGYA00248465_ERZ534230 | MGnify/ENA primary metagenome ERZ534230 (study PRJEB26409, sample SAMN06344110) | marine metagenome | isolation source: Sea water from surface | place: Atlantic Ocean:Southern...
CCCCACTGCTGCCTCCCGTAGGAGTCTGGGCCGTGTCTCAGTCCCAGTGTGGCTGATCATCCTCTCAGACCAGCTACAGATCGTCGCCTTGGTGAGCCTTTACCTCACCAACTAGCTAATCTGACTTGGGCTCATCCAATAGCGCAAGGTCCGAAGATCCCCTGCTTTCTCCCGTAGGACGTACGCGGTATTAGCGTGCGTTTCCACACGTTATCCCCCACTACTGGGCAGATTCCCAAGCGTTACTCACCCGTCCGCCGCTCTACTCGTACCGAAGTACTTTCTCGCACGACTTGCATGTGTTAGGCCTGCCGCCAGCGTTCAATCTGAGCCATGATCAAACTCTTCAGTTTAATCTTTAACCTCTTGTAAAAGAGGGAATGGTTACGCAAACCTGCTTCACCATTCAAATCTCGGTCTCGTAAACTAAACGTTTCACATTCATAAATGAATTGTTGAGTCACTTGTTTACGACTTATTGAATATGTCAAAACAAGTGCCCACACAAATTGCTTGATTTCTTTTTAAAAAACTAATCGCTTCAAAGAGCCGGATGGCTATTCTATCTTCAAGAACTGGGTTGTCAACAAATTATATGAGTTTAAGCGGTTTATTTAACATGAGATAAAGGAGTTATGATTTTTCTATCTCAAACTTACCAAAAGATGTTTTTTCTTTCCGACTTTAATCAAAAAATAATTGTCATACTGCGAATGATCTTTTGCGAACAAACTATCCATGTTGAAGCCATCTTCAGGTGAGACAATTCTGCCATTTATAGAAATCGCTCCTCTTTTTAATGCATCTTTTACTTCCCTACCACTTTTGGTGATACCCGCGTCAACGATCAATTTTGACAATGATAACGATGACTTATCGGCATCTCCCAATATCACGTGGGGCAAGCCGTCTAGCGCAAGTTGCTTGAAATCTCCCTGCAAGAGATTTTCTGCAGAATTGCTGAATAATGCATTGGTGATCCTCTTAGCAGCATCGAGATGCTCTTGACCGTGAACAAAGCGAGTAACCTCCTCCGCTAAAATCGACTGCGCGATTGGCTTGTTTTTAGAGGACTCATCATTGATTTTAACTTGTTGGATATATTCCTCGGACAGAAAAGTAAAAAAATTTAGAAATTTGTATACATCTTCATCCTCAACCCTCAACCAAAATTGATAAAACATATAGGGTGATGTTTTTTTTGAATCCAGCCAAACAGAGCCAGACTCAGTTTTACCAAACTTTGTACCATCAGACTTTGTAATGAGTGGTACAGTGATACCGAAACATTGAGTCTTGCTTTCCCTCCGATTTAACTCTATTCCACTAACTATATTTCCCCACTGATCGCTACCACCCACTTGAATGGTACAATCAACCTGCTTATATAGCTGTGCAAAATCGAGTGCTTGCACAAGAGAGTATGAAAATTCTGTATATGAAATACCCTCTCCCTCCCTTTCGATCCTTTTTTTAACTGATTCTTTTGCGATAAGATTGTTGATCGAAAAATATTTTCCAATATCTCTCAAGAAATCAAGCATTTTTATTTCTGATAGCCAGCTTGCATTATTAATGATGGAAACAGACTTTAATTCATCAACATTAATCAGGTTTTCAATTTGTGAGGTAATTTTCAAAGCCCATTGCTCAACTATCTCTGCAGAATGTAATTTCCTCTCGGTTGCTTTGAAACTTGGATCTCCAATTAATCCGGTTGCACCCCCAACCAGCGCTATTGGTTTATGTCCAGCAAGCTGAAATCTTTTCAGCATTAACAAGGGGACTAAATGTCCCAAATGAAGGCTATCGGCTGTAGGATCGAAACCACAATAGACCGTTCTCTCAGAGTTTAAATGCTCCTCGAGATCATCCGAACCAGATTTCTGATAAATTAAGCCTCGACTTTCGAGACTCGAAATAAATTTTTTACCGTTAATTTCCATTACTGCTTGCCAAAAATATTAAATTCAATGAGCTTTTAGTCATAAGCTCACTTTCATATAATTTGTAAAAAATATTAGTATTTTTTTTGGTTATTTACTAATTAGTAGTTTACTCCAAAAAAATACTGAACTTAAAAAGAATTTAAAAGATGGCCAAAAATTTAACTCCTTCAGTAATTAAAATTTTTTCACTCTATAAAGACCTGCCAATTACACATGTTTTACTATTAGTACTGTGCGTTACTTTGACATGGGCATCACTTGATATTCTTAATTCAATCGATGCAGTAAAAAATCATGAATCGAAGACCAAAGAAATATCAATTAATTTAAACTCTGAAAATAAATCTCTACAGCCAGAACTGATTTGGATATCTCAAAAAATAAATAATGGAGACAACCTATCAACTGTTTTCGAACGAGTAAATTTAAATGCTTTAGACCTAATAAAATTAATAAATGCAACAAAGATTGCTAACCTTAATAACGTCTTTCCTGGTGAAAAACTACTTTTTGGCTTAACGAGTGCAAATAGCTTGCAAGAGTTTCACTACATAAAATCAAGAACAGAAAGATATATATTCAAACGAGTAATTGATCAATATCAAGTAGAGCATCGAATTGCAAAGCCCGATAAAATCGTCAATTACAGACATGTTGTAATTCAAGACTCACTTTATCTTGCTGGGAAAAAAGCGCAATTGTCTGACCAAATAATCATGGAAATAGTAAATATATTTGGCTGGGACATCGATTTCGTTTTTGATATCAGGCCTGGTGACACATTCACTGTCCTTTTTGAAGAAAATTTCGTTAACGGAGAAAAACTTCCTGATGAGAAAGTGATCGCAGCAAGTTTTAATCTAAAAAGTAATGAAATCATTGCTTTGCGGTATCAAAACAATAGTGGCTTAGTAGGCTACTTTACGCCTCAGGGTATTAATATGAAAAAAGCATTCCTAAGAGCACCCCTAGATATATTTAAGATCAGCTCTGGATTTAATTTACGGCGCAAACATCCTATTCACAAAAAAATAAAAGCCCACAGGGGGGTTGATTATGCAGCACCTGTCGGGACATCTGTATATGCATCCGGAGATGGAAAAGTAGTAGACGCAGGATTCAATAGATTTAATGGAAACTATGTTTTTATAGAGCATGGGAGCATCTATCAAACTAAATATCTTCATTTAGACAAACTTTTTGTGAAACGTGGAGACAAGGTTCGTCAACGTCAGACCATAGGAACAGTAGGATCGACTGGTTATTCGACAGGACCTCATTTGCACTACGAATTTCTTGTTAATGGAGTTCATAGAAATCCAAGAACGGTATCGCTTCCAAAAGCGGAGCCTTTGTCCGGTCAGACAAGAGCTTCATTCCAAGAAAGCACTAAAGATTTAATTGAAAAGCTGCGCAAAAATAAACAGAGTCGATTAGAAAACTAGCGAGGCAAACATGGCAAATAAAAAAAATATATACATTGGTTTAATGACAGGAACAAGCATTGATGCCATTGATGCTGTAGCTGTGAGATTTTTGAATAATTCAATCGATTTAATTGGAACAAAAACATACAAATTTCAAACGGAGACAGTTAAGAGCATTAGATCGCTTTGTCAATTAGAATCTGTGAGTCTTAATCAATACTCAGAATTAGATAATGATCTGGGAAAACTTTTTGCCGAAGCCGTCAGAGAACTTATGGATTTGCACGATCTCCAACCTTCCCAAATCTGCGCGATAGGATGCCATGGTCAAACTGTGAAACATCATCCTAATAATGACAAAATGGGATTCAGTATCCAACTGGGAAATCCCAACATATTAGCTGTTGAAACTGAGTGCAGAGTTGTCTCAGACTTCAGAAGAGCTGACATAGCTCTCGGCGGGCAAGGCGCACCACTTGCACCTGCTTTTCATAAATTTTGTTTTGGTTCAGAGGAGGAAAATCGAGTTATAGTCAACATTGGTGGCATTGCAAATATCACCTTTCTTCCAAAATCAGGACATGTACAAGGCTTTGATACTGGACCTGGAAACACTTTGCTCGACTTATGGTGTAGAAAACACATAAACAAACCTTTTGATAATGAAGGATCGTGGGCGGCTACTGGGGATATAGATATAAATCTACTTCAAAGCTTTAAATCAGAAAAATATTTCAAAACAAAACCCCCAAAAAGTACGGGTACTGAGGAGTTTAACTTATCATTTATCGAGAAACATTGCTCAGACAGTAATCCTCAAACTGTGGACATCCAGGCTACTCTCACTGAGTTAACCGCTCAGACTATAGCTGATTCAATAAGTACGTTACCAGAGCCTGTCGATAAAGTTTATATTTGCGGTGGGGGCTGTCATAACACTTTCCTTGTATCAAGGCTAGCAAAGAACTTAAAGCAAAATGATATCGATGCTCCTTTGTCAACTGAGTATTTGAAAATAGATCCAAAGTGGGTAGAGGCATCAGCTTTTGCATGGCTCGCTAAGCAAAGATTGGAGCTCAAGGCCGCAAGCATTCCAGAAGTCACTGGTGCTAAAAGATCGGCAATTTTAGGCGCAGTCTATTTCCCGTAATTTCTAAATTGAAAAGGATGCGCCACAACCGCATGTAGTTACGGCATTTGGATTAGCCACTGTGAAACGAGAGCCCATTAGATCAATTTCATAATCTACTACAGAGCCTGCCAAGTACTGAATGCTCAAAGCATCAACTAAAACAGTAATGTCACCTTTTTGTATACTTGTGTCATCCTCTGCTGCTTTTTTTTCATCAAAAGAAAACCCATATTGAAAACCTGAACATCCGCCTCCGGTCACATATACTCGAAGCTTTATGTTTTCATTATTTTCCTCTGTCTTTAAATCACGCACCTTCTCCACAGCACGCTCTGTGATAGTCAAGACTGAGGGGACGAAAGATTCTACTGACGACATACTTAATCCCAAAATTTATTACTCAGGGAAAGGATTTATTTTTTGCCTGGGATAGACTTTGAAGCTCCATCTAAAACAGACTTTTCAGACTGCGATATTGAGCTTACATTACTGGTTGGAGCCTCACGCACTAAACTGCCTGAGACAGTAGCGCCCTTTTCGACTTCCAAATTATTATAATAAATGTTTCCTTCAACAATGGCGGCAGACTCAAGCTTAACACTCGAAGAAGCAAAAACATCACCCTTTACTAAACCATTGATAACAACATTCGGCACAGATATTTGACCAGTAACGCTGCCTCCATTTAAGACTCTAACTTTTGCAGTCGGCTCTTCTGAAACCAACTGCCCTTTTACTGAGCCTTGGACTTCAAGACCTCCTTGGAAGCTTATATCACCCCTGAAACTACTATCCTCGGAAATTAAGGTAATCCCAAACTTTTTAGAGTTTTTCCTTGTGGTTTTATCACTCTTTTTGAACATATTCTAAACTCCGTAACTCCATTCAAAATTTGTTTCATAAATTTCAGATGGCTTTTGCGCATAGTGTAACATAAATTTAACTTGCTTTGGTGTGAAACCCTCTGGAAAACTGAGCTTACCTTTCGTTGAAGAAAAATACTTTACTCGTAAGTCTAGCGGAAACCTTGGAAGATATTCATCCAATTCATCGAACGGAAGCTCCTCAGAAATCCCCTCCATTTCTCCCACTATGAAAGCTTTCAACACCACAGAAGATATTTTTGGCTGCTTAACACTCTGGACAGTTATCCATGAATATGACCAAACATTTTGTTTTATCTCACTCGCCGAAAAAGATGCAATAAAGAGTTTCTTTTTAGCTTTAAAGTCATCAGATAAATAATCTTTGTAAACTTCCAATTGAAATGTGTTGTCAGAGATAATTCTTTGTAAATCTAAAATTTCCAGTCTGGAGTTCTCGAGCGCTATCGAATTCACTTCATTATCAACCTCTAATATGTCAATTGTTTTCTCCGCAGAATTAAGCAAGTCAGTCACTTCTAGCAATTCTCTCTCTAAAACAGTATTCTCATCCATTAAATCAGCTACTGTGACTCGTTTTTGGTACCCACCCAAATAAAAAGCCAAAGCAATGCAAAAAATGATAGCTGTAAAAATAATCAACTGAGTTGATTTATTCCTCGACACAACAATTGAACGAGTTTCTGTTTTCATTGCGAGGCACGCTTTGGCTTAGATATTTTTTCAAGTACACGAATTAAAGTTCTACAACAATTAAACATTAATAATGAATTTCTCTCAAATATACTTAACTTAAAGATCGACAGGATATTGAAAAATATTAACGTAAATATCTGCATCTGTGGATCAATTCAGTTCCTTTAATTATGCATATGGAAGGATAATTTTTAAATTGAAGCGCCATGGATATGTTATTATAAAAAGCTATATAAAATCTGAAGTTGGTTATTCAATTTAGTCCTTAATATTGGCGAGAAAATAAAACGATGTATCTATGGTTAATTGCGTTTCACTTGATTGCTGTAGTCTGCTGGTTTGCAGCACTCTTTTATTTGCCACGGCTATTTATTTATCACTCACTCTCAGATGATCAAATAAGTATTGAACGATTTGAATTAATGGAACGTAAGCTTTTCTACTTGATTGCAAATCCAGCAATGATTGGAACAGTTATTCTGGGTATATGGATATTTCTGCTGGCGCCACAAACCTATCTTGGGCAGAAGTGGTTCTTGGTAAAAATTATTTTGGTTGTTTTATTAATCGGATACCATCACGTTTGCTTGGCTTACATGAAAAAGTTGGCGAAAAACCATAAATTTAAGTCACATAAGTTTTTAAGAGTATTTAATGAGATACCAGTACTCTTCTTGTTCGGGATCATCATTCTAGCAGTAGTAAAACCATTTTAACGATGTAACAGAAAATTTTGTTATGAATTTAAAATCCAAAAAAAAAGATCACAAATCAAAGGATTTATTCAAATCTGCTAAGCGATCTATCCCGGGCGGTGTAAACTCTCCCGTAAGAGCGTTCAAAGCGGTCGGTGGCACTCCAGTTTTTTTTGAAAAAGCAAAAGGGGCTTACCTTTTTGATGTTGATGGCAATAAATATATTGATTACATAATGTCATGGGGACCGATGTTACTAGGTCACGGTCACAAAACTGTTATCAAAACAATAAAAAAACAGGTTGATAAAGCGCTTACGTTCGGAGCTCCCACTGAACTGGAAGTTCAACTCGCTGAAAAAATATGCTCCATTGTCCCTGGGATGGAGATGATAAGAATGGTTAACTCAGGCACTGAGGCCACTATGAGCGCAATCAGATTAGCGCGTGCATACACTGGAAGAGATAAAATCGTAAAATTTGAAGGATGCTACCATGGTCACTCTGATTCGCTCCTCGTTAAGGCTGGTTCAGGTGCTTTGACAATGGGAGAACCAAGCTCTCCTGGTGTTCCTGAATGCTTAGCTGCACATACAATAACGCTTCCATATAATGACATTTCAAAAGTTTCAAATCTCTTCGATCAGTTAGGATCGCAAATAGCTGCGATAATCGTAGAGCCTGTTGTGGGGAATATGAATTGCATACCACCAGTACCAGGATTTTTAGAAAAATTGCGAGAATGCTGTACAAAGCATGATGCGTTATTAATTGCAGACGAGGTGATGACTGGCTTTAGAGTGAGCTCAAAAGGAGCAATGGCTCATTACAAGGTGAGTCCTGATCTTATTTGCCTCGGCAAAGTCATTGGTGGTGGTCTCCCGGTAGGAGCGTTTGGAGGTAAGAAATCCATCATGGAGCTCATTTCTCCATCAGGATCAGTTTATCAAGCAGGTACACTCTCTGGCAATCCAATAGCAATGGCATGTGGACTGGCAACGATAGATCTGATTACAAAAGAAGATTTTCTTAATCCTGTTATAGAAAATACAAAAAGCCTTTGCGAAGGACTTAGCCAAGCAGCTAAAAATCACAATATCAGTTTCACAACAAATCAAGCAGGCACTATGTGGGGATATTTCTTTTCCACTGAAGCAAAAGTGACCTCTTATGACCAAGTGATGGCCTGCGATACCGATAAATTTAAAAGGTTTTATCATTCAATGCTTGATCAAGGAGTTTACTTTGCCCCAGCTTCTTTCGAAGCAGGATTTATGTCCTCCGCTCATACAAAAGAAGACATTGATTATACAATCGAAGCTGCTAACAAGGCATTTTCAGCTTTACAAAATTAAACTTTAAGAGATTGAGTTATAATCTTGAGAAAATAAGATGCAGTGAATAGATGAAAGGTAGTACAAAAAATAGAGGTCAATTCCCCTACACGAGAATGAGGAGAAACAGAAAGTCCTCATCGATCAGAAAGCTTGTTCAAGAATCTACTCTTGAGATAACAGATCTTATTCAACCTGTTTTTGTTATTGACGGTAATAACAAAACTGAATCAATCACTTCAATGCCAGGCATTAATAGGTTGTCGCCAGATCAACTCTTGAATGAAGCGCAAGAACTTTATAATCTTGGGATACAAGCGATAGCTATTTTCCCAGTCATTGAAAAAGAGAAGAAAAGCTTAAATGCTGAAGAGTCATTCAATGAAAATGGTTTAGTACAAAATACAATTAAACTTTTGAAGCGCAATATCCCTGAACTTACTCTTATTACCGACGTAGCTCTGGATCCATATACAACACATGGACATGATGGCATCCTAAATCAAAAAAATATCATTGATAATGATCTCACCAATGAAACTTTAGTAAAACAAGCATTATCGCATGCTGTTGCTGGAGCAGATATTATTGCTCCATCCGATATGATGGATGGCAGAATATTACGTATCCGCGAAAAACTTGAGAGTCATAACTTTCATGACACGATAATAATGTCCTATGCATCAAAGTATGCGTCCAATTATTACGGCCCCTTCAGAGATGCAATTGGATCAAGTGATGGAGAAAAAATTGATAAATCTACCTATCAAATTGACATCCATAATACTAATGAAGCTATCTCAGAGTGCGAATTAGACCTTCAAGAAGGAGCTGACATTCTATTGATTAAACCAGGTATGCCTTACCTGGATATTATAACGGCGGTAAAGCAAACTTTTGGAGTACCTACCTTTGCATATCAAGTAAGTGGAGAGTACAGCATGCATTGTCTTGCTTTTGAGAAAGGTCTGCTAGAGAGAGATTCGACACTTTTGGAATCACTAATTGCATTCAAAAGAGCAGGAGCTGATGCTATCTTGACCTATTTTGCGAAAGAGGCCGCTATTCTTCTAAACGGTTGATTAACTAAATCCATAAATTTTTACTGAAAATATGAAATGGGAACCAAATATCAGCCACTAGACGCCATTATATTTAGATTAAACTCAAGCTCGGGCAAAAGCCTGTTAATTGCTGACGAAAATTGGTTCGATTTTGATTGGGGGAAAATACTAAACAATAAAAAAAAGACCCTCTCGTTATTAACGAACCGTTTCGATATTTACCAAACTTTAATCAAAGAGGATTTCAAAGTTATTTTTAATGACTTCAATTTTTCATCATTTGGAGCTAATCAGTTCAAAAACATATTTTTTAGGATATCTAAAGAAAAATTGATAAACCTTCATGTGATACAGGAATCTAAAAGACTATTAGAAAAAGATGGTAAATTATTTTTAACTGGCAAAAAAGCTGAGGGAATCAAAAGTCTTTCATCAAAAGCTAACCTTATTTTGTCAGGTCCAATGTCCTTTACTAAAAATGGTTCAACCTACCTCAGTGAAATCACTAAGGTTGTAAAATCTGATATCACTTATCCTCAAAGCTCATATCATGACTTACAATCCATAGAAGAAGGAGACTCGAATAATTTATTAAGTAAAGCAGGTATTTTCGGTTGGAATAAAGTAGATGAGGGAAGCAGATTTTTAATAGATACTGTGCCAATTTATTTGTCTCACTTTAATCAGCCGCCTGAAACTCTTCTAGATCTCGGGTGCGGTTATGGCTATCTTTCTGTTTGTGCAAGCAGATTTAATTTCAAACGGATAATTGCAACTGATAATAATGCTGGCGCTTTGATTGCAACAGAAAGAAACTTAGCAAGGATAAAAATTGCATACGAAGTAATTGGCGATGATGCTGGAGAGTCAATTGAAGAAAACTTCGATTCTATCTGGTCAAACCCACCTTTTCACAGCGGATTTTCATTATCCACAACTGTGTTGAACAAATTTTTGAAATCTAGCAAAAATTTATTAAACCCGAATGGCAAATGCCTTTTTGTCGTAAATAAATTCATACCCATAGAGAAATTAGCTTCAAACTATTTTAAAACTATTGAAATATTGAATAAAAATAACTCTTTTAAAGTGGTGCTTTTAAGCGATTAATTTAAAGATCTGGTTTACTAGGAAAAATTTTACCTAGCGAACTCCTACACCGAACTTTGTAACTTTTTTTCTCAAAAACGGCACAATGTCGATAGCCAATAATCCCAAAGATCTCAGAGCTCTCACATTCAGATTGTGATGACTGAAAATTGACTCCAAACTATCGCCAAAACATGTTGTTAATTCCTGATCATTCTTTTTAGATTGATAGTACTGATCTAACACCTCAAAGGTTCCAATATGTTTCTTTGCAGTCAGGGCACTTTTTAAAACTGTTACTAAATTGTTGACGTCACGAAGTGCTAAATTAAATCCCTGAGCTCCAATTGGATATATACTATTTGCTGCATTTCCCAAAATAACCAGTCCATTTCTAATTTGCTCCATGGATTGCTGTCGAATAATGGGAAACTTTAGTCGCTGGTCTATTTTCTCAAAAACTCCCAACCTATAACCAAAGTTATCTTGCACATACTTTAAGAAGTCTTCATCGGATAGTGAGCTAAATTCATTTGCCAATTTCTTTTTGAGAACCCAAACTAATTCAACACGATTTGTTTGTTTGTCTTTTGGAATTGGCAACAGAGCCATATGCCCTTTTTTTGAAAATCGCTGATAAGCAATATTTTGGTGTGGCTGTTGAAGATCAATATTAGTCGAAATAGCCTCGTAATCAGATTCAAAATCACTTTTTTGCACACCCAAAAAATCGAAAACTTTTGAATCTACGCCATCACACATGATTAATAACTTTGAATTAAAACTTGCAACTCGAGAGTTCTGGGTTTGAAGTACTTCTATTTCTACATGTTCCTTTTTAAAAATTATATTTTCTACCGATGATTCACTTAAAACCTCTACCTGCGAGTTTTTTACAGACTTGATCAAACTCTGACTAAAAATCGCAGTCGATACGTTATATCCGAGAGCTTTTTGATCAAGTTCACAAGCTGACAAAAGCACTGACCCAACATCGCCATTTCCACTAACATGTACTTTTTCAATTTTTGCAGCGACTTTTTCAAGCTCATTCCACAAATCAAGTTGTCGAATAATCTCAATACTCGACATTGAAAGCGCTATAGATTTTTTATTTAAGTATAAATCTGTCGAGTTGGAAGATGTGATGTCAACCTCAACTTTTCGCTTATCTATCAGAAGAATACTTTTGAAATCTTGCTTTAAAAGAAGTGATAAACTCAAACCTACAAGTCCAGCTCCAACAATAACGATATCATAAGCTTTGGTTACTGCTGTTTGGCAGATTGTTACGGACATTGCTAATTCTATTTAGCCATCATTTTTTCAATTTCATTCCGCTCTTTGGGAACTTTTGATGTTAGATTAATATTGCCGGTTTTTGTTATCACAATATCATCCTCGATACGCACTCCGATTCCTCTCCACTTAGTGTCGACCTTTTTATTCTTGGGAGAGATGTATATCCCAGGCTCTATTGTCACAACCATTCCAGGCTCATATATTCTCCATTCACCATCTATTTTATAATCTCCAACATCATGAACATCTAAGCCTAACCAATGGCCAGCACCATGCATATAAAATTCTCGATGTGCTTCAGCTTTGATCAGATCATTAATATCTCCCTTAAGAAGACCTAACTCTACGAGACCTTCAGTAATTACTCTTATCGTAGTTTCATTTGTCTTATTATAAGGTGTGCCAGCCTGGGTAACATCAATAGCCTCTTTTAGCGCCTTCAAGACAATGTCATATATGGCTGCTTGTTCATCACTAAACTTCCCATTAACCGGAAACGTTCTTGTAATATCGGAAGCATAGTCTTCAAATTCGCAACCAGCATCAATCAGAACAAGATCTCCATTCTTGAGCATATCTTTGTTTTCAATATAGTGCAGTATGCAACCATTTGCTCCACCACCCACAATTGAAGTGTATGCAGGCCCGTTAGCACCAGACATTTGAAACTCATGCTCAATTTCAGCTTGGAGTTGATATTCATAAATTCCAGGTTTGCAAAATTTCATGGCCCTTTTGTGAGCATACACAGAAACTTTTGCTGCCTTTTTCATAATCTCCAATTCTGACTTTGTTTTTATCAAACGCATTTCATTCATGAAATGATCCAAATCTACAAATTCACCTGGAGGGAGCGCACCGTTTCCTCGTTGAGACTTTACATGATTGACCCATTCCATTATTCGTTTATCAAATTCAGCGTCTTTACCTACAGCATAGTAGAGCCGATCCTTACCCTCGATTAAGTTTGGCAAAATGTCATCAATATCAGAGATGGGAAATGCATCATCCAAGCCATATTTCTTGATTGCAGACGCAGGACCTTCTCTGTAACCATCCCAAGTTTCTCGCAGAGGATCTTTGTCACGACAGAATAATATAACCTGTCCATCCTCTCGATCAGGTATCAGAACTAATACTGACTCCGGCTCTGGAAATCCGGCTAGATAAGTCAAATTAACATTCTGTTTATATGGATAATTTGTATCGCGAGATCTCACCTTTTCCGGAGCCGAAGAAATTACAGCAATGCTATTTTTGTGCATCATTGACATTAGCTCTTGTCTTCTAGACATATATTCTTTTTTTTCAATCATTGATATTAACTCCAATTTTTCATCTGCTTCCAATAACTTCCATGGTCAACTCAATGGTTCATTAATCGAAGTATTGATCTCCGAAAAAATTATTTGCACAGAAAGTCGAGCATGCTCTACTAATTCGTAATAAAGTCTCTCATCATCGTCATCCTCATTACTCTCATTAGAAACTTGACCCATTGCTGACAAATCCGATAGCGCTTCTTTGCTCTCTTGTGTAAAACTAAACTGACCAGTGATTCCATCTGCCAGTCCTGACACGAAATTTGAGCACCAATATCCAAATGATTCTAAACGTTCAGATAACGGGGCGTCGTCACATGGTAATATTGGTTGAAAAGAAAAATTTGAATTTTTAAGATTTAAATAAATCTCATCATATAGTTCTCTCAAAGCCTGATCAGCATCCATACCCCTATCACTGGAAATTGAAAAAATATCTGCTGATTCACTCATAAAAGAATCTATTTTTTCGTCATTCCAGCAAAGCTTTCCGCATAATAGGCCGTGAAAAGTGGAAGGATTCAAATTTATCTCCAAAGACAAAAACAGATCCTCTAATTCTTCAAAAGTCATTTTCTCTCCACCCTGTAGTGCTTAAGCTTAACATCTTGCGAATCTAACAGCATCAGATACCTTTTTTCCAAACATACAATTGACCAAACTTGCAACAATGAATATAGTTGTCTTCGAATAGAGAAGTGAGTTAACAATGTCTAACACCGATAATTTTGAATCAAAAGTTGATCAACTTATTTTAGCGTGCCAAGAACTGAAAAGGGATAATCTAGCACTAAAAAAAAGAGAGAGTGCTTTAATCGCTGAAAAAAATCAATTAGCAAAACGTAATGATATCACCAAGCGTAAAGTCGAAAATATGATTTCTCGATTACAAGCTCTGGGCTCTGTCAGCTAGTGAATTCAATTTCCTTAAAAATCCAAATTCTGGACAAGGAGTATCAAGTGAATTGTGCTCCAGAAGAAAAAGAAGTGCTGCTTGAATCGGCTAATCTGGTTAATAAAAAAATGGAGGAGATACGAAAGTCCTCATCCATTATCGGTCTTGAGAGAATTGCAGTTATGACAGCGTTAAATTTAGCGCATGATGTAATCGATGGGAAAAACTCTAATACAGAGAACAGTAGCGCCTCCAAAGTTTTCAAAAACCTGGATATTAAGGTATCAGAAGCGCTCTTAGAGCTTCAATCTCAATAAAATTTTTAAGCAATCAGAGTCGGCTACTGATATAATTTTGTTGCCTAGGATGTGCGCTAGCCAAGAAGTCCCTGAGCCGATACATATTAACAGGCTTCTCATAGATGACATTGTTGTGCAATTCCGCGCGACGGAACGCCTGATATGTTACTTGAGTCGCCACCTTGAACTTTTCGGTTCAAGGCCACTTTGGCAGCGGCATTTCTGGGTGCTACAGTTTGAGATGTTAAGTGAATATCGAAAAAACAAGAAAAGAATTACGTCTGCTCAGAAAACAGTTAACGTTTGATGATCGAGAGTATGCGTCACTTAAAATAGCGAAAAATTTGGTCAGCAGCGGTATTTTATCTGACTCCAAAAATATCGCTACTTACTTACAGAATGATGGAGAGGTAGATCCTCTCTACATATCAAAAGATAATGTATTTAAGAGTTGTAAATTTTATATCCCTATAATTAATGATCAAAATAACAGAACTCTAAAGTTTGGAAAATACGATCAAAATCAGCAATTTGAAAAAAATAAATATGGAATAAATGAACCTATAAACCCAAGCCTTGTAAGCATTGATTTGTTAGATGCTGTATTGTTCCCATTAGTTGGATTCGATAGAAATGGAAACAGAATTGGGATGGGTGGCGGCTTTTATGACAAAACATTTGAATTTGTTGCAACAAAAAAGAAAAATAAACTCAAATTAATTGGCCTTGGATTTAGCATTCAAGAAACAAGCAATATTCCAAATAGAGCATGGGACTTACCACTTCAATACATCGTAACTGAGAAAGAATTTATATGCGTAGAACAAAAATAATTTGCACGATAGGGCCAAAAACTGAAAGCCCAGCAATGTTGGAAAAACTGGCGAAAGCGGGAATGAATATAGCCCGATTAAATATGTCGCACGGTGATCACTCATCTCATAAAAGTGTAATTGATTCGCTTAAAATCCTAAACAAAAAACTAGATCATCCAGTGGGCATTCTTCTAGATACTCAGGGTCCAGAGATCAGAACAGGTGACATTGCAAATGACTTACACCTGAAAGCGGGAGATGTTGTAAGTATTGTTGTTAGAGGTACTGATAATGTTGAAGAATCCTCGATACAAATAAATTATGAAGATTTAATTAAAGATACAAACATAGGTGACACTATAACGGTTGATAATGGACTGATTAATCTTCAGGTTCTGGAAAAACAAGACAGATTAATGAAAGTTAAGGTCATTGACGGTGGCTTACTAAAGAGTAAACGACACGTTAATCTCCCTGGAGTCAGGGTAAATTTACCAGCGATAACAGAAAAAGATAAAAGAGATATTAAGTTTGGAATTCAAAATAAGGTGGATTTTATTGCACTATCTTTCGTTAGAGAGGCTTCAGATATAAAGAGCCTAAAAACACTTCTTGGAGAAGATAAAAGGGGAACAAAGATAATTGCTAAACTTGAAGACCAAGAAGCCATCAAAAATATGGAGGAAATCATAAAGGTCTCCGACGGGATCATGGTTGCAAGGGGTGACTTAGGAGTGGAAATTCCTTTTGAAGTGTTGCCGAGAATTCAGAGAAGAATTATCAGAACATGTGCGGAATTGGGCAAAAGATCTATTGTTGCGACTCATATGTTGGAATCTATGATCAATAATCCTATCCCAACACGAGCTGAAGTCACAGACGTTGCAAACGCAGTTTATGAGGAGGCAGACGCCATTATGTTATCTGGAGAGACAACTGTGGGTAAATTCCCAGTGAAATGCGTGGAAACTCTGGATAAAATTGCTAGATCGACAGAAAGTAGCAGAGGTCTTCGTTTTACCGATCAATTAATTGTAAATGAAAGCAAACAGGAAATAGCAAAAGCGGCCGTCTCTCTCGCAGAATCGATCTCTGCTAAGGCGATAATTGTGCCAACCAGAAGGGGAAGAATGGCAAATCGCGTAACAAATTGTCATCCACAGGTTTCGATCATCTGTGCCTTTACTGATCGAGCCTCAACAATGAGACAACTTATGCTAAATCGAAATGTTCTAAGTTATCAGATAGATTTCAGCGACAATCCCGAACTAACACTCAAAAGGGCTGCAAAAATAATGTTAGAGAGAAAGAATTTTGAGGCTCAAGATCCAGTTGTTGTAATCTCAGATGCCCTCGCTGGTTCAGGTTTTGAAGCCATTCAAATAAGAAAAATTGCTGATTTAATATAAAATTTATAAAAAGAATTTATAAGCCTCACTGTGAGTTTCAACTTGACAAGGGTAGTTCAGCTCATCCAAGATTTTTTTAATCAAATTACAATCAGAATCGCTACATTGAAATCCAACAAGCACTTTGCCAAATGCTGATCCATGATTTCTATAGTGAAACATTGTTATATTAAATCGTCCCCCAAGATGGGTTAAAAATGTGTATAGAGCTCCTGGTTTTTCTGGAAACTGAACTCTAAATATTTGCTCTTCCGTAAGAGAGGGCGCTTTACCTCCTACCATATATCTTACATGCGACTTCGCCATTTCACTTTCCGTCAAATCCTTCACCCGATAATCTAATCCAGTCAAATATGCAATTAATCGCTCTCGGTCGTCATCAGAGATAACTTTTACACCAACGAATACTTGAGCGTTATTTTCGCCGCTGTATCTGTAATTAAACTCAGAAATAACACGCCCATTTAATGCTCCACAGAACTTATGAAAGCTACCAATCTCCTCCCTCAAAGTAACTGCAAGGATGGCTTCTTTCTTCTCGCCTACCTCTGTTCTCTCAGAGATATATCGAAGCCTGTCAAAATCTATATTTGCTCCGCATTGAATTGTTATTAAAGATGATTTTGAAATCGCATTTTGAGAGACGAATTTTTTTAATCCTGCCAAACTCATTGCTCCAGAAGGCTCACAAATAGCTCTAACTTCGTTGTAAATGTCTTTAATTGCAGCACAAATCTCATCAGTTGAAACCAATACAACATCATCAACAAGTTCTTTTAAGATGCTAAAAGTTTTCCCTCCAATCTCTGCAACCGCCGTACCATCTGCAAAAAGGCCAACACTTTTTAGTTTTACTGGTTTACCCTCTGTAAGCGCAGAATTCAAGCAGGCTGCATCAAGTGTCTCAACAGCAATAATCTTAGTCTCTGGGCTCAAACTTTTGATGTATGCAGCTACACCGGCGCAGAGTCCACCTCCACCAACAGGAATAAAAATATAATCAATCGCTCCCTGAACTTGAGTGAAGATCTCATGTCCAACAGTCCCTTGCCCCACTATCACGTCCTCATCATCAAATGGATGAATGAAAGTCATCTTACGTGTTTTAGATATCTCAATTGCATGACTATACGCTTCATCATAGGTGTCTCCATGCAAAATTACAGTTGCCCTAGCACCTACTGCTTGAACTTTTATTTCAGGTGTGGTGACAGGCATTACGATAACAGCTTTTACGTCGAGCGTATGCGCAGCCAAAGCAACACCCTGCGCATGATTTCCTGCAGAAGCAGCAATGACTCCTCGGTCCAGCTCTAGCTTAGACAGATTCTTGAGTTTATTGTATGCGCCTCGAATTTTAAAAGAAAAAACAGGTTGCAGATCTTCTCTCTTTATATAAATTCTGTTCTCTAATTTTTCTGATAAGGACGATGCAAAATTGATTGGTGTTTTTTGCACCAAATCATACAAGTTGGCAGATTCAATTTTTTTTACGTAATCCTTGAACATAAGCGTCACAAATTAACAAACGGGTATGGTAGTGTCATATCGTTCACATCGCCAGTAATTCACAAATATTTATGTATTTATTAATAATAAAAATAATTCTCAGTTGTAAAAGTGATACCCTTATACATGAACAAATCAGTTATCGAGAGTTATTTGAATGAGTCAGAATAAATTGAAGGCTCTTTGCGCTAAGGCTGCCTTGGATTACATATTACCTAAACTTCATGGCAGAACAATCTTGGGTATCGGCACAGGCTCGACAACAAATCTCTTCATTGAATTAATGGCCCAAAAGAAAATTAGATTAAAGGGAGCCGTTGCAAGCTCAATTGCGACAAAGAAATTACTTGAAAAACATGAAATTAAAGTATTCAAACTGGATGAAGTTGACTCTCTAGAGCTATACATTGATGGAGCTGATGAGTCGAATTCTAATCTTGAACTAGTTAAGGGCGGGGGCGGCGCGCTAACTCAAGAAAAAATTGTAGCCGCAGCATCAAAAGAATTTGTTTGTATTGTTGATCATACAAAGTGGGTATCAAATCTAGGCGAATTTCCACTACCAGTTGAGGTGATTCCTACATCCATTAAGTATGTCTCGAAAGAAATTAAAGAGATGGGTGGTGATCCAGAGCATAGAAAAGGTGTGATTACAGATAACGGAAATCTCATTATCGATGTCAAAGGGCTCTATCCAATCTCAAAACCTAAATCATTAGAAAAAGAACTGAACAATATCGCAGGCGTTGTTACTAATGGAATATTTGCGCTTAGACCTGCTGATAAAATTTTTGTGGCATCTAATTCAGAGGTTTCAGAATATTCCAGACCCTTAGCCTCGAGCTAATAACTCTCTCAAATCAAAAAGAGCCGAATGAGCACGACTTATGTATGAAGCCATTATGAGGGAGTGATTAGCCAACAATCCAAAACCACTCCCGTTAACAATTACTGGCGACAAGATTGTTTGTTGGGTCATCTCCAATTCTCTAATTATTTGATTTAAGCTTGCAACCGCATTTTTGTTGATAAGTACTTCTTCAAAATCGACGGACACAGCCCGAAGCAAATGCAATAAAGCCCACGATGTTCCCCTCGCTTCATAAAATATGTCATCTATTTGAAGCCAACCTGTTTTGACAATTAGTTCATCAGGAGTAGATGTGGATTGTCTTGCGCCTCCATCACCCGACAAATTCGTATTGATCCTCTTCTGCCCCACACTGGCTGCCAATCTTTGAGACAAACTGCCTAACCTTTTCTCAACAGACCCAAGCCAATAGGATAAATTATCTGCTCTAGCAAAGAATTGAGCACCATACGCTTCTTCATTTTGAAGTGTATTCAAATATTCCTCTACATAATTCTGCCCATCTTTGTACTCTCTCTCAGGCCACGGAATGGCCCAACTTTTATGATCAACATTGAACCTGGGCTCCGCAAGAGCAAGTGATGAATTTTCTACAGATTGAGATTGAGATCTACTGAATGATTCTCTCATAGCTTTACTTATATCTCTGACCTGAATAATTACTCCATATTCCCAGTTTTTAATATTATCTAGCCATATTCCGGGAGGCATTATGTCATTGGAAATTAGTCCTCCAGGTTTTTCCAACAATAGACGTACGATTTCAATAATAGTTAATGAGGTTGTTACGCCAACTTTAGTCGGCCCAGGGTATCCTTCCACGTTAACAGTCGAAAACTCCTCTGGCTCATTACTCCAATAAATGCCAATAAACAAAAGAACAAATAACAAACCAAAAATTAGGTATCTGCCTCTTGTTGAAATTCTTTTATTGGTCTCTCCTAAATACTCATCTGTAGAGGAGATTTTTTTAAACAAATTAAAATTCAAAACCAGTTTTTTAAGAGATGCTTTAATTTTCCTCATAGAAATGTTCAATGCTCGTTTTTGAAAACGACATCAAAAGTACCACAATTTTCGGAGTGAAAAATAATTTTTGATGAATGAGTTTCTCTTATCAAAGGATCTAATTCGATTAGCATTAGGTGTTTGCCTAGAGGTTCCAACTTAATTTCCTGTTTTGCCAACACAACCAAATTTTTATTGACGCGCATTTTCATCATATCCATATGAAGCATCGACTCATGAAACTCCACTCGTTGTGAATAAGGAAAACTGAACTTATCTATAACACAATCAGAATCTGAATGATTTGATATGTCTAAGTATGCTGATGCCACCTTACTGCTTGGAGGGCCGAGCTTCACGACTGCATTACTAAAACTCAATACTTGTTCAGATTGACTACCTTTTTTATCAACTCCAAAGGCAATAAAAAAAATCAATAGAAATGTTAGGAGAGCATTATTTTGAGGCATTTGTTTATCCAATCTTTTTGCATTATCACATATCAACAGAAAATTCTTTAGATATGCTCACGAAAATATCAATACAATGTAAAGCTTCTAACGTAGGTTTCAAGTTTAGTATAAGATATCTAACTATGTTATTTCGAAACCTTTTCATCTCGTTCTTACTGGTCAACTTTGCTTGCATACCAGCGATCTCACAAACATTTAATGAAAAACCGAATCAATCTTCTCTCAAGAATGTCGGAAACGTATCAAATAACGAATTTTTACCCTATCAAGATGCATACAAGCTATCAATCAACTTCTCAGATGATGTTTTAAATTTTGACTGGGAAATAGCAGACGGTTATTACCTCTATAAATCAAAGATTAATGTTTTGGCTCACGATGCCAATACACAAATACATAATATGGTCTTTTCTGATAGTCAAAATAAGTTTGATGAGTTTTTTAATGAAAATATGGAGATTTTCTATGACTCAGCTACCATGACTGCTACTTATGTATCATCTGACAAGATTTTACAATTAAAATTGTTATCACAAGGCTGTGCTGACATCGGATTTTGCTATCCACCTCAAGAACAATGGATACAAATTAATCTCGAAACTAGCAAAATCGAAATTTATCAGGATCAACCGAATTCTTTCAATAATTCTCAAACCTCCACAAAAAATATCTCTATGTTTGCCGCAATGCTTGGCGCGTTTCTTGGTGGATTAATATTGAATTTAATGCCATGTGTTTTTCCAGTACTCTCCATCAAAGCAATGAGCTTCATGCAAACTCATCAAACTAATCGAGAACTAAGAATACATGCGACAGCATATACAATTGGGGTTGTAACATCCTTTCTCATTATCGCAACTACTATGCTCTCGCTCCGTGCAGCAGGTTCAGCAGTTGGCTGGGGCTTCCAACTTCAATCACCGCAATTTTTAATTATCCTTGCATATTTGTTTTTTATAATTGGGATGACCTTCCTAGGGTTTGTCAATGTTGGTTCTAAATTGATGTCAATCGGTCAAAGCATAGATAGTCAATCAAGCTTGCAGTCCTCTTTTTTCACTGGAGTTTTAGCAGTAATCATTGCAAGCCCATGCACCGCACCCTTCATGGGTCCAGCGCTTGGCTTTGCAATATATCAACCAACTGGAATAGCGCTAGCTGTTTTTGCAATATTGGGTTTTGGTATGGCTTTACCATTCGTAGTTTTAATTTTGATTCCCAAAACTAAAAGTCTTCTGCCTAGGCCAGGCTTATGGATGGAGCAATTTAAACAGTTTTTAGCTTTCCCAATGTTTTTTACGACAGCATGGCTTCTCTGGGTAATTGGACGCCAAACTGATACAACAGTGCTTTCACTTGTCGTCGTAGGCCTAATTTTTATATCTATGGGCATATGGATAAACCAAATATTAGTTCAACTAAAATCTGGAAGGTTACATTCACTTTTAAAAGTAATTGCTGGTGCAATGATTATACCCGTTCTCGCTTTACCCTTGATGAATGAAGAGGAGAGAGAAGGAACAGAATTTTGGATTGATTATGATGCCAAGACACTGGCGACCCTGAGAGCAGAAGGTAGACCTATTTTCATAAATCTAACTGCAGATTGGTGTATCACTTGTCTGGCAAACGAAAAAGTCGCATTTACTGAAATGTTTTATACCGAAATGGAGAAAAATAATATTGTCTATCTTAAAGGTGATTGGACAAATCAAGACAAAGAAATCACCTCCTTTCTAAATGAGCATAATAGAAATGGTGTTCCCCTTTACCTTATGTACCCAAAGAATGGTGGTTCTCCTGAAGTATTACCTCAAATTCTCCTGGAACAGACATTGCTAGAGGCAATTCAAAGAGCAATTTAACTTTTTTCTAGACGATGTATGCATTTAAAACCTTTTTTCTCGAACTTTATAGCATTTTAATAATAATATGTTTACAAAAACCAATTAATCTTTATTTTTAAAATTCGGTCATTTTGCTGCTATTATCTCAAAAAATGGCGCTATTTGTCGTCAAATTGCTTATCATAGATTTTTAATTATTTTTTTATTAGCTTTGGCATATTATGATGCAGTAATATTAATCATTAATTTCGTTAAATATGAAGCTAACTTCTAGAAAAATAAGCGAAATACTTGAAAAATAAACAAAACGACTATATTGTCGAGCGTTACACAATAATCTTGGCTAAAAAAATGGCGAACGTACTCATCTTGAACGGTCCAAACCTGAACCTTTTAGGCGTCAGAGAGCCTGATGTATATGGCGCTGATTCGTTGCAGAGTATTAACAGTGATTTAGCCAAATTAGCAGGCTCATTAGATCATGAAAT
>ENA-OSEY01000783-OSEY01000783.1-marine-metagenome-genome-assembly--contig:-NODE-783-length-22483-cov-5.190351_pt1 | contig 22483 bp, 31 predicted proteins | sample MGYA00248465_ERZ534230 | MGnify/ENA primary metagenome ERZ534230 (study PRJEB26409, sample SAMN06344110) | marine metagenome | isolation source: Sea water from surface | place: Atlantic Ocean:Southern...
ACAAGATTTGGTGTTATGACAGCAGGTGCACTTACACTAAATACTGATGTTCTTCCTGGTGCTAAGCAAATTTCTGAAATTCAAGAAGTTATAGAAGAAAGAGATATAAAATGCATATTTTCTGAGCCTCAGTTTAATCCTAAAATTATAGAGACAATTGCACAGGATACAGGAATTAAAACAGGTGTTTTAGATCCACTTGGTTCAATTTTTGATGCAAACAAAATGCAATATTTTAAGTTGATTAATGATTTAGGAAACAAATTAAAAGATTGCTAAATTAAAAAACTTAATTAAAGCAACTATAAAAAACCTAAGTTTATAATAAATAATTTTATAAATTTAGGTTTTTTAGTTTAAACAACTTTTTTTAAAAATAATATATTGAGTTTTCAATCACTTTATTGAAAAAAAAACTTTTTTATATTACATTTTAAAAAAGGAGTTTGCTATGGAAAATCAGCAAGTTTTAGATGTTATTTCAAATTTAAAAGGCCGTAAAAACTATGAAGAGAAAAAGTCTAAGAAATTAGGTTTTAATTCTCTTTACGAATATATTGAGGATAAATTGGCAAAAAAAGCCGAAACTGAAAAAATTGCCAATCAAAATTCTGAGAATTTAAAATTGAAAGAAGTTTTACCAAAACCCACTCCAGTAAAAAAACAGGGTAGTTGTAGCTGTTGTTAATTTGCAGTGAAATATTGGTAAAGTTTTAAGTATAGATAATTTTCATAAGTTAAATGAAAATTTTCATTTTAGTTTTATGCCTTTTTATTCTCTCTAAAAATATTAGTTATTCATCAGAATTAGTTGAAATATATTTACTTGATAATTTAGATGACGAAAGAGGATTTTGTATAGATATCAAAGGACATAAAAGTCGTGCCAAAATTGAGAGAGGAATACAAGCTCATACCTGCTACAGTTATCAAGGCCAAATTTCGGTAGACCAAGGTTTTAAAAAACAAAGTATAACTAACTCAAGTTTTTATATCCCAGGATTTTCTGTCTGCATGAAAGTTAAGTCAGTTCATTTTGAGCATGAAGTTATACTTGGCAAATGTGATAATATGAATTTAGATAGTTTTATATTTAGTGAAAATAATGAAATTCACTTAACAAAAGATAAATCATATTGTCTTACAGTTGTTGAGAATAGTTTAAGAACAGGCAAGGGAGGATCTCCTATTCACAAAATGAGAGATATTGAATTACTAAAATGTAATAAAAACATACATCATCTTCAGAAATGGGGTTATCGTAATTAATTATTTTTGTAAAAAGTAATGTTTACAATTTAGTATATGAGTTTAATTTAATTTTTCAAAATATGAAAGGATACTAAATGACCAAATGGTTAAAAGATCTAAGTTTGCTACATAGAATAGTAGCAGTAATTCACTTCCTACAAGGTTTATTTATGCTGTTTGGAGGAAAATTCATTGCTGAACAATATGGATGGGATTACTCCATAGGCTTTGCAGCTATGGTAGAGCATCATGGATCAACTCTTATATGTGTAAGTATCTATTTTTGGTTTTTACCTAGCTTATTAAGTTTAGAAAACTTGAAAAAAGTGTCTAATATGGGATTAATAGTTCAAGGAATTTTAATTTTAATGCCAATTTATCATGCTGCATTCAACTATTTTCCTATTGATCCAGGATTTTTTGTAATGGTATTTGTGTTAACTATTATAATGATATTGTTTTTTAGAGCCTCGAGACAAAACGAAAAGACCGCTTGAAATATATTTATTTCAAAATTTTAAAAAACCAATAGCTTGATATTTTAAGACTTATTTTAATTGCAAAAAATCATTTAGGTAAAATCATCAGATACAAATTCATGTACAACAATGCCCCTAGATCCAATCACTTTAGTATTATAATCCTTTAAATATGGAAGGTAATGTTTCTCTAATAGAGATTGACAATTTTTATAAGCAGTTTGATCTTTATATTCAAAAATTATACCTACTCTAAATGTCTCTTTTTTGTTCCAAATTTGTGTCACAACCCTTCTTAGCATCCCTGCTTCAATAAATATTTTTGTAACCTCTTCAGTAAAAATTTCATCTTGCTTTCTTATATAGGAATCCATTTCACCTTTTGTTGTAAATTCCCTAGTTGAATAATTTATTAGACTTACATTAGACATTTATTTCCCTTTTGAACTTTTCGTAATTACTACTATAACAACCGAATTTTATTAAGGTAAATTATTAATGATAATAATTATTTGATTTTTATAAAATATATATTCATTTTTAAATAAGTAAAAAAATTTGATTTGTTTTAATAGCAATTAAAAATTGTAGTTCTTGCATAAGTAAATTAATGATTTTCATATAAGGATTTTAGAATGGATAAACCAAGTATAAAACCAAGTTACCCATACTTTTCTTCGGGACCTTGTGCAAAGCCCCCAGGATGGTCTTTAAACAATCTTAAAAATGGTGCTTTCTCAAGATCACACAGATCAGAAATAAGTAAAAGTAAATTAAAAGAAGTAATAGATAAATCTAGAAAGTTACTTGAGATTCCTGATGATTATTTGATTGGTATTGTTCCAGGCTCAGACACAGGAGCAGTTGAAATGGCAATGTGGTCAATGTTAGGGCCAAGAGATGTAGAAGTTTATTCTTGGGAAAATTTTGGTCGTGATTGGACAATAGATGTTCTTGAGCAATTACCACTAAAAAGTTTCAAAGATATTAGCGCTAATTATGGAGTACTTCCTGACTTTAGTAATAGTGATCCAAATAATGATATTATCTTTACTTGGAATGGTACTACTTCAGGTGTTCGAATTAAAGATGCAAGCTGGATTAGTAATAGTAGAGAAGGATTAACTATTTGTGATGCGACATCTGCTGCATTTTCCATGTATTTAGATTGGCCAAAATTAGATGTTACAACCTATTCTTGGCAAAAAGTTTTAGGTAGTGAAGCAGCACATGGCATGATAATTCTCTCGCCACGAGCTATAGACAGATTAGAAAAATATACTCCAAAATGGCCTATTCCAAAAGTCTTTAGAATGGCTGAAAAAGGGAAGTTAAATAAAGCTCTTTTTGAAGGAGTGACAATAAATACTCCATCATTATTATGTGTTGAAGATGTGTTAAACTCTTTAAACTGGGCAATTGGAATTGGAGGATTAAAAGAGCTTGTAAATATTTCAGAAAAAAATTTATCTATTGTTAAAAGTTGGATTGAAAAAAGTGAAAATTTTGAGTTTCTAGCTCAGGACCCAGACACACTTTCTTGTACATCGATTTGTATAATTCCAAAAGATAAATGGTTCATTGATCTTACTGAAGAGTTAAAAATTAAATTTATGACAAATTTTTATAGTTCAGTTGAAGAAAACGGAGCAGGATTTGACTTTAATTCATACAAAACAGCACCACTAGGCATAAGGATTTGGGGCGGTTCAACTGTTGAGAATGAAAATGTTTCCAAATTATTACCTTGGCTAGATTGGTCTTACGAATTTAATAAAGGTAAATTTTAAAGTGAAATTTAAGCACATTTACAAAAGATAATAGGTCTTAATGAAAGCTTCTGAATTTTTTAAATCAGCATGTAATCTAAACAAACTAGATTTATTGTTCTCAAAAGAAGAAATAAAAAAATTAGAAAAAATTTGCCATTTTGCAAATTTTAAAAAAAATGAGACTATTATTTTTCAAAATGCCTTAGCTGATAAAATTTATTTTCTAATAAACGGTAAAGCAACTTTTACAGTATTAAATCAAAATAAAGAACAAGAAATAGCTGTAATAAGGTCTCCATATGTACCCTTAGGTATATCAGGACTAAATGCACCTGGCAGATACGCGTCTAATATTATCATTGAAAAAAATAGCTTTATTCTCAGTTTAGAACTCAAAGACATGAATAATCTATTTGAACAAGATGCAACTTTAGGTGCTAAGTTTTATACCCTTTTATTATCGAGATCGACAGAACTACTGAGAGCCTCACGAGGCTTAGACAAAAATATCCAATATTCTAAAGTTAAAGAAGAAAAGGGAATAAAATATCTCGCAAACAAAGAAGAGCTTACTTCAATAAAGGATAGTGCTTTTTTTTCATCGATGACAATCAAGGACTTGAATGAATTTTTAAAGTTTTTTGTTATTCGTCAATTTTCAAGAGATGAAAAAGTTGCAATTGAAAATAATGATTCAAAAGGTTTATTTATATTACTCTCAGGGAGAGTAGAAGCTAGCTTTTCAACAATTCATAAAAAAAAGTTAGTTAAAAAATCTAGAACAATAGTTCGTTCAGGAATTGCTCTTTCATATACTAATGGGCAATCAAAACTCAAATATCCATATACCCTCAAAGCAACTCGTGACACAAAAATGTTAGTTTTAAGTAATTTGTCTTTTAGGCGTTTATTTAAAAATAATTCAAAATTAGCTCTCTTGATTTTAAAAAGACAAATTTGGCAAATTGAAAAATTTAGACAGTCAGCAACAGGGCTTACACATTACATTGAAGGTGATGAAAAAAATCTTTTATCTAATTTACTGAAACACAACGGCTCAAAAATACCAGTTGATTCAAAGCTTTATCAGGCTGAGCAATCGATCAATAATCGTTTTTTAAGAGAGTTTGCAATCAATTGCATTTATGAGGCTGGCTTCAAAGGTAATGACACTGAACGCTCGATAGCAGGTCTTGCTATGGATGCTTTCGACGGGTTAGAACGTGAAACTCGTTTTTTTAAACAACTCAATATAATTTATAATAGAGTAGTTAAAGCAAAAACTAATCAAGATCCTAATTATTTGTTAAGGCTGTCAAATGCAGATTTTACAAGAGCGTTTGATCAAGTTCCTTATATTGTTAAAGGCTATGAAAATCTTCCTAAAGAAAGAAGAACAATTTTTATTTATAATCACTTAGCAGCTGTTGAAAGTAATATGTTAGCTAATGGTCATTCCTTCTCAATAGATAGTCATTTTGTAAGCGCAAAAATATTATTTCCTAAATATGGTGATGGAGGACAACGTATTGTCAGGGCAAGCAGAAAAACTGAATATTGGCGCAGTGAATATTACTCAAGGCTATCTAATATAGTTGTTCATACTCCCGAATCTGATAAATTAGAAGAAACCCCTTCTGAAAAAAAGCAGCGCAAAAAAAGTTTTTTTGTAGATGCACAGAAGGCATTTGATGAAGGGAGACCTTTAGCAATTGCACCTGAAGGAACTTCAGAAACCCCTGATAACAAGACTGAAAAATCTCCAGGACCATTTAAGGCTGGTGCATTCTTATTGGCAAATCAACTACAACCAAATCCGTTGATAGTTCCAATTGCACTTGCGAATTTTGATAGTCCTATTTCTAAAACTGTCTATTCAGCTGTTATTAAAAAGGGTTTTTTTATTGGTGACCATGTTGACGTTAATGACGAAAAAGCACTCATGCAATTTTTATCAGAGTACAGAAGAACATTCAGGAAGTATGTTGAGGAGGCAATAGACCTTTCAAAAGAAATTGATAATATCACCCCTGAAAATAAAAAAGAATACATAACCAATATAGGATTTTTAAGCCCTGTTGAAAAAGAATTTGAAGCTGATGTAAGAGAGTTAGAAATCAAAAGTGTTAGAAATACGAATGATCAAAAAAATATTGTTTTATATGGCAGCTCAACTTTCAGGCTTTGGAAAGATCCTCAAGGTGACCTCTCTGCAAACAATTTGAGTAATTTAGGTTTTGGAGGTTCAACATTGCAAGCTTGTAGATTTTTCTTTGATCGATTAGTTCTACCAAAAAAACCAAATATGATTTTTCTTTATGCAGGAGACAACGATATTGGAAATGGAAAATCCTCAACAGAAGTTATTGAAGAATTTAATCTTTTTGTAGACCAGGTTCATGAAAAGCTTCCACAAACAAAATGTTATTTTATTTCAATCAAGCCCAGCCCTTTTAGATCAGGGTTTCAAAAAAATATCATAAAGACTAATAAAGGCATTAATGATATTATTTTAAAAAATAAGCAATGGAAATACATAGATCTATTTTCGTTGATGGTAGATAAAAAGAACAAACCATCAGATATTTTTTATGGTAGTGATCCTTTACATATGAACTCAATAGGCTACAGTCTTTTGGCAAAACTTATTCGAGATGAAATAACTTTTTACAGTTATTAATATTAGTTAAGTGTATCTGATTTAAATTAGTTCATCTTCTGGGTTGCTTGTTTCACCAAATCTTTTCAAAACAGCAGGCCTTGTTCCTTCGTATGCTTTGGTGATTTTTTCAGAAATCTTTTTGTTTTCCCTTTCAAACAAACTGTTTCCTAAAACATCACTTTCAGCAATAAAAGGACCAAAATTTTCAACATCTATTAGCCACATAGCTTGTGCAAGCCCAAGTTCCTTCTTCCAATAAAGATTCCTTACTTTTTTAACACCCCTACCTAATAAAGCACCCGTTCCATAACCAACAGTGGTAAGATAAATTGCACCACATGGTACAAAGTTTTGTTTATAATCCTCTATACTCATTCCACCTTTTCCAATAATTAATTTTGCACCTGATATTTTTAACCAATCGCCAATCCATCTTGAAAATCTAAAAGATGCGGTTGCGGTTACAGCACCAAGATTAAAATCTCCATTTTCATTTTGTACAGCTGCTGGTGAGCAGTGAAAATTTGTTGCACTTTCTTTTGGTAGTTCTAGTGGCAAATCTGCGTGTTCCTCTAGTACCTTTTTATAAATACCTTCTCTTGCTGTGTATATACTTCCATTCAAATATACGATGTCACCAATATTAATGTTTTTGATTTCGTCTTTAGTTGGGTTTGTATTTAAAAAAACTTTTTTTAGACTTGCCATTCAACTGTTTCTCTTCTTTGATAATCTGTAAACCAATCAGGGTTATTTCTGTAGGTGATTTTTCCATCTCCATGAATGCGAGCTACTGCTCTTCTTGATGAAAGACAGAAAGCATGGACACTCATTTGCATTCCTCCAGTATGACAGTATCCAACCTCAATGTTGCAATCTATTACCATTGATTTTCCAACAAATCCCATTGCGCCCATACCTATACTGTTTCCTAGATCTTTTAACTCTTCTTCTAACATTGAGATTTTTGGATCTGGGTTTTTATCTCCAACGATCCTCAAACATGCAGCCCTTTTACCCAATACCATGCAAGTGTCCTTAGATCCCCCTAGGCCTATTCCAATTATTGCAGGCTGGCAGGCAAGGCCTCGTTTCCCAAAAGCGACAATCGTATCAAGAAAAAATTTTTTTATTCCTTCTATACCATCGCTCGGAAAAAGCATTCTATAATCAGTGCCAAACAAACCACCTTTGTGAACTGTAATAAGGTCGATCCAGTCACCGTCAGGTTCAAAAGCATATTCTATTTCAGGGGCACCTATACCTACGTTATTGTCATAATCTGTTCTCCATAAAGGGTGCACGCGATTAGGACGCAGAGGTATTTTAACTGTGGCATCTGCAGTTGCCTTCCTTAAGGTTGTTTCTAAAGAAACAGGACCGCCTTCTATTTTTGCTTCATTGCCTAATTTTACATACCACCTAGGACAACCAGTATCACCACACATAGCCCTATTATCTTCCTTAGCGGCTTCATAGTTTTCTAGCATTGCCTCCAAAACGAAGTTTGATAAATCACCATCTTCTTCTTGAGAAGCTTTTTTTAAGCCTTTTAAATAATCATCAGGTATTTCGATTGCAGCCTTGGACATTAATGAAATTGCTGCATCGTAAATTTGAGAATTTTTTATCATATAAATTTAATTTTTAATGAATTTAAATTATATTATTAAAAATAAGATGTATTGTAAAAATTATATTTAAAGAATGGAATTGATATGACTAAATTTTATGAGAATATGTCTGACGCTTTGCCTGATATTAAAAGAGTTAAAGAAATTAAAAAAGATTTAATATCAAAAGGTGTTAAGTATATCTACTCAAACTGGATAGATTTTTTAGGAAGTCCAAAAACAAAACCAATGCCTATTGATGATTTTGAAAACCTATGTATGGGTAAAGGCCCTCAATTTGCTGTTCACTCTGTGTCCTTTGTTCCAGAACTTACACCTGCAGATAACGATCAAATTCCAGTTCCTGATTTAGATAGTTTAGTTATATGCCCATGGGATAAATCATGTGCTTGGGTTTTCTCTGATTTATTTTGGAATAACAAACCTTATAATGTATGCCCCAGAATGACACTTAAAAAACAGATAGAGAAAAGTGCACAAGCTGATCTAAAATTTTATGTTGGTATTGAGCCCGAGTTTTTTTTAATGAAATGGGATGGTGATAAACCTGTTAAAGCAATTGATCTAGACCCAATACCACTTAGGAGACAAGCGTTTGGTTATGATACTGAATATTCGATAAATGGGATGCATTTTTTAAAAGAAATTATTGATATTTTGAATGAAGATCTTGGTTGGGAATTACATGATGTTGTCGCTGAAGGGGCTTATGGACAGTATGAACTTGATTTTGGTTATACTGATATTCTTCAGATGGCAGACAGGTTTGTTTTCTTGAGAGTTTTATTAAAGGAGATTGCAAAAAAGCATGGTTATTTTGTAACTTTTATGCCCAAAACCAACATTAGCGATTGGAGATCTGGTGCCCACATAAATCACAGTGTTGCCTCAATTAAGACTGGCAATTCAAATATATATAAAGACGGAGAAAATTTTTCAGACAAAGCATATAATGCTGTAGCAGGTATTCTCAAACATGGTGCGGCAATTACGGCTTTAGCATGTCCGACTGTAAATTCATATAATGGATTTGTTTCATCTGTTGAAGGGCTAGATGGAGGTCTTCACACTTGGGCCCCAACTCATATGACTTATGGAAGTAACAATCGTTCTGCAATGATAAGGCTTCCTCAAAATAGATTTTGTATTGAAAACAGAGCTTCTGATTTAACACAAAATCCGTATCTGACTTTTTCTCTTTTGGCTGCATCTGTAACCGAAGGAATTCAAAAAGGATTAAAACCTCCAGCTATTACAAACAAGAGTTTATACGATTTAAATGATCAGGAGCAGCAAGAGATATCTACCTTACCAAGAAATCTTTTAGAAGCAGTTGATGCTTTTAAGAAAGATCCTATTATATATGAAGTATTTTCTGATCCACTAATAAATAATTTTGTAAGCTATAAATATGATGAATGGAGAAGATATCATACAACAACAACGGACTGGGAAATTAGAGAGTATCTAAAACTTTTTTAATGGCAAATAATATTAAAGAATTTAGGGTAAAAAAATTCAAAGTTAATAATCAAGAAATTGATCTAAAATTAAATTATATTTGTTATGGAAAATTAAATGAAAATAAAGACAACTTAATTATTTTTCCAACCCGTTTTGCTGGTAATCATAATGATCAAGACTACCTCATTGGAAACAATCAGTTTCTAAATCCAGAAAAGTTTTTTATTTGTATTCCTAATATGTTTGGAAATGGCATTTCTTCATCACCAAGTAATTCTGAAGGTGAATTGAAGGGGCCATCTTTTCCAAGGTTGTCAATTAACGACAATGTGGTTTTGCAAAAAAAACTTATAGAAGATGTCTTTGGGGTAAATAAAGTTTACATGGTCATTGGGTGGTCAATGGGGGGACAACAAGCCTATGAATGGGGAGCATTTTATCCTAATCATGTAGATCGTATTGTACCAATTTGTGCTCATGCAAAAACTACTGACCATACATTTGTATTTTTAGAAGGAATGTATGAAGCCTTAACATCTGACCCAAATTGGAAAAATGGAAATTATATAAAACAACCTAATAAGGGTAAAACTACAATGGCTAGGGTCTGGGCAGGTTGGGCACATGGTCAAAATTGGTATAGAGAAAAACTTTATTTAAAAGAAGGTTATAAAAATCCGACTGATGTTCTCTTAGACTATTGGGATGAAATTTATTATAAAAAAGATGCCAATGATCTTATTCATATGATCAGAACTTGGCAGAATCATGATATTTCAAGAAATTCAAAATACAAAAATAATTATATATCTGCTTTAAAAAATATAAAAGCTCAGGTTTTACTTATGCCAGGGATAAACGATTTGTACTTTCCACCTGAAGATAATCAAATTGAAATAAACCATTTAAAAAATGCACAATTATCAGTTATTAGATCTGACTATGGTCATTATGCTGGTGCAGGTAAATCAAAAAAAGACTTAAAGTTCATTAATGAACAATTATTTAAATATTTTGGTTAAATTTTTAATAAATTATTATTTATTGAAAACAAATAATATATTAAGTTAAATGAATATACAATTGAGGTAGCATATGTGGTTAATAATTCTTGGTATTATAATATTTACATCTGGTCATATGTTTAGAAGATTACTTCCTGATGGTAGAATATTTTTAGATCAAAAGCTGGGTGAAAACAGAGCCAAAGGCATAATTGGCATTACTCTTTTAACTGGTTTTATTCTGGTAACTATTGGTTATTATATTAATGACTTTGATATATATCTTTATTACTCACCTCCATGGCTTACTGCTATAACTCATCTTATGATGGTGTTTTCACTTCTTTTAATGAATGTTGGGAAACCTCATTTTGGTCATGCAAATAGATTACAAAAATACATTAAACATGGTATGCTGTCTGGCTTGATAGTTTGGTCAATTGCTCATTTATTAATTAATGGAACACTTATGGCTTTTATTCTTTTCGGTTCATTAGGATTATGGGCTGTTTTAGAAATATTTTTACTAGAAAGAAACAAATATCAGCATGAAAAATTTGATGGTAGCTTAAGAGGTGATATTTATCTTATTGGATTAACCGCATTAATCTATACTGTTTTTATTGTTATACATTATCTACTTGGCGCAAATCTTTACCCATTTATTTAATTTATAAATATTTTTTACTTTATATCTTGATCAATAGGTAATTTTCCTCCTGCCCATATTGGAAGATTTGCTTTATCATCAAGCCATTTTTTTTCTTGGACAGTACTTGTTCTACCTAAAGCGTTATTTCTTTGTGGATATCGGCCAAATTTTTCTAAAACCTGTTGGTGTTGATAGACTGCTTGTTTATTACGCCCTTCGAACAAAGTAAATTCAGGATAAGCTTTTACAGTCAATTCGATTATACTTAAGGCACTCTCTAAGTCTTTAATATTTTCTGAATGTGCTAAAGCCCATGGCAGCAAGTAAAGAATTGCAGCAGGTTTTTTAAGAGTTTCATTTCTATTTTTTTTATTAAATAGCTCATGAACTAAATCTCGTGCTATTTCATCATATGCAAAAGCTTCTGATGTACCCCTAAAGCATGATCGAGAGAGTTGATCAGCTAATAAAACTTTTGCTATTTTACCATCTATACTATCCCACTCATTACCAATTAAAGTTTTTGGTTTAGATTTTAGCTCTCTTACTGTGGGTATAAATGGCTTACATAACTTGTCTAAGGATTGACCACTTTGAAACCAAATAACAAGAAGGGGACTTACAATATTAATGTTATTTAAACTTTTTTTTACTAAAGGGTCATTTGTATCGCCAGAACACATATAATTTAAAACACTGCTTGGTGAACGTGGATTTTGTAGTGCCTTTAATACAAACCTATTCTTTTTGAATCTTTCCAATATTTCATTAATATCTAACATTGATAATTTTTTATATTTACAGAGGATGCATTAAAAATCTATTTCTATGCCATTTATAACGAATGTTTTACCATTAAAGCCTTTGTCCATCTTTTCGATATCAGACATTTTTTCACTATCAACTCTTTTATATGGATTTTTTTTTAGTTGAATAAGTCTTAATTTTTTTTCTTTATTACGTTTTAACCTTTTAAAAATTTTTAACATATTTTTCTCTTAGCTTTAATTTGCTATTTTTAATTCAGTTTTAATTTTCTGAGTATTTATTTTAAATTAATTTTACTTTTAAGTTGTCTTAATTTTGTTGCTATTTCTAATGACATTTCACTTTGGCCAAAAAATGGTGCTTCTTCAGAGGCTCTAGCAAGATATTCTATATCATTAGTGACTTTGTAATTGTCCCACATTTCTTTCATAAAGTCTTCTTGTTGTTTTTTTGTATCCTCCATTCAAAGGTCCTTTTTCAGTTATGCAATTGTCTTCCAGAAATTTAATTATAATTTTAATTTAAAATATATTACTTTGCCAACCTTATAAATATATCCCCCATTCCTGAGTTTAATTCATTTATTGGAGTTGAATTTCTTATTAAGCATTGCTTTCCAGTAATGGGATGATTATTCACAAATGACATTTTAGTGTTATTACAAATAGATGGTTTATGTAAAATTCCAATAACAATTTTATCATCTATTTCATAAACTTTATCTTTATTAGGCTTGTTACCATCACAAAAGTAATTTCGATTTATTTCTTCTGGAAACTGTTTTTTTTCACAAGGATTATCAATCACTAATGCAGTGATTTTTTTTGGACCGTCTTTAAATGATAAATTAATTTGTTTTGCTTCGGCATATTTCATAACATCACATATACATGGCCAACAACATTGATAGAAATATCCACATACTCTCTCATCAGAAGCAACTTTGTTTATAAAAATAAATGTTGGCCGCGTGCCAGGCCTAATCAGAGACCCTGATACAGGGCAGAAAAGTGTATTATAATTCAAAAATTCTAAATAGGTTAAATCTTGATCAATTAAATATTTGAAAAACCTTGGACTAGCCGCATTTCTGTTACCATCAGGAAAGATTTTAGGCCATTCTTCAACCAGTTTATTATAAGACTGAATATCAGAGGCAAAGGATTTATTAATAGTGAATGTAATAGGAAGGATAAAAATAAGTAAAACTTTGTAAAACAGGGACAATTTAAACATATAAAATTTCATCCTAATAAAAATATTAACTTATCTAATTGAAAATTTGAGTAAATCAACCATATAGCCATCATAAAATAATTTTTAAAATTAAAAATAACTATGATTATACTGAAACATACAACATGTAGATTTTTTATATTATTCCTCCCATTTCTGATATTTTATTCATACCAAACAAATGCTGAATTTTTTAAAAACATAAGTGATATACTTCCAGACAGCAATCCAAGGTTAAGCTATGGGGTAGGCGTTAGTGACTTTAATCAGGATGGGCAGTATGAATTTATTGTAACTGGCTTTAAATATCCAAATTTAGCACTTTCATTTGAAGAAGGAAAATTAAAGAATATAATCAACGACCCATTGTTTAACGATCCTACCAGCTCAACAATAGGAATAGCAGCATGTGATATGGACGGTGACGGTCATGAAGAGTTATACTTTTTAAATACAGATACCTATAGCGGCAAAAAAAAATATTCTGATCGTTTATTAAAATATAATAACTCTGAAATAAAAGATTTATTCGAAAATAATGCTGACCCAGGTGAATTGAACTTCACTGCTGGTAGATCAGTTGTTTGCGTTGATAGATTAGGCGAAGGTAATTATGCAACCTATGTAGCTAATTACGGAGGGCCGACAAGATTTTATGAGTTTAAAGAAAATAAAATTAAAGACATTGCTCCTTTTTTAAATATAGACAGAGTTACTGGTGGAAGAGCCGTTGTAGCCGGCCACATAATATCTGATAACATGGATATTTTTGCAGCAAATGAAAGAGACGCCAATTTTCTATATTTAAACAAAAGTGGGCAATTTGAAAATGTTGCCGAAGCATACGATATCGAAGACATATTTGAAAATGGCCGCGGAACAGCACTATCTGATGTTTTATACAGAGGTAGGTTAGATATTATTACTGGGAATTGGGAAAGTAATCACAGAATTTATGTGTTAAACGAAAATAAGTTTGAAGACATTAGTGAAGAGCCATTTAATATTCGGTCTAGAGTTAGAACCGTAATTTCTGCTGATTTTGATAATGATGGTTATGATGAAATTTTTGTCAATAATATTGGTCAAGCAAATAGACTTTATAAAATATTAGATAATGGCATTTTGCAAAGAATTCCATTTGAAATCGGAAGACTGCCACGTGGATATGGAACAGGAGCTGCCGTTGCAGATATAGACAATGATGGTGTTCTAGAACTGTTGATAGCACATGGTGAGAGCAAAGAACAACCGATTGAAATTTTTAAAGCAAATATTGATGGGACAAATAAATTTTTAAGAATAAAGCCCCTTAACCATTTTGGTGCTCCTGCTAGAGGTGCAACTGTCACTTTAAAATCAAATCTAAGAACTCATTCAAAAACTATTGATGCTGGTTCAGGTTACTTATGTCAAATGGAGCCAGTAGCACACTTTGGGATTAGGAAGAATGAAAAAAATATAAAAATATCCATAAAATGGACCAATGGAGAAGAAGTTCAATTTAATGACATAGAGACCAATAAAACTTACACTTTCAAACAAAATGATTTAAATTCAATCTTGGCCAATAAGTGAAATATTTTTGAAAATTTAAATAAATTTTAAAAATTAAGACAACTGATGCTAAAAATTAGGTAATTTATGGGCTTTACTTTGATTAATTAGTTTACAAGAAACAGGTTGTACGTGATTCAAAATAGTTTTTCCACAGTCAAGTTGTTCTATTTCGAAGTCTTCCCCAGACAAAAAAGACTTTCTGCCAGACAAAGAACAAGCGTCTAGCATATCTTTTCTGTTGGTCCAACGATATATTTCGCTCTGTATCCATTTTTTTTGAGTTTGAAGCAATTGCAATTGTTCATACATATAACCATCAAAATCCATCCCATTACCGTGTAACCCATGAACAGCGTATTTACCACATTCTTTATAAATGACTGGACTGCCAGAAGTATCAAATACCATAGGTGGGTTAGTTATACCGTCATGCTTAATACTTTGCCTTGTGCAAGAGTTATTTTTTGAACCCCAAATTTCTCCATTTAATAAATGATCATCTATACGTATACCGTTTCCGTGACTTTCACGGTCTTCTCCAGGTATAAAAATATGCAAGGCATTCGTATTAATAGGAGGAATTTTTGAAGCTATAGGAATAGGTTTAATATTAATTTTAGAATTACATTTATCACAAAAGCGATCAACGTGAGCAATCATTATATCATATCCTGGTGGATAACCAGTAGCTCGTATGGAAATATCTAGGACTTTAGCAACAATTATTTTCTTTATGGGATAATCTTTTCCCGCAACAACATACATATCATTCATATTATTTAGCCAATCAGCTGCAGGATTTGATGATGCATCTGAACCACATCTAGGGATGCTATTTTTCTCTTCTGGGTAATAACCTAAAATATGCCCCTGTGACAGAATAATATCATTCTCAATGAATGTAACATTTCCCCCCCACATATCAGGGCCCATAGCAATTCTAGCTTGGAAACTGTAATTATCATTTAAATCTGATACTCCACAGTTTTTATTACATTTTAAAACATTAGGCTCACCAAATACCAAAGAAGATTGAAAAACCAAAAGTAATAAAAATATAGATTTAAAGTTCATTATAAATTATCACATTATTAATTTTTCTAATCTAGAGAAAAATTACTTTTTGTTTAAAATTCAAATTTAAAAATGCTAAAAATTTAAGTTATTTATATAAAAATTAATTTTCAAGTTATGTTAAAAAATTTTATAAGTAAAAAAATTAAGACTACTGATGCTTTAATAAACACAAAAATTGGGGGTACTGGTCCGCCTATTTTATTAATGCATGGATATCCACAAACTCACCTAATGTGGCATAAAATTGCTCCTCAGTTATCTAAGAAATTTACAGTTATAGTTACTGATTTGCGTGGATACGGTGACAGCAGCAAACCAGAAACTGACAATAGTCACATTGTATATTCAAAAAAAAGAATGGCTTTGGATCAGGTAGAAGTCATGAAAGCACTAGGATTTGAAAAATTCTATGCAGTAGGCCATGACAGAGGAGCTCGAGTATTACATAGAATGATGATTGACAATCAAAACTCTGTTAAAAAAGCAGTTTTTATGGATATAGTACCAACTCTTACAATGTATAATACCGCAGATAAGAATTTTGCTTACAACTATTACCATTGGTTTTTTTTAACGCAACCATATGACTTCCCAGAACGATTAATTGGAGGTAATCCTGAATATTATTTAAGAAAAAAAATCAAAGCTTGGGGTAAAAATAAAGACTTTATACCCAAAGAAGTATTCAATGAATATTTAAGATGTTTTTCTAAAAAAGAGACAATTCATGCAAGTTGTGAAGATTACAGAGCTTCTTTTACGATAGACTTGGAACATGATAAAAATGATTATGGAAAAAAGATAAAAAATCCTATTTATGTTATGTGGGGAGAATATGGATTTGTTGGGAACAATTATCAAGTTATTGATGTCTGGAAAGAATATGCAACAAATGTTAAAGGGAGAGGCTTACCTTGTGGACACTATATTCCTGAGGAGTCTCCTGTTGAAACACTAAAGTTTTTATTAGAATTTTTAAATGAAGACAAATAACTCAATTAACTTTTATAGTTTATAATTTGAATAATATATTTTTGGTAAAGTTTTGATTTATGTTAGTCATTTCAACTAATATGCATGTAAAACGCTATATAAATAAAAGCAGTTGTTGCAACCAAGAAACTTAAAGTTGAAAAAATTTTACTGGTATTCCTTATACCAACAAAACTAATTATTTTTTTCATTAAACCAGACCCTCTAAAACTTTTTTGTGATACAGATAAAATTGTATCTTCATCAAATATATTATCTATTTTTTCCCAAAAATTTTCTAATTTCAAAAAAAGATAAATGCCTGCAAGAGTAAAAATTTCAAAAGTAGTGACATAAAAAAAGGCATTGTTTTGAGTGCTCATTTCATAACTTTTTGCAATGGCAATTATAATGCTGATACAAAAAAATAAAATTAATAAATAGGGTGATTTAATTTGTCTTGAAATAATTCCTTTGAGACCAATCCAAAACCAGAAAAGAACACATATTGACGCTAACAAAAGAATAATTTTTGTTGATGCCATATTAAAAAAGTTAATTCAAAAAAAAGAAATTAATATCAAATTTACAAAAATGGGGCTAATCACAAATTAATTTACTAAAATAAATTGGGTAGCTCAGCCCTAACAAATTTGTGATTAGCAAAACTTATATATATAAAAATATTTTAAAATCAAATTTTAATTTTGTAATTGCTTATATTCGTTTTTTTAAAAATGGTAGTTTTTAATTAGATTTTAATTTTAAAAAATATAGACAAATTAAATATCTTTTTGTCCCTAATCCTGAAAAAGTATTTGATAAATCTTAGTCACGTTCGTATTTTTCTAATTTTTTTAAAATTTCTTCAATATATTTTTGATAATTGTTTATCTCGTCATTAAGTTGTTTAATTTTCTCTCTGAGAAAATGATTTTCACGTCTTAACCATTCTTTTTCATCTATTTCCATTTTATTATAACATTTAATTTATTTACTAATTATAATTTAATGAAATAATCCATAAAACAAGAACCTAATTAATTTAATAATAGAAACTATTAAAATATCTATATATTTAAAAAACTCAGATATATAAAAATTGATGTAATCAAATTTTTTATTATTCTTTTTCATCAATTATCTCAAAACCACCTTTTATTATATATTGAGTAACTGAGTGATTGTTCCAAAATTTATCCCATTTTTTATAATCTGTGCTTTTAATATCAATATTGCTTTCTACCTCTTCTGAAACATTAAACAGAGTGTCTTTAGGGAGAATAATAGATCCATCTTTTTGAACTATTGGAACCTCATAAAGTTGAAATTCACCATCCTTCCAAACTCTATAAAACTTTTCTCCTTCAGTAAGGTTTTCAATATCGTCATTTTCTTCAATGATTTCGTGTATTGAGTTTTTATATTTATTTCTAATTTTCATAGAGTACTAATTTAATTTCAAAATCTTCTTTTTTTCTAATTCTGACTGTATCTTTTTTAACTCTGTCCAAATTTGATTAGAAACAAAATCATTTTTCATAATTCTGTAAATTGAATATGTGCTTATTGAAATTGAGAGCAATAATGCACATACAGCTATTTCAAACCAAAATCCCATTTTTTACTCCTTATTTTTATACTGTCTTCTGTAACCATAAGTCTCACTTTCTAATTTTTTAATATTGTATTTAATTGTTTTCTCAAAATAAAAAATAATAGGCATTAGTTTATGTAAATTAAAATTTTAGTTGATATTGATAATTAGAGACTATTTAAATTATAATAGTATAATTAATAAAGGAAATATGAATGCTAGTAGTTATATCACCTGCGAAAAAACTTAATACTACTCTATCAAATGATGTGCTTCCATCAAAACCACAATTCTCAACACATGCAATTGAATTAGCTTCAGTAGCTAACAAATTATCAATAAAAGAATTAAAAAAATTAATGGGTTTAAGTGATAGTTTAGCTGAATTAAATTCAGAGAGGTTTGCATCTTTTGGTAAACAAAAAACATTTCCTGCAGCTTTTACTTTTGCTGGCGACACATATAAGGGACTTAATGCAGCTACATTAAGTAAAGCTGATATAGAATGGGCTCAAAATCACTTAAGAATAATTTCAGGCTTATATGGATTATTGAGGCCACTGGATGAAATTGAACCATATAGGTTAGAAATGGGCAGCAAGTTAAAAACAGATTATGGAAAAAATCTATACGATTACTGGAGTGAGAAAATTGCATTGTCGATAAACGAACTTTCTGAAAAAACTAATTCTAAAGTGCTTATAAATTGTGCATCTCAGGAATATTTTCAGGCAGTAGACATGTCTGCCCTAAAAACAAAAGTTGTCACTCCTGTTTTCATGGAAAAAAGAGATGAAGGAAATAAGATAATAAGTTTTTATGCTAAGAAAGCTCGTGGGCAAATGGCTAGATATATAATTGAAAACAGAGTTAAAGAAATTGATGATCTAAAGAAGTTTAATTTAGACAACTATAACTATCAGAAAGAACTATCTACTGAAACAAACATAACTTTCTTAAGAAAATAAAAAAGTCTTAAAATCACAATTTTTGTATGTCTCAATCAAACATCATAATTCAAGATTTTATTAATTGTTTTTAAAAATAAGTTATGATTAAATTTAATTTTCTAATTTAAAAATTTAGGAGTTTTGAATGTTTTGTATTTTTTCTAGTGTTAGATATTCAAATCCAAAATTAATGCATGTAGGTCATCAACATATGGCACAAACTTTTGACCCTAAACAATTTAAGGGACTTTTAGAACTTCAAACCTTTCATATTTCACCTGATAAAGGACTAGGTATTTTCACTTTCGATAATCAAGAGAATATGCAAAAGAACCTACCTAATTTAAAGGCTTTTAATAAAGATTATGAAGATAGGTTTTCATGCAAAATAACTGTTGATACTGGAATAGTAAATCCTGAACTATCTTATAAAGCACAATGAAAGATACTGATGAAACTGCATTCCTCAATAGTTTATTTATGGATTTCACAAGTGAAAATGAACTTGAATTATTTCTAAAATCTCTTGATGAGGTCTGGTCTGAAGACCTTTATTCTCGCTTATCAGCAGCAGGTTTAATAAGACACGTTATCTCAAAGGTATGGAACAAAGAACAACATAGAATATCGATGGTCTTTGAATATGATAGTAAAGAGGGCTATCAGAAATGTCAGAAAATTATTGATAAAGAGTTTGGTGTTACACTCAAAGAGAAGTTAAAGAAATTTGTCTTTAAAATACATAATAATAGAGGAATTGTTGTATCAGAGTTTATAAGGTCTTCTTCCTAAAGTTTCATCTATATGGCTAAAGTAATTATGCTGGACTTTGTAAAAAAAGTCACTCCTACTTTGCCTGTACATGACAACTTCATTATAAATATGCTGGTAAGTTATAAGAGTCTATTTTAAGGACATTTTTGATAAGTTTGTTTAATATACCCTAGTTGAGACTGAAATCATAAAGGAAGTAAAGTCTAAGGACGATTATACTTTTGTTCATCCAAAATTCTGAAAGGATTATTCTATTGAAGCATTGGTAAAAGGTGACAAATAATATTCATAATGGCAGGGTAGAGATACTATGTTGATGAGTTGGGAAAAGTAAATAATGTTGACGCTTTTTGCATTAATTACAAATGCTTTATCTATAATTAATAAGATAGCTTTATATGGATTTTGTATTATTGCAAGCATCTACGGCATATGGTTAGTTATTTTTGGATTTTCTTTACACGATAATTTTTTTAGTTCTTTGGTTGGATTAGTACTCGGTCCTGCTATAGGAAGTTTTTGTATTTTTTTTGGTATGTCATTAACTCCATATGACTATAATCAAGCTTTAAACGAAATATCTATGATTAGAGAATTTATAAATATTGCCATTCCTTCCCTAACAATTTTACTTTGGGGATTAATTTTCTTTAATATCATAATTAGAGCTATAACCTTTTTATTTACAAGACCAAAAAAAAAGAATTAAAGAATTAGACTTAATTAGACTTATTACATACAGATTTTAAGATTAATGATTGTGCAGAATTAGGATGAGGATACTGCCATCCTTTTTCTACTGGTTCTTCCGCTTGAACAGCTCCTTTTCCCATTGGTTTTGAATAAAAATAAAAGCGCAAAAACTTGTAACGAAATGTTTTGCAGTCTCCCTGTTTGTATAATTTCGCAGATAAATAACCATAAGGAGTTGGTTTCAAGTAATCCGTTAAATCCCACCAATAGATAAAACCATCATCTTTTTTTGTATTATCAAAATCTATATAAAAGGATATTCCATTCTCAAGTTCTAAAACCTTAGTCCACTTTGCATTTGAAGTAGATGAGAATATTAGAGTGATTAATAGTATAAATATGATAAATATTATTTTCATTTTGAGTTAATATCATAAAATCAACACATAAATAATATAGAATTTATCTTTACAAATAATATAGGATTGGCAGACTATTTTTAGCCTAAAAAAGTTTTAAAGAAGAGGGATGATAGTGAAATACTTTTTTATATTTATAATATCTCTTTTACTTATTTCTTGTAGTGAAAGTGGATACGCTTTTAAATTTGATATGGAAGAAGTAGAAACTACTATAACAATAAATGAAGATGAATGTAGAGATGTACTTGACAAAGGGAATTTAATAGCATCTGCATTCAGAGATTTAACCAAAAACAAATCTACAAATCCCAAAAGTAGAATATACCATAATATCTTTATGTCATTAATTCTCTTTAAAGGGTTCATTTATGAAATAAAAATAGACATGGAGGATAATGAATTGAGATGTTATCTTAAATATAGACTGAGACCAAACAATTAAATCACATTAAATTTTTGCTGCCCTCAAACTATATATTAATTATTACTGCGACAAATTAAGTATTATTAGTGTTAACACTCAAATAAAGTTATGTTTATGATTAATCATATTTTTATAATTTTATTTAAAGGACTTTGACATGTATGCAAGGATAATTAATTTAACCGCACAAAGTGAAACACAACTCACAATGTGGCAAGAAATGTTTAAAAATATTGGTTCTAAACAACTAACTGAGTTAGGAGCAATCCAAATTACTATTACTAAGATTGCTCCAAATAAAGCTGTTCAAATGAATGTATATCCCAATAAAGAAATAGCACTTAAAGTGTCTGAAGAAGTAAAAACTAGGGTTTCTGAATTAGGTAAATTATTAAAAATGGAAATTAATGAAGGTGAAGTTGTTTTCAATCAAAATTCTTTAACACATCAATAACTAATCAAATTGCTATAACACCTAACTATCATACTGCTCATTTATTTTTACCCCGAGGAACATGGCACACCAATAGAGTAGTTTTGTTATATTTAAATAATTTTTAATAATAAGAAGTATTATTTACATGTAATATTCTTTTATATTAATCCATTATCAAAATGTTTTTAAACTGATGAATAAAACGTGCCTGTAGACACATTTAATGGTGTACTTAAATTGATATTATAATTTATATATATTTATTTTTTAAAGGGAGTAACAAATGTTTGTATCTTTTACCGATTGGGAATTTGACGGGAACGTTGATAAAGCAGTTGAATCTGCTAAAGGTTTTTGGCCTGAAATGCAAAAGTATGGGGCAGTTAGCATGCGTGCCACAGTCACTGGAGAAAATACACTAAGAACTATGACACTTTAGAGCAACCAAAAAATGTTGGAAGAAAATATTGATAAGATTAGAGCCGCGGCAGGTTCTGCTGTTGGCATGACTGTAACAGGCGGTATGACTGGTCCACTCGCAGTTGAGCTAAGCTAAGTCATTGATTTTATGGCGCGCCCGGAGTGAGGTTTAATGCCTTTCGTATGCACCAATTCAAATGCTTTACAAGTAATATCAATAGTTTAAGTAATCCAGT
>ENA-OSEY01000784-OSEY01000784.1-marine-metagenome-genome-assembly--contig:-NODE-784-length-22470-cov-5.526861_pt1 | contig 22470 bp, 22 predicted proteins | sample MGYA00248465_ERZ534230 | MGnify/ENA primary metagenome ERZ534230 (study PRJEB26409, sample SAMN06344110) | marine metagenome | isolation source: Sea water from surface | place: Atlantic Ocean:Southern...
GGTTTTCAAGACCAGTGCATTCAACCAGACTCTGCCACCCCTCCTTTTTGGTTTGCTTATTCTATATGAGTTTCAGAACGATGAAAGATTTTAAAGGAAGCAATTATAATTTTTCCAACTAAGATTGAAATCTTAAGGTTGGATTACTATTTCTTCTAATTTGCAAAAAGAAAATTGTAAGAATAATCAAATTTATAATTCCAGATATACCTGCGATAGTGAATGCTAAAGTGTAGTCTCCAAAAATATCAAATAGATAACCTCCAAGAAAACCTCCTAAGCCCATTCCTATCCAACCAAAAAATGAAGTAATACTCATGGCTCTTGCTCCAAACTTTGCTGATACCATCATTCTTGTGCAGACTAAAATACTAGACATGACGCCAGAATAGGTAAATCCAAACAAAGCGGCAATTAAATAGATGCCGAAAGGTGAAACTAAATGAGGGAACCAAACCACAAAAATAGTTTGCCCCAACGACATTAAAATATAGCCGGGCAATGCTCCAATATAATCTCCAAGCATACCCCCAAAAATTCTTCCAAAAGCTCCACAAATCATTAAAAGCATTAATACAAATGTGGAAAATTCTAATGAGAAACCTTTATCGGTTAATAGTGGGACTAGATGCATTATCGGTACTGACATGCACACACAACAAAAAATAACGGCAAAACTTATCCACACTACGACTGCTTTTTCAGATAAAGGAAAATCCCTTTCTTCTGTTTCTGCATCTTGTCTTGCTCCTTCCCTCCAAGGTGATTCCTGAATTAATAAAGCAATAGGTAAAGATATTGCTAAGTATATTAAAGCTAAATAAATATAGGCATCTCGCCACCCTGATGCTTCGATCAAAATACCACTGATGTGAGGAATAAAAGCTTGTCCAACAGCACCGCCGGATGCAGCAATACCCAGTGCAAGACCAGGATTCTCTCTGAACCAGAATCCGACATTTGCATACAAAGGTGAAAACAACAGAGCTGATCCAAAAGCTCCAAATAAAAAATATAAAAGGTAAAACTTATAAATTGAATCAAGTGAACTTAATGAGAATAGGATAAAGCCCATGCTTACAGCGCCTGCTAGACCAAACCATTTAGTTCCATATTTATCTGCCACGTAACCCCAAAAAACTCCGAATGCTGCTGATGAAAAAGATGCCACTGTGTAAGCAAAAGAGGTTTGTCCTCTAGACCAATCAAATTCAAGAGACACTGGTTTTAAAAACACAGAAATTGAAGCCATAGACCCAAAAGCAAGCCCACTTAAGGTAAAAACAACAACGACCATAATCCAACCATAATTAATGCTGTTTTTTTGAAAAATATCTTGTAAGGCTCGCATAAACTTCTACTCTAAATCTAATGCATATTTTTTTAAAATCTCAATATCAATTATTGATGTAGATTTTTGATGGCTTTTTCTTAAGTAGACCATAGGTGCCTTTCCATTTTCGTATGCTTCAAGCCATCTATTTGCACAAACACACCACTTATCGCCTTCTTTTAATCCTGGAAAATCAAATTCTGGTCTAGGCGTGGATAAATCATTTCCCATACTTTTTGAAAATTCTAAAAAATCATTAGTTATTAACGTACAAACAGTATGCGTTCCTAAATCTAATTGATCAGTATTACAAAAACCATCTCTGTAAAAACCTGTTATTGGATTTGTGCAGCATTCTTCTATATCTTCATTAAAAATATTTTTTTGCATATCATCTCCAGTGATCAAAATCTTTGAAATCAAAATAATTGATTCCAGATTTAACATTGAAAGAATTGTTAACCACTTGCTTTGCAACTGCTTTAGCTGAGATGCTTCTGAATTTTTTTAAAGGTCCGTATAAAAAAGGATCTACAAGTATTGAAGCCATATCGGCTAAAAGAATATCAAATCGATGTATATTCCCTCTTAAATGTCCAGGTTGAATTATATTTGTGGAATCAAATTCAATGTTAATTATTTCTTTCTCTATCTTTCCTTTAGTATTCAAATAATAATTCCAGGAATGAGGATCGGCACCAACTGCTGAAATAATCGATATATTTTTTGCTCCTGCATCTTTTGCTTTTTTTGCTATTTCAAGTTGATAAGTAAAATCTACCAAGAATAAATTCTTTTTAAGGTTTTTATTCATAATCCCCATTACATTATGAAACAAGAGTGGGTAACCCAGTGAAAGAAAGACATGATCTATTTGTGGAAGTTCTAATTCCGAAAGTTTTTTAAAATCTATAATCAGTTGTTCTGTGTTCTTGGGCAAGGTATTAATCATCCTTCGACTTAAAGCCAAAGTCTTATTTTGAGAAAGGCTTAGTTCATTAAGAATTTTGCTTCCTAAGAATCCTGTCGATCCGGCTAACAAATTCATCTCTGAATACCCTTATTTAAATTATCAGCCACCCAGCTTATGGACCAATTATGTCCCAATTTATTATTGTTATATGTGTCAGGAAGTCTAGTAACCTTGCTTCCTATGATTTCAACATTTTGTGGATCATAATTTAAATTTTGAAAAGCACCATCCAGTTTTTTGATTGTTCTCCATTCGAATAAAGAGGATTTTTTAGGCACTTGAACAGGTGTTTTATAGTTGCATATGAGAGAGAGACTTCCTAAGCCTTTAAGCGGTGCTGCAATAGTATGAATCTCTATAGGTAATTCACCTGTCCATTCTTCCATAAAAGACGCTACTAATAATCCACCATAACTGTGACCAAATAAAATTACGTTTTGGATATTCTTATTCTCCTTCAATTTTTCCTGTATCAATTCATTAAGTATATTTATGGATGGATTAACACAAGAATTATCGTCCCATCTAAAAAATGTGATTAAGTTTGTCTCTGAATTAATAACTTGCAGAGGATAAATCCATTCATATCCCCTACTATTATTCCCATGAACCGAAATAACTAAAGTTTTCTGCTTACTATCAATAAGCTCTAATTCATGAAGACCGTTAGGCATCGCCATAAGTTTTAAGCCTGCTTCAAAAACATTATCAATCGATTTAAGTTGATTTAAATTAAGTTGTTTGTCATCTTCTAAAATTGTGTCACCAGAACAACTTATAAATAGAAACAGAAAAATTAGATTGAATAAAAATTTATTCATAAAGAAAATATTGGTAATTCCTAATTATTAAAAACAACTTTTATGGATCCAGAATTTTTATCATCAGCCACTTGAAATGCTTGTTGTGCATCTTCCAGATGAAATCTATGCGAAATGATAGTTTTCCCTATTTCAATATTTTGAGATATTAATTTTGCAGCAACAGAAAAATCCCTCACTCCGTCTGTTGAGCTATACATAATAGAAGGAAATACTTGAATTTCATTCATGATCATTCTCACTCCAGGTAAATTTATTCCGTTTAGAGGAATACCTAAAAGAATAAGCCATGAGCCAGGCTTGGCAGTCTTTGCAGATAACTCAAGTGTTTGATCATTAGCAACACAATCAACAACCCGATCATAATATCCAGACAAATCACCTGCACCTAATTTTAATCCTGCTTCCTTCTGATGATCATATTTTGCATACAAATCAACATCGCAGCCTAAATGTTTAGCTGCAAGAACTGTGCATAAACCAATTGTTCCGCCACCAATAACAGCTACTCTATGTGATTCATTTGTATTAGTTTTTATCAAACCATGTAGGGAGACTGCCAATGGTTCAACGAGACATCCGTCCTGCAATGGAACTTTCTTATCCAGCTCAAACAAACAATGTTCAGGTACGAGTATTTTTTCTGCCATCCCCCCATTAGATGATATGCCTAGACCTTGAGAATTGTTTTTGCAAATATGGTAGTCACCCTTATGGCATAATGTGCAATCCCAACACGGAATGATAGGTTCAATTGCTACATGTTTTCCGTTAGAAGTTATGCCAGCTATCTCATGTCCTGCAACATGAGGAGAATGTGCACCGGAATTCAATAAATGAAGATCACTACCACAAATTCCAGCTGAAACAATATCAACTAGAACACCTTCACCTTTAGGAGTTGGAGCGTTAGCGTTGAAGCGAACCTTTCCGTCGGCATAAGAAACTGCTTTCATAACTTAGGCTCTCATAATCTTTTAAGTGCACATAGTTTGTTTCCCGAAGGATCTCTCAGATATGCTAAATAAATTTTAATCTCATCGTATTGTCTGATTCCAGGTGGGTCTTCAATTGATTCTCCACCATTCTCTATTCCGGCTTTATGCCATTCATCTCCCATTGATTCGTCTATTATATTAAAACCAATAGTGGACCCATTGGCTGAAGTAGCAGGCATATTATTTATAGGTTCAGATATGCAAAAGGTCATTCCATCCAAAAAATAGAAATATCTTTTTTGCCCTGTTAAATTTGGAAATAACCTTCCTTCATCAGCGCCCAATACACCAAGAACTTTATCGTAAAACAATTTTGATTTCTCTATATCGTTTGCACCTACCATGATATGACTAAACATATTTTTTCCTCTCAATAATTTAAATCAGGTATATCTTTTAAGAACGGCATAGAAGCGGCGGCTCCTTTTTTGGATACTGAAATGCTAGCAACTTTGTTTGCAAATTTACTAGCAGCCAATAAATCTTTACCATTCAAGATCCCATAACTCATTGCGCCTACAAAACAATCCCCTGCTCCAACAGTATCGATAGCCTTAACCTTTTCTCCAGCTATAAAAGTTTTTTTTCCTTTTGAAAATATCAAAACACCCTTTTTTCCTAAAGTAACAATCAAGTCAATAGATCTTAATAACTCAGGAAAGTTAATATCGTCTATATTTAAATCTTGATTAATCAAATTGAGTTCAATCCCCGATAGCTCTGAAAATTCTGTTTCATTTACAATTAAAACATCTGTCAATGTCAGTATCTCGGATCTGATTTTTTTGTAAGGTGCAAGATTTAGAATAGTTTTGCAATTATTTTGTTTTGCTCTTTTAAATAAATTAAACGTTTCTTTTTCATTTACTTCCATTTGACAAATGATTATTTCGGCTTCAGATAAAGAACCTTCATCTATATACGTATGCTGAGTCAATTGATTTGTTCCAGGATATGAAATTACTTCATTATTTGAGTTTTCTAGTACATTTATTAAAGCAGTACCTGACTGTCCTGCTTTTGAATTTATAAGAGAAGTATCGATATTTTCAGATGAAATCATTCTTATTAATTTCTCTCCAAATTCATCTTTACCGACAGTTCCTACAAAAGCAACTTCTGCTCCTAATCTTGATGCTGCTACAGCTTGATTTGCTCCCTTGCCTCCCAAATAAAATTCTATAGATGATGCAGTGATAGTTTCTCCTTCACGTGTGGACCTAGGAATGTATGCAAATAAATCCATGTTTATACCGCCAAAGACAATCACTTTCGCCATACCTAATTATTAAGTTTTTCTGTAATTGTTATTGTTCTCTGTATCAAATCTTCAAGTCTAAGCTCTCCTAATCCTGCGATGGATGTATTAACTTTGCCATTCCATGGTAGGTGCCATTTTTCTGGAACATTACAATCAGCAAGACCAACCAAGCCTCCTACAGTAGCCCCATTACAATCTGTATCCCATCCTGCAGCAACAGCTTCTCCAACAGCTTGATCAAAAGATTCAGAAAAACTAAGAAATGCCCAAACAACAACAGCTAAATTATTTAAACTATGAACAGGTGACATGCTTTTATATTTTTTTAAAATTTCATTAATATTCCTATTAGAATTTTTAATACCTATCTGTACTGCATCAAATGCAGAAGAGTCTTGATCAATTAATTTAAGGGCTTCTTCTACAGCTTTTTTTCTCCCATCAGTCGAAGGAATAGCTGCTGCTAGAGCTGCAATAAATGCTGAACATTCAACTGCGCATCCCCTATGAGATAACTTTGCATCAGTTCTAGCAAGTTGAGCAGCTATCTCTGGTTTTCCTGGAAGAGTCCACCCATACATATCTATTCTTATTTGAGCTCCAATCCAATCATTAAATTTATTATCGCTTGCTATGTTTAGATCAAAATCTCTTTCACCTCCAAATTGATAACTAAAATTCATATTTTCAAGAATTTTTATATACGCCTCTCTTTCAGCAGTAAAAGTTGCACCAGCGGGTAGCATGTTTATCCATGATCGGGCTACATCATCAGTTGTTAAATCAAGACCATATTGTTCAAGCATCATCAGTGCTAAAACTGTGTAAGTAATGTCGTCATCAATTTCAGCTTTAGATATTCGATTTTTACAGCAATTGAGAGCGACGCCTCTTATGTTAGGGTTTTCTATATAGTTTACGTAATCTCTTAAAGGTAAAGAATTTGCGTCTTGTAAATATTTTTGGAGTGAATCAAAACCCTCTCTCATGGATAACATTTCCAATGGTTTGCCTAAAAGACATCCTGAAATTCTTCCTTGCCAAGCTGCTCTAATCCTTTCTTCCATAAAAAACCTCAAAGATAAATTGACATAAAGAAAATGAATAATCAATATGATAAAAATTCATTTCAATGAATATTGGGAGATTCAATGATATATAAAACTGTTACTGAGTTAGTAAAATTAATTCAAAAGAAAGAGGTTTCTTCAGTAGAAATATTAGATAGTTTACTAAAGAGAATTAAAGATAAAAATCCTCAGATAAATGCAGTAGTAGCTCTTGATGCTGATAGAGCTATGGAAAAGGCTAGAAAGGCTGATGAACTTACCATGCAGGGAAAAAAAATAGGTCCTTTGCATGGAATTCCAATGACTATAAAAGATGCTTACGAAGTCGAAGGTTTAGTCTCTACTGGAGGCGATCCGAATTGGAAGAATAATATTCCAAGCAAGAATGCAGAAGCAGTCCAGCATTTAGTTAATGCAGGAGCTATCATTTTTGGAAAGACAAATGTTCCTTATCACTCAGCAGATATACAAAGTTATAATGAAATATATGGGGTATCTAACAACCCATGGGATTTTGAACGAACTCCAGGAGGTTCCTCTGGAGGATCTGCTGCTTCTCTTGCAGCTGGAATGTCCCCTTTAGAGTTAGGTTCTGATATAGGTGGATCAATTAGAACTCCTGCTCATTTTTGTGGAGTTTATGGACATAAGCCTACATATAATATTGTCTCAGAAGTTGGGCATTTACCCCCACCACCAGGATTTATTCTTACCGGAAATGGCTTGTCAGTTGCAGGACCTCTTGCAAGAAGTCCAGAAGATCTTGAGATTGCAATGAAAGTTTTAGCTGCCCCTCAATCTCAAGACAGTGTTGCATGGAGCATAAAATTACCTAAACCAAAAATTAATGATGTCAAGAAGTTGAAAGTTGCTGTATGGCCAGAAGAGGAATCAGCAGAAATTGATGAACAAATAAGAAGTCTCATTGACGAGACCGCTGAGGATCTGAGATCAGCTGGCGCTCAAGTTGAGGAGGTCTCTCCACCTTTTACGTTTAATCAAGTTGACGATATTTACAGCAAACTTGTCCATCCAATCATGTCAGCAGGAGCTGATAAAGAAACACTTGCCTCCATAGACGCGCTTGCCTTAGATCTAAAGGATGATGATTTTTCTGAGCTAGCTAAAATTGCGAGAGGTACTTCATTGAGAGCTCGTGATTATGTAGTTAATAATGCCAGAAGGCATTTCATTAAACAAAAATGGCAAAAATTTTTTGATGAATACCATGTCATGCTATCTCCAGTTTGTGCTGTTCCAGCGATTAAACACAATCATGCACCATTAATTGACAGAACAATTACTGTAAACGGAAAAGAAAAACAATATTGGCATACTACTATATGGGCAGGGCCTGTTGTGATGGCTAATCTTCCAAGTACAAGCGTACCGATTGGATTAACAAAAGAAGGTTTGCCAGTAAATCTACAAGTGATAGGTCCTCATCTTCATGATTTAACCTGTATTGAAGTCTCAAAAATGATTAGAGATATTCGAGGCGGCTTTAGAATCCCGCCTGGTTTTGAGTAACTTATTTTTTAAACCAATCAAGGTAAGATCCCATAACAGATGAGAATTCTTCTCTTTCAGAAAGCTCTATCAAATGATGAATAGTCTTAGGATATAAAATTTTTATATTTTTTGAGATTATCTCAAAACCTTGATTAGCTAGTGATTCCTCGTAATGACCCTCTCGCAAGAATTGCGAAAAATCACAAACAAATGAAATATCTGCAAGAGATAGCTTGTTTCCAGCAATATATTTATTAGTAGACAAGGAAAGTTCAATTCCATCTAAATAAAATTCATACGCAGATTTCATTCTCTCATAAGTGTAAGAATTCAAATTTTCAATCGATAAAATATAAACTTGATGTTCTCTTGAAAAAACTAGGTTTGCATCTAAAAAACTATCTATTCTGGAACTAAGTGAAGAATCTTTACCCCCGTACAGTTCAGTTGAAGAACTCATTCTAGTTACTGCTCTCATAATACTGTTGGATTCAAAAACTCCTATTTTATTTTCTCCTACGAAGGCTGCTGGTACCGTTCCAAATGGGTGTTGATTTAGGAATTCTGATGTTTTAAAGAGATCTCCGGTGAAGCCCCTTTTGCCTTCTAACCTGTGAGGACTGCTTTGTTTTTCTTCTTCTTCTAAAATTCTTGCATCATAATCCCAAAGCCAGTTTGGAAGGTTTCTTGGTTTATCACCAATGACCTCAACTTCAACATTGCATAATTTCCCAGCAATAACTGCTTTCCAGACTCTTGGATTTGGTAAATATGAGAATATTCTAATCTTTGACATTAATATTTTATCCGAGGGATTTTGAAAAAAAGTGTTTCCGGCACAAAGAAATGTAAGTTTCATTTCCACCAATTAGAATCTGATCACCCTCTTCAACAATTTTTCCATCTTCAGAAACTCTAACAATCATTGTAGCTTTTCTTCCGCACCAGCAAATCGTCTTAATTTCTTTTATATTGTCTGCCCAAGCTAAGAGATATTTACTTCCTTCAAATAATTTTCCCTGAAAATCCGTCCTGATGCCAAAGGTTAAAACAGGAATATCAAAATCATCTACTATTGTAGATATTTGTTTGATTTGCTTCTTTTTTAAAAATTGAGCTTCATCGATTAAGACACAAGCAATTTTTTTTATTTTTGATGCAGTCTTAAAAAGTTCAAATAAATTTGTATTTTCATCAAAAACTTCAGCTTTCTTAGAAAGACCTATTCTTGAAGTAATGTTTCCTTTTCCACCCCTATCATCCTTTTGAGAAGTAATTATCAGTGTATCCATTCCTCGCTCTTGATAATTATGGCTTGCCTGAAGCAATGCTGTTGATTTACCAGCATTCATAGATGAATAATTAAAATATAATTTAGCCAAGTCTAAAAGGTTAAAAATACAATATAATTGAATTAATGAGTTTTTACGAAAAAAAAATATTACCCAAAGTTCTTGATTTGCTTTGCGGATCATCTCCTATTAATTATCAGAGAAAAAAAATTGTTCCTAAAGTAAGTGGTAATGTTCTTGAAATTGGAATTGGCTCTGGATTGAATCTTCCGCATTACAATGTTTCCAATATAAGCAACATAACTGCTTTAGATCCAGCAGAAGAATTAACTGATATTGCAAAAAAAAGAATTTCTGAATTAGATCTCGATATTGATGTAATAAACTGTGGAGCTGAAGAAATTCCACTAGAATCAAAATCCTTTGATTCAATACTTGTTACTTATACCTTGTGCTCTATTGAAAACTTAGACGACTCGATGAAGGAAATAAGAAGAGTAATCAAGGATGATGGAACACTATTTTTTTGCGAACACGGAATTGCTCCCGACCTAAAAACAAAGAATTGGCAAAATAGGATAAATCCTATTTGGAAAAGGTTAATGGGAGGGTGCAATATCAATAGGGACATACCTGAAATAATTTCTAACTCAAAATTAGAGATTGTAGATCTAGAGACAATGTTCCTTCCAGGTACGCCTAGAATTGCGGGTTTTAATTATTGGGGAACAGCAAGAACTAATTAGATTCAATAAGTCAGACATCTGTAAGTAATTTGGCTTTTATGTTTTCCTGAATCGAATATTTCTTTTAATTCACCTTTTTCAATATCAAGCATCAAATTCCAATTGCCATAAGAATTATTTAAATTGGCAATTTTTTTATTAGCTTTAATAAATTTCTTACTCTTTCCTGTAATTTTGTATTTCAGAGGTGTTAGTTTAAATTTTTGAGGGTATTTTAGAATTTCATTTTTTTTAAAATCTATTTCGTAAATTAATACCATTCTAGTCTGGTCAATGGTTTTTTTTCCTTTTTCGTAATGGACGCTTTGAACATTCTCACAATTTAATTTCATATCCATTGAAAAAAGAAAGGGTGTAAATAAAAGAATAATTAAATATTTCATTCCTAAAATACAACTAAACGCCCTCAGAATTACCAAATGTCTTGGTAATATCTGGTCCCCATTGCATTCCTGCAGCTTCTGAAATGTCAATTACTCCTGGTTTTACTTGATTATCAAACAAATCTCCATCAGTTTGATGTTCATGAACGTGCCCGTAGGGAGAACGCCAATAGTCGAAAATTTGACTTCCTGCATAGTGTCTTCCTATACCCCATTCATGTTTATAATTTTTATCTTTTAGAACTTCATGACCTAGAAAAATGTCATCCATTTCAACAACTTCATAGGCGCAGTGGTTTAATCCACTTTTTAGATCTGATGAAAGGTTACTCTGCAGTAGAAATGAATGATGATCAGTTAATTTTTTTCCAAGATCACATCTACAAAATAGAGCTACATAAATACCAGAGCCTTTACCTAGTTCCACTTTATCGGAAGGAATAAGACCTAAATGTTTGTTATACCAATCAAAAGAAACGGATGGATCACTAACGTTGATTGCTAGATGCCCAAGTTTTTTTATTTTAGAACTTCGAGGCTTGCCAACTCTTCTAGGTTGATTTTTTCTTAGGCTAGTTTCTTTTCCAATTCCTCCAGAATTAAATGGTTCTGCAATGAGATCTTTCTTATTAAACTTTTTCGTTTTCATGCCAAATATCACTTCAACTTTCAAGCCATCTGGATCGAGGGCTTCGACCACAAAACCGCCTCCAGGAGATTTTAATTTTTTTACTTCGCTAAAATCTTCTGATTTAGATAATTTATTTAAGTCGTTTATCGATTTTGCATAAAAAGCAGAGCCAATAAATTTCTTTTTTCCTTTTATTGTCTTATGTATAAATTTATGTGGACCCAAACCTTGCATGTAAAGTTCAGTATTAGTCTTTTTTGTAGTAACTAATCCAAAATCTTTAAGAAATGCTTCCTGCTTATTTAAACTTGGTACTTGCAAAATAGGGTATGCAACATCTATAACTTTAATCATCTTTTTATTCTAAAATATTTTAAATGTCCGACAAAATTTTTGATATTGGAATTATTGGTTACGGTCCAGTTGGTGCAACTTTAGCTGGCTTACTATCCTCTCTTGGGCTCAGTGTAGTTGTTATAGAAAAAAATGAGGGAGTTAGTCCAACCGCAAGAGCAATTAACACTGATTCTGAGCAACTAAGAACATTTAATTTTCTTAATATTGCATCTAAAGTTATTTCAAATTCAAGAACAGTCTGCAGAGTTCATTTTACAGATTCAGAGTTCAATCCTTATTCAACGATTAATGTCCCCAAAGAGGATACTTTAGGATGGCCTCCTACTCTTCTTTTTTATCAACCAGAACTCGAGACCATAATTAGAACAAACAATAGAAAATACAAAAAGTTAGAAATTTTAGAAAATACTGAATTGGTAAATATTGAGAACAAAAATCCCATAAGATTAAATGTTAGAAATAATAGAGAAAATTCATCAATTTATTGTAAATATCTTGTTGGTTGTGATGGTGCAAATAGTTTTGTCAGAAAATATATCAAAGCAAGGTTAATTGATTTTGGTTTTGATCAAGATTGGATTGTTATCGATGCTCATACAACAAAAAAATTAAATATTTCCAAGGATGAAGTGCAGCAAATATGTGATCCTAATCGATTAAAGACATATGTTCCTGGCAGAAGAAATCATGAAAGATTTGAATTTAAGCTTCTTAAAGGAGAATCAGAAAAAGATTTCACAAAAAAGAAAGTATGGGAACTTTTATCACCTTGGATAAATAGAAATAACAGCAAAATAGAAAGAGCAGTGGTTTATAAATTTCATGCCTGTATCGCAGATAAATGGAGAGATAAAAATATATTTATTGCAGGTGATGCGGCACATCAAATGCCACCATTTCTTGGCGCTGGAATGGGAACAGGTATAAGAGATGTATTTAATTTAGCTTGGAAAATTTATTTAGTAATAAAAGGTAAGGCTGGTGAAAACCTTCTTGAAACTTATCAACTTGAAAGAGAACCTCATGCTAATTGGACTATTCAACAAGCTAAAATAATTGGTGAAATGATGGAGCAATTTTCTTACAAAGAAAAAGGTGAAAAATATATTCCCTCTAACACTGGCTATGGTGAAGTTTTTCCTCATTTAACAAATGGATATTATGGAGATCCAACTGATGGACTTATCGCAACTCCATTTTGTAGATTTGATTTAGATGGTTCTAAAAAAGATAGTGATGGATATTTTGGATGGAATTTTGGATTGATTACCAAAAAAAAATTAACAAAAGAAGTAGATTTAATTTTAAAACAAATGAATATTAAGGTTCTAATAGTCACTCATCCTAAACTTAAAAATTATTTTGAGGGTGCTAACTACTTATTGATAAGACCTGATAAATACCTATTTTCTAGATCGAAAACCACATCAGAATTAAAAAAAGCTTTAAGTGAATTAGAAAACCAATTTTCTCTAATTACATAAATTTTTGTTTTGAAAAATTCTCAAAAATTTTATTGATAGTCCTGGTAATAGAAAAACTTAGGAATCTAGAAAACCTATCTTGCATATTTTTTTTAGGTTTGAAGGAAACTTCAAAAATATCAAATTTTTTGTTTTGTTCAATAAGATAAGAATCACTTGTCTGGATTTTATCAACTAAACCAACTTCTATAGCCTCAATACCCTGCCAGACTTCTCCGGTAGCAACTTTATTAACATCCAAAGATGGACGATATTTAGCGACATGTTTTTTAAATAGTTCATGAATATTTGCCAAGTCATCTTTGAATTTTTCTCTACCTTCGTCTGTATTTTCTCCAAACATAGTTATTGTTCTTTTATATTCACCTGCTGTATGCATTTCATATTCAATATTATTTTTCTTAAGCAGTTTATTGAAATTTGGAACAGCTCCTATAACTCCAATAGACCCAATAAGCGCGAATGGTGAAGCTATAATTTTATCTGCGATGCATGCCATCATATAACCTCCAGATGCAGCAACTTTATCGATACAAACAGTTAATTTAATCTTTGAATCTTTAAGACGAGATAATTGAGCAGCTGCAAGACCGTACCCGATGACTGTCCCTCCTCCACTTTCTAAGTTCAACACAACTTCCTGACACTTAGTATCAGCATTAAGGATTGATGATATTTCTTCTCTTAGCTCCTCAACTTGGGATGCCTCAATGTCACCATTAAAATTTAAAACAAAAATATGCTTTCGGGATACCTTTTCCTTTTTTTTGTTTTTATTCTCTTTTTTTATGTTTTTCTCTAAAACTTTCCTCTCTTTTGCTGATAAAACTGAAAGTTTGAGATCATCAGCAGTATTGGCATATTTAGTAGAGAGATTTTTAACACGCAAACCTCCAGAAGAAGAACCAGAACTGGATTTTATAGAGCTAATGATTATTAGAATCGGGATAACTATAGCTACGGCTACTGTTAGTGCTTTTAATAAGAAGATTAAATACTCAAATAAGATTTCCATAATTTAAATAAAAAGACTGACTACTGTTCCGGTTAGGCAGGAGGCAAGTGTAGCAGCAAAAAGTGCTCTAAAAGCAATTTTTAATAACGTGCCTCTAATATCTGGACATATTGCTGAGAGACCTCCCAGAAGGATGCCAACACTAGATATATTTGCAAAACCACAGATTCCATAAAGCATTATTAACTGACTTCTCTCGCTTAAGATATTGGTATCTAAATCTCTTAAATCATTAAAGGCAATTAGTTCATTGAAAATCGTTTTTGTCCCTAGAAGGTTTCCAGCAGGAATAATTTCAGAAAAAGGTATCCCCATTAACCAGGCAATAGGAGCAAAAATAAAAGCTGCAATTCTCTGAAGAGATAAAGGCTCTCCATAGACATTTGGAATGATACCTAGCATGAAATCTGCCAAAGCTACCAAGCTTAAAAAAACTATAAGCGAAGCTATTACAGACAAGAACATGTTTAATCCGTCTTTTGTACCAACGCTGATAGCATCCATTGAACTCTCATACATCTTTAAATCTTCTTTAGCGGTCTTTAATTCGGTTTGAGCAGAGGGTATCAATATATTTGAAAACATTATTGCTGCAGGAACGGACAAAATAGATGCTGTTAAGAAATGACCTATGACACCTGAAAATTTATCATCTAGCCAAGTAATGTATAAAACCATAACGCTTCCAGCAATAGTCGACATTCCAACAGTCATGATAATAAGCAAATCTCTCTGATTCATTTTGTTTAAATAAGGCTTAATCAATAAAGGAGCCTCTAATTGTCCTAAAAATATATTAGCTGTTGCAGCTAACCCAATAGGTCCTTTTGCATCTAAAGGCTTTTCAAATAATTTTGCTAAAAGCTTTATAAGAAAAGGCAATATTTTCCAGTGCCATAACAAAGCAGAAAGAGCAGATAAAAAAATTAACATTGGCAGGAAAGTAAATGCGAATATCGGTAAATTCTGATTATTCGAAACTTCGAAGGGTGCTTCCCCTCCACCAAGATAACCAAAAACAAATGAGCTTCCTTCAATTGCTGATAATCGTAATGACTCAACAGCAATGCTCATTACGTCAAAAAAGGACGATATAAACGGTATCTCTATAAGGATAAAAGCTAAAGATGTTTGTATTAATAAAGCATAAATTATGAATTTAACTTTTATTTCCTGAATAGATTCACTGAAAGGAAGGGCAATCAAAATTAATACAACTATTCCTATGAGTGATTGAATAATCATTATTATTTTAATTTAATTTCAGCTAGCCTTTGATTTAAATAATCGTCTGCTGTTATTGGATCAGGATAGTGATTATGACTACCTAGCAAGGATTCAAGAGGCTTAATTAAAAAATCAGATCTAGGATGAAGAAAAAATGGAATAGATATCCTTTGAGTATTCATCTCTTCTCCATTTGTCACTCTATGAGTTGCAGAAACAAGATATTTATTTGTATATCTTTGCAACATATCGCCTACATTAACTACTATTTCATCCCTGGAAAAATCTGCTTTGAGCCACTTATCTCCATTAAGCACTTCAAGTCCAGGTTGATGCCCACCAATTAGAAGAGTAATGAAGTTTATGTCTTCATGAGGAGATGCTCTTAAAGAATCTGTATTGAAATTTTCAATTTTAGGGTAATTGATTATTCTCATAATGCTGTTACCTTTTTCAATAACCTCATTAAAGAAGTTATTATCTAGACCTAAGCCTATACCTATAAGCTCCATAATATCTCGACCTAAAAGATCAAACTGATTATATAAATCCAGAGAAAGTTTTTTATGATTTTTTAATTCATCGATCCATATATTTTTTGGATTAGTTAAATTATCTCTTCCAACATGCCAAAATTCCTTCAAATCTGGTCGATCGTAATTTTTGGCAGTTTCTGTTTTGAACTTAGTAAAACCTCTAGCTCCTCCAATATCTGGAACTATAAATGATTCTTTTACGTTGTCAGGAAAATTAAAAAACTCCTGATAAATGTCTAAACAATTCGAAATTAAATCTTTATCAATGGTGTGATTGAAGAAGACACAAAAACCATAATCATGAAATGCATTTATGGTATCTTTTGCGAGAGATGTTTTATCTTTATCAAATAAGTCAAAATCTAGACGGGGAATACTTTCTTTACCTGAAATCATAATGTCCGGAGATTATAGCAACAAAAATGTTTCAATCTTGAATGTTGGTAATGTTTTAGTAGATATTGAAATAACTATATCTGACGATGAATTATCTAAATTACCTATAAAAAAAAGTGGAGCAATAGAAATTGATGCAATTCAATTGAGTGAATACTTAGATGTTTATCGAGATCAAATAACAAATAGATATCTTGGCGGATCAATATTTACAACTGCGGCTACATCATCTGTTTTTAAGGTTGATAACACTTTTCTTGGTTCTGTTGGAAAAGATCGTGATTCAAAATTCTTAATAGACACCATGAATTCATATCCTATTAAAACTTATCTTAATGTAGATCTTCAGCAAACTGGATGTTGTTTAATTTTTTTAACTCCTGATAAAGAGAGAACAATGGCAGCATGTCCTGGTGCAAGCAGTCAATTAACACTTGCTAATTTTAATGATTTGGAAACTATAGATTATATATTTACTGACTTATATTCGCTTAATTCTGATATTAATAAAAAAACAATTAGTCACTTGTTATCATCTAATAAAAATTTAATTCTCAGTCTTTCGGATATTAGCGTTATGAGAAAACATATGGATTTTATAAAAAAATACTCTGATCAAACCTTCTTAATAGCTGGCAATGAAAAAGAAATGAAATTTCTTCAGCAGTCTATGAATTCATCCTTCTTAGAGAGTTCCAATAAAACAAAAAAAGTGTATTTAATAACAAAGGGGAATCTGGGTTCTGAAGTTATTCACAATGGTAAGTCATTTATCTCTAATTCCATTGAAACTGAAATTGCATCTTTAAATGGCGCAGGCGATACATTTCTTGGTGCTTTTTTAGGAAATTATTTTCAAAGTAAAGACATTCAGCAATCTGCAGATATAGCTAATTATTTCTCTCATTGCTCAATTCAGAGATTTGAAGCCTGTTTAGATTTTCCAAACCTACTAAAAGCGAAAAACGCCGCAAAAGCGGCGTTTTCGTCTTAGATTTAATATTAGAATCTGTAATAGAATCCAAATTTAACTTCATAAGTACTAGCGTAAGGGCTAATGCTTGAACCTCTTGGAGAATAAAGTCTGTCGTAGACATATCTTCCTTCATCATCAATCTCACTTAATCTAGCTACTTTTTGCATACTTGGAAATCCAGGTTCTCTAAAAATTCCATATTTAGAATTAACTAAATTACCTAGGTTTTTGATAACCATGTAAATTTCTGCTTCATGATCTGGAGCAAATCCAGGAAATTCTTGGGCAAGTTTAAGGTTAATAGAAGTATTCCATGCACCATCGATTGAATTTCTAGGACAATATTGGCCCCTAGGACAGCCAGCAGCATCAGTTATAGCAAAGAAAGCTGCAGGGCTTATACCATCGAAGACTACGTTAGGATCAGCTGCATTAGTTGGTACATAAAGTAATGACTGATCAGTAAAAGCAGGTGTTTGTCCATGTTCCTCACCATCGTAAGTGTATGAGTAAGATCTACTTTGGAATCTATTAATGAATAACGAAGCTTTAAAACGATAACCACCTTCTATTGTGACGGGTTGATATCTCAACGTTGCAGTAATCCTCTCTGGGATAACATGATTGGATTGTGCAACAGTAGGATTGTTTCTATCTATTGTGGCAACTCCTGTAAAGTTGGAGTAAGCAACAGATGAAGTCATCGGAGTTACGTCTTGAAGAGAAGTATTAGCATATCCTATAGAAAATCTTACGTCACTTTCTCGCCATAGCTTACTCAATGATAATGAATAAGTTAGACCAACTGGACTTTGACTAGAATTGGTAAGTTGAAAGTCAAACGGACCAAAACAAGTAAATGAATCTCTAGCGTTTCCACCAGAGCAATTATAGTAAGGTCTTCCAGTGAAATCTGTTTCTCCTGTCTTAGAAACATTAATATCATTGATGATAGCTGGATTTTCAACTTCAGTTGCAATTACGTCCATATTGAATAAAAGATCTTCAACTCCAAAACTAGAATTTAGACCTAATGCAAATTTGTGGACAATTGGGACTTCGAAATTAGCATCTGTGGTGTTTGTATCTGTATCTGCAGATCCACTTTGTACTTTGGCTACTAAAGAACACGGAACGGCATATCCTGGGCCTGCATCGGTAGGAGCTCCAGTATCACTGTTACACATAGGCTCAGTGAAGATTTCCATATTTCTTTGATTAACCTGAATTGCAGTCACACCATCATTAGAAAACATATTTGAGTACCATACGTTAGGATTACCTCCAGAAAAGCCTCCATACCCACCATAAACATTAGTGAATTCAGTTACTTGAGTATTGAATCCAATACGGAGCATTAAAGCATCAGCACCATCATGAGTGATTGTATTTGAGTAACCGTAAGCAGCTTTAAAAGTTGGATTCTCTGCAGGTTTCCCATCAACCATATAAGTATCATATCTCAGGCCTATTACGATTTCGGTGTTACCAGTTTGTATTTCATCTTGAAAAAATATTGTTGCAAGACCATAACCCCAATCCGCAGCAGCTGCGTTTTCATTAAGCGAAGGAGTGTTACCAAAGTAGACTCTAGCGAGACCCGCATCAAAATCATCAATACCACCATAGAAATCCCATTCACCATTGAGGGAATGCTGCATAAATAAATTGAAAATATTTGTATCTTCAAATTCAATTCCATAAGTTAAAAGATGATTATCAACTAAATGATCAAGAGAAAATTGAAGAATGGTCGTTGAGTAGTCCATCTTATTAGCCTGTCTGGAATCATCTGTTCCACCAAGGTAAACAGTACCTTCAGAATTATTAGCTGGATTTACTACATCAATTTGAAAATCTCCAAATGGTCCACCTAGTCCTATTTGTCTGTTATCAACATCTCTGAAACCTACCCTTAACTCGCTGCTAAGGTTGTTAGAAATTTGAGAATAAAGCTCTAAGTTAAGCGCGAGCATTTCATGACCTCTTTCATAAAAGTGCTTGCTGAATTCAAATTCACTTGGTGATGAATCGGATGCTTGGTTATTAAATCCGTCGTTGTAATTAAATGTAATCGATAAGGAATTATTTTCGTCAGCTTCAACATCAAATTTTGCAAGAAATTTATTGTCGTAACTGTCTAATGCTCCACCAATTGATCCAGGATCAAAACCATATTTATTTTTAGCTATATCAACAATTCTGTCGAAATCTGCAGCACTTAAAAAATCTAGCTCAGAAGGAGCACCAGAACCCTGAGGCCCAAAAGGATCAACATCAACATCATCATATCTCTCAACAGAAATAAAGAAGAAGGCTTTGTCTTGAACAATTGGACCACCAAGAGTAAATCCGTATTTATTCTCTTCAAAAGGTACCATGTTTCCTTTGACACCATCAATTTCAGTTCCAACTAAATCATCACCCGCATACTCATAGTAAGCGCTTCCGCTAATCTCATTGGTTCCAGATTTAGTAACTGCATTTATTACACAAGCTGAAAAACCGCCATACTTAACGTCAAATGGAGCGAATTCAGCAGATACTTGTTTTATTGAATCAAAAGAAAAAGGCAATCTATTGGTTGGGTAACCATTACTGTTCAGTCCAAAACCATCATTCATTGGTATGCCATCTATTGAAAAAGTATTGTATCTAGGATTTTGTCCGTTACATTGCAGACCTCTGTATGCCGAAGAAGAAGTTATATCAACGTATAGTCTTGGATCTTCTGCAAGAACTTCTTTGATATCTTTGTCATAAGCTACAGCAGCATCAAGATCCTCAGCGTTAAATACTTTATTTGGACCCAAGGCAACTTGCGCCTGAGCTAACTGTTCTCCTGTTACTACAAGAGACTCGAAGTCAGACAGGACAACATTTAAAGATAAAGTTTGACCCAGATTTAAGAAAACATCTTGATAAATCTGTGAGCCTACACTTGAAGTTACAGTTACGGTATAAGGACCTCCAACTGCAAGGTTTGTTAAAACGAACGCACCAGATTCATTACTAGAAGTCGTACTGGATTTGTTTGTTGAATTATTAACAATAGTTATTTCAGCATCTTCTAAAGCATTGCCTGAAAGGTCAGTCACTATACCTTTGAAATTGGATGTAGTTTCTACTGAAAAAAGAAAACTGCTTAAAAAAGCTATCAGAAATAATTTAATTAAATTTTTGGGGATCATGTTTATTCGCTCCTTTAAATAATGATGAATTTTAATTAAAAATTTATATAGCTATGTTACAACTAAGAAAATTTATTAGGTCAATTTTTTTATTATATTAAATATATTTTTTTAGAACTTTAGGATATATAAAATTTCCATCTTCTGTTTGATAATTTTCAAGTATAGCAGCAAGAGTTCTTCCTATTGCTAGTCCAGAGCCATTTAATGTATGACAAAACTCATTACCTTTGTCAGCTTTGTATTTCAAATTAGCCCGTCTCGATTGAAAATCAGTAAAATTTGAACAAGATGATATTTCTCTATAGGTATTTTGACTTGGAAACCAAACTTCCAGATCAACCGTTTTTGCGGCAGAAAATCCTGTATCTCCTGATGACAGGATGACTTTTCTGTAAGGCAACTCAAGTAACTCAAGAATTTTACTCGCGTCCTCTATTAATTTTGTATGTTCAACTTCGGATATATCTGGATGGCAGATTTTAACAAGTTCAACTTTATCGAATTGGTGTTGCCTTATTAAACCTTTCGTATCTTTGCCGTAACTTCCGGCCTCGCTTCTAAAACAAGGTGAATGGCAGACATATTTTAGAGGTAATTGATCCAATTTAAGTTTTTCATCTCTGTGAAGATTAGTAACAGGAACCTCTGCTGTTGGAGCTAAATAAAGATCAGGAGTTTCAGTCAGCTTGAATAAATCTTCTTCAAATTTAGGAAGTTGTCCTGTACCAATTAAAGAAGACTTATTTACGATATAAGGAACATACAGTTCCTCATAATCATGAATTTTTACGTGAGTATCAATCATAAACTGTCCAATTACTCTGTGTAATTTTGCTAGTTCTCCACTTAAAACAGTAAATCGACTCTTGGCAATTTTCACTCCCCTACCCAGATCAGTTTTTTCAATAAAAACAGAATGGGACTTGGGCTCAAAAGAAAATTCCGGAATATTGCCAATTTCCTCAATAATATGATTTGAGGTTTCATCTTCCCCAATGGGAACAGACTCATCCAAAAGGTTAGGAATGTCCAGAAGAAACTCATCAATATTATGTTGAATTGTCTGAAGTATGTCCTTGTCTTGTTTTACAAGTGCGGATAAAGATGAAGCCTGATCTTTTAAATTGTCATCATCCTTAGACATAGAAATTTCTTTTGATAATTTATTTAAACTTTCCTGATTAGTTTCCAGATTGACCTGAGCTATTTTTCTTTCCTCCTCAAGCTTATTCCATTGATCAATATTGAGAACGTAACCTCTAGAAGATAGATTTTTTTTAACTACTTCCGGTGATTGGATTAAAAGTTTTTTATCTAGCATGCTTAATTAAGAAATATTTTTTCTGTTTTGTCTGAAACTTCTGGTTCAAATGATACCTTTTTATCTAATTGTTCGTATTTAAATAAATCTACAGTTGATATTCTTTCAAATAGATCTTCATAAATTATTTTTTTTATTTTTTTATTTTCAAAATCAATCTTGATATTTTTAAGGTAAAAGTTATCTAACGGATCAGAATATAGACAAGATCCATCAGAGCAATTTACTTTAGAAAAAAAATCACAAATTAAACTTGGCTTATTAAACAATAAAAATGCTGGCGATTGATTTGTTGATTCACCTGTCTCTTCTATTATTAATTGATCCATTTCAAGATCATGCCTAAAAATCTTATTCTTATTGATTATTAATTCCTCTTTAGGAACTGAAGATGAGACCTTTATCTTTGCATAATCTCTGTAAATATTGCCTGCAATAAGATCAGATGAATCATTAAAATTCTGTTCATACGTTACTTGGAAAGTTATATTTTCATCCAAAAAAAATTGTATTTTTGAAATATCGCAGGCTATTAAACTGAAAGAATTCAAAATTAAAAATAAAAATATGGATGATTTAATCAAGTTCAACTTTTTGAGATAAAACTTCTCTGTTCCCATTGGAGTTCATTTCACTGACGATTCCTGCACTTTCCATCGTTTCTATTAATCTTGCTGCTCTGTTGTAACCTATTCTAAATTTTCTTTGGACAGCTGATATAGATGCTCTTCTAGAATCTATAACAAATGCAACTGCTTGGTCATAAAACTCATCTTTCTCTTCATCGGATTCTCCATTTGGTCCTTCAGAAGATTCTGGAGATTTAGTGACTTCTTCTAAATAACTTACAGTTTGTCTGTTTTTCCAATCTTCGACAACTCTGATAATTTCTTCCTCGCCTACATACGCACCATGAACTCTTAAAGGAATCGATGTTCCTGAAC
>ENA-OSEY01000785-OSEY01000785.1-marine-metagenome-genome-assembly--contig:-NODE-785-length-22461-cov-2.847927_pt1 | contig 22461 bp, 22 predicted proteins | sample MGYA00248465_ERZ534230 | MGnify/ENA primary metagenome ERZ534230 (study PRJEB26409, sample SAMN06344110) | marine metagenome | isolation source: Sea water from surface | place: Atlantic Ocean:Southern...
TTATTAAATATACTTTAATATAACAGCTATTTTAAGTTTTTGATATATTTCTAGGTATTTCTTGCGCCTATATTAATAACAGTGATATGAATAGTTAAATATAAAAAAAACGGTATAAATATGAAAATTAGCAAACAGGAATTATTAAAATGTTCTAGTGGTGAAATGTTTGGGATAGGAAACCCACAATTGCCAATGCCTCCAATGCTTATGTTTGATAGTATTTGTGACATTTCTAAAGATGGTGGAATAAATAAAATGGGGCATGTGATTGCAGAATTGGTAATTAGTCCAGATTTGTGGTTTTTTGATTGTCATTTTGTTGGTGACCCAGTAATGCCAGGCTGTCTTGGCTTAGATGCTCTATGGCAATTAACAGGATTTAATCTAGGTTGGAGAGGACTTAAAGGTCGTGGTAGGGCACTTGGAGTTAGTGAGGTAAAATTTAAGGGAATGGTAACTCCAAGTACAAAACTAGTTAAATATGAGATTAATTTTTCAAGAGTTTTAGATAGAAAGCTTAAGCTAGGAATATCTGATGGTAAAGTATTCGCTGATGGTGAAGAAATTTTTGTTGCTAAAGGACTAAAAGTTGGATTATTTGAAAATTAACATTTTAAAAGAATTTTATTTTAGTTAATTCCCAGAGGAAAAATTTTATGAAAAGAGTAGTTGTAACAGGTTTAGGTATTGTTTCATCGATTGGAGTAGATGCAACAGAAGTAACAGAATCTTTAAAAAATGGAAAATCTGGTATAACATTTTCTGAAGAATATGCATTCCATGGTTTTAGGTCTCAAGTTCATGGCATGCCAAAAGTTAATCTATCTGATCGAATAGATAAAAGACAATTAAGATTCATGGGTGATGGAGCTGCTTTCAACTATATTGCAATGGAACAGGCAATAAAAGATAGTGGTTTAACTGAGATGGAAGTATCGAATGAAAGAACTGGTCTTATAGTCGGATCTGGTGGACCATCTACAAAGAATTTATTTGCCGCACATCAAATAGTACTAGAAAAAAAGAGTCCTAAAAGAATGGGTCCTTTTATGGTTACAAGAGGAATGTCTTCTACTAATTCGGCATGTTTAGCTACTCCATTTAAAATAAAAGGAGTTAACTATTCAATCTCATCAGCTTGCTCCACATCAGCTCATTGTATTGGAAATGGGTTAGAGCAGATTCAATTAGGGAAACAAGACGTAATATTTGCAGGGGGGGGTGAAGAATTAGATTGGACACTGTCTTGTCTTTTTGATGCAATGGGCGCCATGTCTAGTAAGTATAATGATAAACCAGAAATTGCGTCTAGAGCTTATGATAAGGATAGAGATGGATTTGTAATTTCAGGAGGTGCTGGAGTTTTGGTGCTAGAATGTTATGAACATGCCAAGGCTAGGGGTGCAAATATTTATGCAGAAATAACAGGATATGGTGCAACTTCAGATGGTCATGATATGGTAGCTCCTTCAGGTGAAGGTGGTGAAAGATCAATGAAACTTGCATTGTCTAATATTAAAGATAGAAAAATTACCTATATAAATGCTCACGGCACTTCAACACCTGCTGGAGATGTAGTTGAGGTTGAAGCAATTAGAAGAATTTTTGGAATTGAAAATATGCCACCTATTTCATCCACAAAGTCTCTATCTGGTCATAGTTTAGGAGCTGCTGGTGTTCATGAAGCTATATATTCTATTTTGATGATGAAATCAGGCTTTTTATCGGCAAGTAAAAATGTTTTTAACTTAGATGAATCTGTTAAATCCAATGAAATATTGATCAAATCTAGACAGAATGTTGAGTTTGATACAGTATTATCTAATAGTTTTGGTTTTGGTGGTACTAATGCAACTTTAGCTTTTAGCAAACTGATAGACTAATGCCAATTACAATTGAAAATAAGTGTGGATTAATTCTAGGTGTTGCTAATGAGAGGTCTATTGCTTGGGGTATTTCTAAAGTATTATCTAATTCTGGTGCAGAAATAGCTTTATCTTATCAAAATGAAAATTTATTAAAGAGAGTAGGTCCACTAGCAGAGAGTATAAATGCTAAAATTTGTATGTTAGCAGATGTACAAAATGAAAATTCTTTGGATAATCTTTTTAAAGAGATTAGGGAAAAGTGGGGGAAGTTAGATTTTTTAGTTCATGCATTGGCTTATTCAGATAAAGAAGAGTTAAATGGTAGATTTGTTAATTCTTCAAGAGAGAATTTTTTAAAATCTTTAGACATTTCTTGCTATAGTTTTGTAAATTTAGCAAAAAGATGTATTCCATTAATGCCTCAAGGAGGTTCTTTACTCACAGTTTCTTACATGGGAAGTCAACGGGTCACTCCAAATTACAATGTTATGGGCCCCGTAAAAGCTGCTTTAGAGTCTTCTGTAAGGTATCTTGCAAATGATTTAGGTCCTGATAAAATTAGAGTTAATGCAATTAGTCCAGGCCCTATGAAAACTTTAGCAGGAGCTGCAATTGGAGGAGCAAGGCAAGTATTTAGGGCTACTGAAAAAAATTCTCCATTGAGACAAAATGCAAATCTTGAAGCTGTTGGAAATGCAGCTCTTTATTTATTAAGTGATAGTAGTTCTTCCACTACTGGTGAAATAATATATGTTGATGGTGGATACCATGTAATGGGTCTTCCACAAATTGAAAATATCTAACTAATATTTCCTTTTTTTTTGGAGTATTTAAATGAAAAAGGTAGTGATTTTTGATGCTTATGGGACCTTATTTGATGTTAATGCTGCTGCAAGGAATTACTCCAAAGAGACAGCTGACATAAATTTTATAAATACTTGGGAAAAGGTTTCTAAATTATGGCGTGACAAACAGATTGCATATACATGGTATTATACTTCAATTGGTTATAAAACCAATTTTTGGAAAGTAACAGAAGATTCTTTGGATTATGCTTTGGAATTTTATAATTTAAAAGACAACAAAAATATAAGAAATAACTTACTAAAACTTTATAGAAAACTTGATACATTCCCAGAAGTTATGGAAGTTTTAAAGTATTTAAAATCAAGGGGTTGTTCTTCAGCTATTTTATCAAATGGAACTATTGAAATGCTTAATGATGCAGTTACGAGCTCAAACATAGGTGACTATTTAGAAGTCATTTTATCTGCTGAGAAATTGGGTTTATTTAAACCAAATAAAAAAGTCTATGAGATCGTAAATGAATATTTTTCTTGTGATAAGAAAGATGTAATTTTTATTTCATCCAATGGTTGGGACGCAGCTGGAGGGTCAGCTTTTGGATTTTCAAGTTTATGGGTAAATAGAAATGATTTACCAGAGGAAAAAGTTCAGTGGAAACCAAATTGGACTAGTTGTGATCTTAAAGCAGTTTTGAATCTGATATAAGAAAGGGACTAACAAATTGTCTAATATAGATCTTATTCTAAAAGCTCGAGAACATGGTAAAAATTTTATTTATGAGACGCCTATTTTATTTAATAAAAAATTTAATGAAATTGTAGGGAAAAATATTTTTATAAAACCAGAATGTCTTCAAGTAACTGGTAGTTTTAAATTTAGGGGGGCCTGGTGTGCAATTTCGCATTTAAAAAAAGAAAATAAAATTTCAAATGGTGTTGTTGCATATTCATCTGGAAATCATGCTCAAGCTGTAGCTTCAGCTTCTATGACTCACGGTATATCTTCTGTTATTATAATGCCTAAAGATGCACCTAAACAAAAAATCTCTAATACTTTAGGTTATAATGCTGAAGTAGTATTTTATGATAGATATAATGAAATAAGAGAACAAATTGGAGAAAATATAGCTATTGAAAAAAATTTAACACTTATAAAACCATATGACGAGCATTTAGTTATCGCCGGACAGGGGACATGTGGTTTAGAAATTATAGAACAATCTAAAAAATTAGGACTAGAAAAGGCAGAGGTATTAGTATGTTGCGGTGGTGGAGGATTATCCGCTGGGATCTCTTTAGCGCTAGAAAAATATGCTCCATATTATAAATTAAGAACTTGTGAACCAGAATTTTACGACGATACTGCTAGGTCTTTAAAATCAGGGAAAAGAGAAATTAATGAAACTACTTATCCGTCAATATGTGATGCAATTCTTACGCCTACACCAGGTGAAATAACTTTTCCCATATTAAAAAGAAATGCTAGAGAAGGTCTTGTTGCTAGTGAAACTGAAGTTTTACAAGCTATGAAACTTTTATATGAGCATTTTAAGATTGTTTCAGAGCCAGGAGGAGCAGTAGCGGCTGCAGCTGCAATTTTTTCAAAAAACAAACTTAAAGAAAAAGATATCATTGTTGTTGTAAGTGGAGGAAACGTTGATAGTGAAGTTTTTTCTAAAGCAATATCAGAAAATTAAATTTATTAAATAATCATTTATCTATTCTTAAGTTTCAAATTGTCTGTATCATAAGGACTATCTTCTACTATTGTGGCAGGCCAGAGTTGATTTAATATTTTTACTTCTAATTTTTCACCGAGATTTGCTAATTCGTTGTTTATATAACCCATCCCAATTGATTTTTTGAAAACAACAGAATATCCACCTGATGTGAGTCTTCCAACAGTCTTACCTTCTTTATAAATAGCTTCTCTTCCCCAAGGGTCACAATCTTTTGGACCATCAATTAGTAGTGTTACACATTTTGATTTTATACTACGGTTTTGAAGCCCACTTTTTCCTAAGAACTCTTTGTTTAAATTTACAAATTTATCTAATCCTGCTTCAACTAAACCTGCATCTCTACCAAGTTCGTTTCCAAAGGCTCTGTAACTTTTTTCTTGCCTCAGCCAATTTTGAGCTCTTGATCCTACTAATTTAAGGTCAAATTTTTTACCGGCCTTCAAAAGTATATCTAGAAGTTTATTTTGAAATTCTACAGGATAGTGTAATTCCCAACCCAATTCGCCGGTATATGCAACTCTAATGGCAAGTATTGGTATCATATCCAATTCAATATTCTTAGATGATAACCAGGGGAAATTTTTATTAGAAAATAATTCACTTGGTTCTTTATCATTAATCATACTAATTAAAAATTCTTTGGATTTAGGTCCTGCTATCGCAAAAGCTCCAAATTGACTGGTAACATCTTGAATTTCAATATATCCAAATTCCTTCTCTTTATCTTCAGCATTTTTAATCAAATAATCTTTATCATAATCAGTAAGGGCTCCTGCTGAAATAAGGTAAAATTCATTTTGACTCTTTCTCACTATTGTATATTCAGATCTTACTGTACCTGTAGAAGTTAAGGAATATGTTAAACTAATCCTGTTTATTTTTGGTAAATTATTGCAAGTAAACCAATCCAAAAATAGAGTAGCACCAGGTCCTTTAACTAAATGTTTAGTGAATGCAGAAATATCGATTAATCCTACTTTTTCTCTTATTGCTTTGGCCTCATTTTTAGTATATTCCCACCATTTACCTCTTCTAAAACTTCTTGAATCAAGGTCGTTAAAATCTTTTGTGGCAAAGTAATTAGGTCTTTCCCAGCCATTCACCTGACCAAATTGTGCACCATAATTTTTGAGTTTTTCATAACAGGGAAAGGTTCTAAGTGGTCTACAAGCTGGTCTTTCTTCATCGGGGTGGTGAAGAACGTAAACATGTTCGTAACATTCTTCATTTTTTCTTGCAGTATACTCTGTTGTAATCCATGAACCGTATCTCTTAGGGTCTAAACTAGTCATATCTATTTCGGCTTCTCCATTGATCATCATTTGAGCCAAATAGTATCCAGCACCCCCTGCGGCTGTTATTCCAAAAGAAAACCCTTCCGCTAACCAAAGGTTTCTAAGACCAAATGCTGGCCCTAGTAGAGGATTTCCATCAGGGGTGTAACAAATAGGACCATTGTAATCATCTTTAATACCTAGAGTTTCAGTACTTGGGATTCTTTTAATGAATGATAAATATTCTTGCTCTATTCGATCAAGATCTAATGGGAATAAATCTGCTCTGAAATTTTCAGGAACTTTATACTTAAAACGTGCAGGTGCGTTTTTTTCATATGGTCCTAATATCCATCCACCTCTTTCTTCCCTTACATACCATTTTGCGTCCGCATCTCTAAGAACAGGATGCTCATAATTATTTTGTCTGTATTCAATAAGTTTAGGATCTTCTTCAGTAACAATATATTGATGTTCTACAGGTATAGCAGCAATTTTTGTATTTAACAGATTAGCAGTATTTTGCACATGATTTCCTGTTGCAGTAACTACATGCTCAGCAATATATGTTATAGTATCTTCACTAGGAATTAGATTTCCACCCTTTTCAATCATTCTTGAGCATTTAACATGCCAAGCTTTTCCATCCCAAAAAAAAGAATCTGCTTGAGTTTTTCTTTCGATTTTGACGCCACTTGTTCGGGCACTTTTTGCTATGGCTTGAGTTAAATCAGCAGGATTTATATAACCGTCTGTAGGATGATAAATAGCCCCTTTTAGATCTTCAGAATAAACCAAGGGCCATTTTTCTTTTATTTGTTTAGGGCTTTTCCACTCATAAGGAATATTTACTGTATCTGCTGTCGAACTATATAGCATAAATTCGTCCAAGCGTTCTTGTGTTTGAGCCATTCTTAAGTTACCAACTACTTTAAAACCAATATCAGTACCTAATTCTTTTTCTAAATTTTTATAAAATTTAACTGAATAGTCGTGGATATGACTAGTTGCATACGACATATTAAATAAAGGAAGAAGTCCTGCTGCATGCCATGTAGATCCAGAAGTCAATTCATCTCTTTCTATTAATACTATATTATCCCAACCACCTTTCTGTAAGTGGTAAGCGATGCTGGCTCCTACAACTCCACCGCCAACTATTAGAACTTTTACATGTAATTTCATTTAAAATCCTTACTGAATTTGGTAATTATTATATATTTTATTTATTATAGTGGCTAAGTGTTTTGGTAGACAATGATAATATTTACTATTTAAAATTTTCAATTATTTAATGACAATTTTTATGACTTTTCATCTCTTGATTGCCATTACGTTTTATAATAGATATCTTTACGAAATAAAAATAAATATATCATGAAAAGTAAAATAAAAAAATTATTTCTAAAAACATATGGTTGTCAGATGAATGTTTTTGATTCTGAAAGAATTGAAGAATCTTTGATAAGTTTTGGAATTGAAAAAGTATTTGAAGAACAAAATTCAGATTTAATCATTTTGAACACTTGTCATATTAGGGAAAAAGCAGCAGAAAAAGTTTATTCAGAACTAGGACGGATTCGAAAATTAAAACAAAAAAATCCTAAATTAAAAATAGGAGTTATTGGTTGTGTAGCCCAAGCTGAAGGACAGGAAATAATTGAAAGATCAAAAATAGTTGATATGGTTCTTGGTCCCCAAGTTTATCATAAATTACCTGAAATTATTAGCAAAATAGAAAGTAATGAAAAAGTAGTAGATACCGATTTTCCACTAGAGGATAAATTTGAAAAATTAAATTTAACAAAAAAGGATAAAAGAAATTCAACTGCATTCTTAACAATACAGGAGGGTTGTGATAAATTTTGTTCTTTTTGTGTTGTTCCTTATACAAGAGGAGCAGAAAGATCTAGATCTCCGGAAGTAATAATAAAAGAAGCAAAAGAATTAGTGAATTCAGGCGTAAAAGAAATCACTTTATTGGGGCAAAATGTCAATGCATATAATGGTTTAAATGAAAAAAATAAAAGTATTGATTTTACATCTCTTATAAAAATTTTGTGCAAACTAGATGACTTAAAAAGGTTAAGATTTGTAACATCACATCCAAGAGACATGACTGAGAATCTTATAAACCTCTTTGGTCAAGAAGAGAAATTAATGCCTTATCTTCATCTTCCTATTCAATCAGGTAGTAATCAAATACTTAAAAAAATGAATAGAGGTCATACAGTTGAATATTATTTAGATATAATTTCTAAACTAAAAGTAATCAGGCCAGAGATTGCCATTTCAGGGGACTTTATTGTTGGTTTCCCGGGTGAAACGGAAGAAGATTTTCAAAAAACTTTAGAAATTTGTAAAATTATAAAATACTCTCAGGCCTACAGTTTTAAGTATTCTCCTAGGACTGGTACTCCTTCGTTTGAAATGAAAGACATATCAGAAAAGGTTAAAAGTTATCGTCTTTCAAAACTTCAAGAAACTATTTCGATTTATCAGCGCGAATTTCAAAAAAACTTAGTTGGCACAGTTCAAGACGTTCTTATTGAAAAGTTGGGTAAATTAAGTGACCAATATATTGGTAGAACCCCTTACATGAATCCAGTAGTTATTAAATCCAAAGATAATCAAATTGGAAAAATTCTTCCTGTAAAAATTTGTGAGACTAATGGACTAAGTTTATCAGGTGAACATGTGATCTAACTGCAATATGTTCATTTATTCCTTAGCACCTATTTTACAAATTTACTTCATGATAGTATCCTGTTTTTTTTAATAGTGTGAATTCAAAATTGTCAAAAATTGATAATCTTATAACAGAAGACTTAAACACACCTTTAGAACTTGAATTTCAAGATAATAGTGTTTTAATTGAGCTCTGCGGAATAAGAGACCAGAATCTAATTTTTTTAGAAGACAAATTAGCTATTCAAATTACAAGGAGAGGGAATAAGCTAAGTTTTTCTGGTAATCTAGAAGATCGACAAAAAGCTGCAGATATATTGAAGAGTATTTATTCATCCTTGGAAGAGGGTCGTTCTTTAGACGGAAATGATATTATTGATTTTATTTTAACAAGTCTTAAAATGACAGATTTTTCATTAAAAGAAAAAAATCATGAAAATTCTTTTAATGACTTTAATCTCAAAACCAAAAAGAAACTTATTAGTCCAAGAAATATTAATCAAAAAGATTTTATTGGAAATCTAATGAATTATGATTTGACATTTGGGATAGGTCCAGCTGGAACAGGGAAAACATATTTAGCAATTGCAGTAGCTGTATCTATGTTTCTAAAAGGTCAGGTAGATAAAGTTATTTTAACCAGGCCTGCTGTAGAGGCAGGTGAAAAACTTGGGTTTTTGCCAGGTGATATTAAAGACAAGATCGACCCTTATATGCAACCACTATATGATGCATTAAACGACTTTCTTCCAGTAAAACAGGTATCTAAAATGTTAGAAGATAAAAAAATTGAAATTATACCTTTAGCATTTATGAGAGGTAGAACTTTGTCAAATTCTTTTATAATTTTGGATGAGGGACAAAATACAACTTCAAATCAAATGAAAATGTTTTTAACTAGGCTTGGGAGAAATTCAAAAGCTGCAGTAACTGGGGATCTTACACAAATTGATTTGCCTAAAGGTTTTGTTAGCGGTCTTTATGAAGCTACAAAAGTTCTAAACAAATTGAATGAAATAGGTTTTGTTTATTTTACATCTAAAGATGTTGTAAGACATAATTTAGTTCAAAAAATTGTTAATGCCTATGATAGTAGATCATGTTAAATAGATAATTTGATGTCAGCTAAAATTAATATTCAAATTCAAGAAAAAAAATGGTCTAAAGTAGATTTGAGAAAATTATCTAAAAAAGCATTTAAGTCTATTTTTAAAATTTTATCATACCCCCAACTTTTTAAATTTCTAGAGGTTTCTATTTTAGCTTGTAATGACAAAAAAATAAAAGAATATAACAAAAAATTTAGGGATAAGGACAAAGCTACTAACGTACTTAGTTGGCCAAGGTTGGAAAAAATACAATTCAGAGATTTATTGGAAAAAAAAGATTTTTCATATTTAATCTCTTTACAAGAAGGAACTTTGGATATCGGTGATATAGCTATTTCTTACGATACTTGTTTAAAAAAAGCTAAAGAGTCAAATTTTTCTTTTGAAGATTATATAATACATATGCTAATTCATTCATGTCTTCATTTGTTGGGATTTGACCATAAAAAAAAATCTGATTTTAAACTTATGAAAGAATTAGAAATTAAATCCTTAAGAGATTGTGGAATTAAAAATCCTTATAATATATATTAAGCAATATTAAATCTATGGAATTAAAAATGCAAAAAAATCCTAAAAAAGAAAAACAAAGTTCTTTCTGGAATAATGTTTTTAATAACGAAGAAAAAACAAATAACTCTGGCATTGTGGATCAAAATTTGCCAAGTCTTAGTGATATCAGGGTTGAGGATATTGCCATACCCAAAGCTGATATAGTTGCTGCCTCGGATGATATGACTTCTCAGGAACTTTCTGAGATATTTAGGAAATTTAGATTATCTAGAATTCCAATCTTTAAAGACACTTTGGATAATCCATTAGGTCAACTGCATCTTAAAGATTTTGCATTAGGAGATGGTTTTAACAAAGAAAATGTTTTTGAGATTAAAAGTAAAATTAGACCCTTAATTTTTGTTCCGCCATCTATGAATTTAAAGACATTACTACAAAAAATGCAAACAGAAAGAATACACATGGCGTTAGTTATTGATGAGTATGGAGGTGTAGAAGGTTTAGTGACAATTGAAGATTTATTAGAAGAAATTGTAGGCGAGATAATAGATGAACATGATGAAGATGAGGATCAATTGTGGATTGAAGAGAAGCCAAATCTTTTTTTTGTTAATGCAAGACTAGAATTAGACATGTTTAAAAATCAGTCAGGTGTTAATTTAAGATATGATAATACTCAAGATGAAGAATATGAAACCATAGGAGGTTTAGTTAATTCTCTTACAAATAGGATACCTGTGAGAGGCGAAGTTATAAAGGATGTGTTTGGGAATGAATTTAGTATAGTTGAAGCTGATGCGAGGCGAATTAAAAGGTTAAGGTTGCAATTATCAAAAAAATTTAAAAGAGAAAATGTGGAAATTAAATAAAAGTTATTATTTCAACATTACATTTTTTGATTTATTTATTTCTTTAATTTTAGGCTGTTTATTATCCCTAGCCAACCCACCGTTTTCTTTTCCATATATTATTATACCTATATTCGCGATAATTGGTTATAATTGGCTGAATAAGCATCTTAAATTATTGCGATCCTTTTTTTATGGATTTTTTTTTGGTTTTGGTTATTTTATTTGCTCTTTAGTATGGATAGTAGAACCATTTTTAATTGAATCCAATTTTAAATTTATTTTTGCACCTTTTGCATTAATATTTTTGTCTTCAATTCTTTCATTTTTTTGGGGTAGCTCTTTTTATTTAGCAAGTTTTAAAAATGATTTTAAAAATAAAAAAAAATCAATTTTAAAACTAATAATTTTTTTTTCATTAGCTGAATTTTTAAGATCTTTTTTATTTACTGGATTTCCTTGGGTGTTATTAGGATTGGCTTTTATAGATACCCCTGTTTCTCAAACACTTTCCATTTTTGGTCCCTATTGGTTAACATTTATAATAGTTTTTTTATGTTTTATAATCCCAACAGGTTTTATTGGAATAATAGTTTCAATAACTGGATTTTTTTTACTTAATTTTTACGGTCTGTATCGCTTTGACAAAGTTCAATATGATTATACAAATAAACAAATAAGGATTATTCAACCAAATATAGCACAAAAAAATAAATGGAAAAAAGAATTAAGCGAGATACATTTTAACAAACTAGTAAAATTAAGTAACAAAGATTCAGAAAATGTAGATATATTGATATGGCCTGAAACAGCAGTTCCATTTTTTTTGGAGTACAAAAAAAATTTCAGTAACATCATGATTGAAAATGTTTCTAAACCAATTATTTTAGGTGCAAGAAGATATAATAAAGCAACTAATGAGTTATATAATTCAGCATATTTTTTAGATGAAAATGGTCAAATAGAACAAATATACGATAAAAAGCATTTAGTTCCATTTGGTGAGTATATTCCTTTTATTGATTTTCTTAATGTATTTGTTGAAACTGGAACTGACAATAATGGTATTACTGGTTTCAGTATTGGACAAAAACCAAATGAAATTGCTATTGATCATTTTACAACAACTGCAATTTTTATATGTTATGAGTCAATATTTTCAAATGAAATAGATAAGAATATCACCAAATCAGATCTGATAATTCATTTAACAAATGATGCATGGTTTGGAGCTTATAACGGACCTCAACAACATCTTGTTCAAATGAGAGCTAGAGCTATAGAGCAGGGGCTTCCAGTTATGAGATCAGCGAATACTGGAATTTCTGCTTTAATTGACCCTTATGGAAGAATTATAAAAAAAATACCTTTAAATGTTGAGGGTTTTTTGGATGCAAATATACCAAAAAAGCTTGATAAAACATTGTATTCAAAAATTGGAGCAGTATATTGGAATTTCTTCCTTATTTGTTTATTTGCACTATTGTTTTTTTTGTGTTTAAAAAGAAAAGTCAAAGGGAACTAAATTTTTTGTGATTAATTGATAATATGACTGATATCTTAAATTATGACTTTACCTCAGAGTCAGTATCTGAAGGTCACCCAGATAAAGTTTGTGATAAAATTTCAGATTCAATTTTAGATGAACTTATAAAACTTGATAAAAAAGCAAGGGCTGGTTGCGAAGTATTTGCCACAACAAATAAAGTTATAGTTGGTGGAGAGGTAGGACTATCTAATTCAATAAAAATTGAAGACTTATCTGAACTTGTAGTTGAAACTGTTAGGTCAACAGTAAGAAATATAGGTTATGAACAGAAGGGATTTCATTGGAAAGAATTAGAAATATTAAATTTATTGCACCAGCAATCTCCAGACATAGCGCAAGGAGTTGATAGAGAAGGAGCTGGAGATCAAGGTATAATGTTTGGGTATGCAGTAAATGAAACGCCAGAACTAATGCCTGCGCCCCTTCAGTATGCACAAGCTATTCTGAAAAGATTAAGTATAGCTAGAAAAAACGAGCTCAAAGAAACACTTGGTCCCGATTCCAAGTCTCAACTCACTGTAAATTACATCGATGGAATACCTAAAAATGTCAAATCAATTGTTTTATCAACTCAACATTTTGATGAAAAATTATCTTCGGAAGATATAAAAGAAATAATTTCACCATATGTTTTAGAAACTTTACCTGATGGTTGGATAACAGAAAATACTATTTGGCATGTCAACCCTACTGGCAAATTTGTTATAGGTGGTCCTGATGGAGATGCTGGACTTACTGGAAGAAAAATCATTGTTGATACTTATGGTGGCGCTGCACCGCATGGTGGAGGAGCGTTTTCTGGGAAAGATCCAACAAAAGTTGATAGGTCAGCAGCTTATGCAGCTAGATATTTAGCAAAAAATATAGTTTCAGCTGGATTAGCCAAAAAATGTGTTATTCAACTTTCTTATGCAATTGGTGTTTCACAGCCCCTATCAATATATTTAAATACATTTAATTCAAATATAGTTTCTGAAGATAAGATAATCAGTAGTATTTTGAAATGTATAGATTTGAGCCCTTCTGGTATAATTAAACACCTTAATTTGCAAAAACCAATATATTCAAAAACGGCTGCCTATGGTCATTTTGGTCAGAATTACAGTGATGACGGTAGTTTTTCATGGGAAAATACAAATTTAACTGAAATACTGAAAAAAAATATATACTGATATTTGTTTTTTAAAATTTGTAACTTTATGACAGAGGAAGGTAAACAGTATAAAATTTTTGGAAGAAGAAAGGGAAAAAGCTTAAGCAACTTACAAAAAGAATATTTTAAAAATTATATTAATGATTTTTCAATATTTAAAACAAATGATGACGGTGCTTTGAACTTAAGAAAAATAAATCCAAAAGAGTTATTTGATGGTGTTGAAGATATAAGACTTGAAATAGGCTTTGGTATGGGAGATTTTTTATTTGAAAAAGCATTGGCTCATCCAAATGTTGGGTTTGTAGGTTGTGAGGTATTTGAAAATGGTGTAGCTAGCTTATTAGCCAAGATTATAAAATTCAGAATATCTAATATTCGAATCCATTTTGGAAATTGTCTAGATTTAATTCATAATTTTAATTGCTTAACGTTAAATAAAATTTATATATTGTTTCCTGATCCCTGGCCTAAAACTAAACATAAAAAAAGAAGATTTTTTAATGAAAATAATTCAACGTATTTATGTTCATTATTAAAAAAAAATGGGACTATTAGCATAGCAACCGATATAGAAGATTATGCGAACCAAATTTTAGGAATTATGCAGAGTAAAGGTGACTTTAATTATGTTGACTCAAATTTTTTTCAAACTGAAAAAAAAATAAAAAAGAACCTTGATACAAAATATCAACAAAAAGCTTTAAAGTTTGGAAGAAAAATAAACTATTTAAATTTTAAAAAAAAATGACTGAATGTTTCCAGACAATTTTATCTAAAAGATCTTCGGGTTTGAAAGGTCAAATATATATACCTAGTGATAAGTCCATATCTCATAGAGCACTAATTATGGGAAGTTTGGCTATTGGTAAAACTTCCATTTTTAGACTTTTGGAGTCAGATGATATATTCAAAACAGTAAATGGATTAAAAGCCTTAGGTGTTGATATTTATAAGGAATCAGATAAATGGTGTGTACATGGTGTGGGTGTTGGTGGTTTTTGTGAACCAGAAAATATCATTGATTGTGGAAACTCTGGAACTTCCGTTAGACTATTGATGGGACTAGTATCAACTTGTCCTATAAAAGTTACTTTTACAGGAGACGATAGTCTTAGAAAAAGACCAATGGACAGAGTAATAAATCCATTATCTGAATTTGGAGCAATATTCTCTTCTAATCATGATTCTAAACTTCCTATAAATGTTATTGGATCTAATGATCCTATTCCAATAAATTACAACCTTCAAATTCCTTCAGCACAAGTAAAATCTGCCATTTTGCTTGCTGGGTTAAATGTAAGAGGTAAAACAACAGTATTAGAGAACGAACCTACAAGAGATCATACTGAAAAAATGTTAAAGTTTCTTGGTGCTAAAATTCAAATTGAGAAAAAAGGGTCAAGTAATAATATTTCAATAAATGGATTTCCAAAATTAAATCCTGGTATTATTAGTGTGCCTGGAGATATTTCTTCTGCATCCTTTCCAATCGCATTAGCTTGTATGATACCAAATTCTGAATTAATTATCAAAAATGTAGGTCTGAATCCACTGAGAGATGGTTTTGTCGAAACATTACTAGAAATGGGAGCTAATATAAAAATTCAAAATAAAAATATTGAAGCAGGAGAATTAGTGGCTGATCTACATGTTTGTTACTCTCCAAATCTGGTAGGAGTAGAAGTACCAGAAGATAGATCTGCTAGAATGATTGATGAGTATCCAATTTTATCAATTTTGGCAGCAACTGCCACAGGTCCTACCATAATGAAAGGTATAGAAGAGTTGAGATTCAAAGAAAGTGATAGAATTGAAGCTATTGCAGATGGTTTGGAAAAAAATGGTGTTTTTATAACAAAAAAAAATGATCAATTAACTGTTTTCGGTAAAGGAAATCAAAAAATCAAGGGTGGAGGTATTATTAATGCCTCAAATGACCATAGAATAGCGATGTCTTTTGCTTCTCTTGGAAGCATAACTGAAAATAGTATAGAGATACGTGGAGCATCATCAATTAAGACAAGCTTTCCAAATTTCATAGATCTTATGAATTGTATTGGATTGAATATAATTGCATTAAAGGATTAGAAGATGATTTTATTTATAAGGAAAATCATAAAGCTGATTTTAACTAGAATTAAATTATGAAATTTGTTGTCGCTATTGATGGTACTGCAGCATCTGGAAAGGGGACACTAGGCAAAAAAATTGCTGAACATTTTGATTTTCATTACTTAGATACAGGTATTTTGTATAGAGTTGTTGCTTATAATTTGAAAAATAATTCAGATTTTTCAAAAATTTCAAAGCAAAAAGTCCAAAATTCCTTAAAATTATTAAATAATGAAAATTTTAACATCACTAATTTAAGGAATGAACAAATAACCCTCAGAGCTAGTCAAATTTCAAATAATAAAATTGTTAGGGATAACCTTTTATTATACCAAAGGAGCTTTGCGTTACAAAATGGTGGAGCAGTATTAGATGGTAGAGATATTGGTACTGTTGTATGCCCTGATGCAGACGTTAAAATATTTGTAGATGCAGACGTCAAGATAAGAGCCAAAAGACGATATGATCAATTAGCTAAAAATAATAAGGATTTAAATCTTAAAAACATACTTGATGACCTTTCCAAGAGAGATAATTTAGACAAAAATAGGGAGTTTTCACCCATGGTTCCTGCAAAAGATGCCTTTTTGTTAGATACTTCAAATCTAACTGTTGAAGAAGCATTAAAAAAAATAATTGTAATTATTTCAAAAAAATTCAAAAAATAACATTGAATAGTTAGATTTATACTATATTAACTTGTCTCATGAAAATTTTTTAGAATCAAATTTATATTAAGGAGAGCTATATGTCAGCACTTGCTACTATGGAAGCTTTTGAAAAATTACTAAATGAGAGTTTGGATAGTTCAACACCAAAAGAAGGTGAAGTAGTAAATGGATCTGTAATTGCAATTGAAGCTGGCCAAGCTATTATTGATATAGGATATAAAATGGAGGGAAGAGTAGACTTAAGGGAATTCTCTATCCCGGGTCAACCTCCAGAGATATCGATAGGTGATACTGTTGAAGTTTATCTCGAAAAAGTAGAAGGTTCACGTGGAGAAGCACTTCTTAGTAGGGAAAAAGCAAGACGTGAGGAAGCATGGGATCGTTTGGAAAAGGCATCAGGAAAAAATGAAAAAGTTGATGGTGTTATTTTTGGTAGAGTGAAAGGTGGTTTTACTGTTGACCTTGGCGGCGCAATAGCATTTCTTCCTGGAAGTCAAGTTGATGTAAGACCAATAAGAGATACTAATTCTCTTATGAATTTTTCACAACCTTTTCAAATTCTTAAAATGGATAGAAGAAGGGGAAATATTGTTGTTTCAAGACGTGCTATTTTAGAAGAATCCAGAGCTGAGCAAAGAGCTGAGCTAGTGGGTAATCTTGCCGAAGGATCAATAGCAGATGGTGTTGTAAAAAATATTACTGAATATGGTGCTTTTATTGATTTGGGTGGGGTTGACGGTCTTTTACATGTTACTGACATGGCCTGGAGAAGAGTAAATCACCCATCTGAATTGTTAAACATTGGTGATACTATAAAAGTCCAAGTAATTAAAATAAACAAAGATACTCATAGAATAAGTCTTGGTATGAAGCAATTAGAAGATGATCCTTGGAGTGACGTAGAAAAAAGATATCCTTTAGGATCAAATCATACTGGGAGAGTTACTAATATAACTGATTATGGAGCATTTGTAGAACTTGAGTCCGGAGTAGAGGGTTTAGTTCACGTTTCTGAAATGTCATGGACCAAGAAAAATGTGCACCCAGGAAAAATAGTTTCAACTAGCCAAGAACTTGAAGTAATGGTTCTTGAAATTGATACTGAAAAAAGAAGGGTTAGTTTAGGTTTAAAACAAACGAAAGGAAATCCGTGGGAAAATTTTGCTGAAAGTAATCCAGTTGGAAGCAATGTAGAGGGTGAGATTAAAAACATTACAGAATTTGGATTATTTGTTGGTTTGGGGGAAGAAATTGACGGCATGGTCCACTTGACAGATCTTGATTGGAATAAATCAGGTGAGGAGGCACTAGAAATTTATAAAAAAGGTGATTTAGTTAAAGCTAAAGTCACTGACATTGACATAGAAAAAGAAAGAATATCTTTGTCAATTAAAGCTTTAGAGAAAGATCCTTATGAAGATACTGTTAGTGGTTTAAAAAGAGGTCAAGTTGTTACTGTAACAATATCAAATTTACAGGAAAATGGTGTTGATGTCGAATATAATGGGATAAATTCCTTTATCAGGAGATCAGATTTGTCAAGAGATAGATCTGAACAAAGATCTGACAAATTTGTTGTTGGAGACAAAGTTGATGTAAGAATTACAAACATTGATAAAGCAAATCGTAAAGTTAATTTCTCAATTAAAGCTAAAGAATTAGCTGAAGAAAAAGAAGCAGTTCAGCAATATGGTTCTTCCGATTCTGGTGCATCCTTAGGTGATATTTTGAGTGTGGCCATGAATAAAGAGGATAAAGATTAAAACTTTACATTTGTATAATGTCTTTAGATTGGCAGATTTTAGAAGAAAATAAAAAAAAATCGTTCAAAAAAGGATTATGGCGCGGAATATTTATTTCTATAATTTTAGTTGGTATATTTTTTCTTTTCGCGAATTTTAATAATTTATCATCAAATTTCCCACATATTGCCAGGATTAGCATTAGTGGTATTATTTACGATAATATTAAATTAGTTGAGACTATTAATAATCTTTCAAAAAACGATAATGTAAAGTCTGTGTTTGTTAAGATAAACAGTCCAGGTGGAACTGTAGTTGGATCAGAGAGTTTGTATGTAGCAATTGATAGATTATCTCATATAAAACCAGTAATTTCGTTAATGGGTGAAGTTGCAGCCTCAGGAGGTTATATTGTTGCTTTAGCCTCAAACCATATTCTTGCAAGACAGAATACATTGACCGGATCTATAGGTGTAATTATTGAATATCAAAATTTTTCAGAACTTTCTAATAAAATAGGTATTAGTATTGATTCTATAAAATCAGGAAAAATTAAAGGTGGTCAAAACCCACTTTCCCCACTTGATCCCTTGGTAAAAAATAATGACCAAAAACTAGTAGACTATAGTTTTGATTGGTTCATTTCTTTAATTAAAAATAACAGGAATATTGACCCACATGTCATTGATTTAATATCAGATGGAAGGACATTAACAGGTGGCATGGCCATGGATTTGGGATTGATTGATGGAATTGGATCGGAAAAAGAGGCATTAGAGTATCTTGAAACAAACTACCCTAGTATTAAAGGATTAAAAATAATAGATATTGAGATACCATCTACTAATAATTTCTTTTTTGAAGAATTTTTTAGTAGAATTTCAACTACTGATATCAAGTTTATTTCAGATTTAACAAATAGTTTAAAATTAATCTCTATAGCGCGTTGAAAACTTTTAAAAATAGTACTATCATATCAGTTTTGGAGGTTACGATGATCAAATCTGAGCTTGTACAAAAAATAGCTGAAGAAAATCCTCATCTATATCAAAGAGATGTTGAAAGGTTAGTTGAAACTATTTTTGGTGAAATTACATCAGCTTTATCTGAAGGAAGAAGAGCTGAATTGAGGGGTTTTGGTGCATTTTCGGTTAAACACAGAAATCCTCGTGTTGGAAGGAATCCTAGGACTGGAATAAGTGTTGATGTTGACGAAAAATTTGTTCCTTTTTTTAAGCCTGGAAAACTTTTGAGAGATAGATTAAATAAGTAAGGTAAGCTTATTGATTTGGATATTTAAATTTGGCGTCAGTTCAGTATTAACATTTTCTTTGATATGGTTTGGAATTCTTAATTCTCATGAGGTTGATTTTAATTTAGTGCCAAAGTTTTTTGATTTTGATAATTTTTATACCTTTGAATTTCCTTTATATCTTATAATGCTTTTTTCAATTTTTTTTGGGTTTATACTGGGTTGCATTTTAGAAAATAACAGATCTAATAAAATCAGAAAATCTTTAAAGGAAAAAATTAAAGAGTTAAGGAAGAGTGATACTGAACTCCAAAAATTAAAAAAGCGAGTAAATGCGAATAGAGACGATGTTTTATCCCTTCTTGAATAGATATTATGATTGAAATAAAGTTATGCGGTTTAAAAGAACCATCACATATTGAAGCAGCCTTTAGTTTAGGTATAAAATACCTGGGTTTTGTGTTTTTTGAAAAATCTCCTAGGTTTTTAAGAAATGACAGTGCCAAATCATTAATTTCACTTACACCTCCTGGAATAATTAAAGTGGGTCTAGTAGTAAATCCTAGTGATGAATGTTTAAATTCAATTTCAGGTCTTAATCTTGATATGATTCAATTACATGGATCTGAGTCTATAGATCGTGTGAAAGAAATAAAATCAAAATTTAATTTTTCATTAATAAAAGCTATTGGTATAAAAGAAAAGAAAGATTTAGACTTAGTTGAAAGCTATTCGGGAGTTGTTGACCATCTTCTAATAGATGCGAAACCAAGCCTAAACTGCAGTTTACCTGGTGGTAATGGTATTAAATTTGATTGGACAATATTAGAAAAAAAGTCGTGGAATTTTCCATGGTTTCTAGCTGGAGGACTTAATGCAAACAATATTACTGAAGCTCTGCGTATGACAAAAGCCAAAAAAGTAGATTTGTCATCTGGAGTAGAAGATAGTAATGGTAGGAAAAGTATTAATAAAATTACTAGTTTTGTAAAACAAATAAAAAAATATGAGGGTAATATAAATGTTGGATAATAGAATAAATTCCTACAAAGAGGGTCCAGATGAGAATGGAAGGTTCGGGGTTTTTGGTGGTAGGTTTGTCTCTGAAACACTTATGCCTCTAATTCTATCTTTAGAAAGTGAATATGAAAAAGTAAAGACTGATAAAAGCTTTTGGAAAGAAATGGATTTTTTTCTAAAAGATTATGTTGGAAGACCAAGCCCACTATATTTTTCAGAGCGTTTAACTGAACATTTTGGAGGTGCTAAAATTTACCTAAAGAGAGATGAGTTAAATCATACTGGTGCACATAAAATTAATAATGTACTTGGTCAAATATTATTGGCAAAGAGGATGGGAAAAAAGAGAATAATTGCTGAGACGGGAGCAGGTCAGCACGGAGTAGCTACAGCAACAGTCTGTGCCCGATTTGGTTTAAAATGTATTGTTTTTATGGGTAAAACAGATGTCGAGAGACAAGCTCCTAATGTTTTTAGGATGAAGCTCTTAGGTGCTGATGTAGTCTCTGTTACTTCAGGGCGTGGAACTTTAAAAGATGCAATGAATGAAGCTTTAAGGGATTGGGTGACCAATGTTGAAGATACTTTTTATTGTATTGGCACTGTAGCAGGACCTCATCCTTATCCTTCAATGGTACGTGATTTTCAATCAATTATTGGTACTGAAACAAAGCAACAAATTCTTGATAAAGAGGGACGTTTACCCGACAGTTTAATCGCTTGTATAGGCGGGGGATCTAATGCTATGGGTCTCTTTTTTCCTTTTTTAGATGATAAAGATGTGAAGATGTTTGGAGTAGAGGCAGGTGGAAAAGGAGTTAACAATAAGATGGAGCATGCGGCTTCCTTAACTGGTGGTAGGCCTGGTATTCTCCATGGTAATAGAACTTATTTATTACAAGATCAAAATGGTCAAATTATCGAAGGTCATTCTATATCTGCAGGATTAGACTATCCAGGTATTGGACCAGAACATTCATACTTACATGATATTGGAAGAGTAGAGTATGTATCAATAACAGATGAGGAGTCATTAGATGCATTTAAATTATGTTGTGAAAAGGAGGGCATTATTCCTGCTTTAGAACCAAGTCATGCTTTAGCATATGTAAAAAAAATCGCCCCAAAACTTCCAAAAGATCATATTATGATAATGAATATGTGTGGTCGTGGTGATAAAGACATTTTTACAGTAGCTGAATACTTGGGCTTTGACTTAAAAAATTAGAGAATTGTTTCTGAAAATAACCTCTTACATTGCTCATTTTCATCTGCAATTAATAGTTTTATACCTTCACAACTTTTTAGGATAATTTTTTTTAATAAAGAGACTTCATTTTCTAGAAAATTATTTAACACATATGATGACACATCGATTTTTTCTGGTCTACCTACACCTACTCTTATTCTTATAAATTCACTACCTATCATTTTTGCTATTGATTTTAAACCATTATGTCCACCATCTCCGCCTCCATCTTTTAATTTAATTCGACCCAATTCAAGATCTATATCATCGTGTATAATTATAACATTATTTTTATCAATGTTGTAAAAAGTTTTTACCTTTTGTACGGCATTGCCTGAAAGATTCATAAAAGTTAGAGGCTTAATAAGAATTATATTTTTTTCATTTGATGATATTTTTTTAAAAAAACTATCAAACTTTTTATCCCAGTCTTGAGCTGATACCGTATTTATAAAATTATCCAGGATCATAAAACCAACATTATGCCTGGTTAACTGGTATTTTTCTCCAGGATTACCAAGCCCAACCAAGAGTTTCATGGAAAACTATAACCAAATAAACAATTAAAATTATTCTGCTTCTGATTCTTCTTTTGTTTCAAGTTCTTGATCTTCAACATCTTCTTCAGTTGTTTCTTCTTCGGAGGATTTTAATCCTGATGGTGCTTGAATATTAGCAATTACAAAATCTCGTCCTGTGATCGTAGGCCTTGCTCCTTCGGGAAGCTTAATATTTGAAATATTTATAGTATCACCTAATTCAAATTCACTAAGGTCCACGTAGAGCTCACTAGGTATTTCTTTAGCATTTACTATAAGTTCAACTTCAGGCCTTACCACAGTTAATACACTACCTCTTT
>ENA-OSEY01000786-OSEY01000786.1-marine-metagenome-genome-assembly--contig:-NODE-786-length-22446-cov-4.191828_pt1 | contig 22446 bp, 20 predicted proteins | sample MGYA00248465_ERZ534230 | MGnify/ENA primary metagenome ERZ534230 (study PRJEB26409, sample SAMN06344110) | marine metagenome | isolation source: Sea water from surface | place: Atlantic Ocean:Southern...
AAGAATGAGCTGAAGAAAATCCATCTACACCAGCATTTAGACATGTAATTTTATTATAATGGAAGTATTTATTTAGAATAATATTTAGCTCATTCGAGAAAGTTAATTTTTCAGGATTGGTGTGGTTTTTAGTTGTTGAACCACCAATAAAAATTATCCGTATTTCATTGGATTCTTTAAAATAGGGTACTTTATGATTTCCAACAAATATTCCATAAGAATCATTGATTATAAAATTATAACAATCAACTGCAAGGCAAATATTTTCCGTTATAAGTTCTCCACCAGCAACATCATTGTAAGGACCTCCACTTGCAAGAACAACTCCGTTTAAGTCTTCTATGGTCCAAGTAATTTCAGAGCCCCAACAGTCTGTTGTGATTTCTACTAAAATATCTTGTCCTCCGATGGTTGCAGTATAACTAGAGCTGCCTCCGTCATTAAGTGGGTTACTGTCTATGTTTCCGTTAGGTAATGAAGTAGAAACATTAAATGTGTGAGCACCAGCGGAAGTTATTATGGAGGGGAAAGTTACTACTTGTGAACTTCCAGGAGTAAGATTACCCGTCCATTGATAAACATTATTAGTACCTCCGTCTATATTGTAATTGATGTTAACACTATTCAAATTGTTTGTTCCATAATTTTTGAGGGTAACTTCTGGGGTAAAATTATCAATACAATATGCACCAGATGGTGAACTTATGGAGGTCACACCTGCATCATCTGGGAGCGTAGGAGTATTTGGATCATATCCGTCATCTGTCAAAACTGAACCACCACATGCCGTTGGATTAAGATATGAACTTAAACCATTATTCCACGAAACACCAATTCTACCGTAATAATCATATTGACCATTGTTGTTTGTTCCTGAGCATGCCGCTAACCCCCCATATAATTGTCCAATAATTCGATGATTTTGATCAAATAGAGGAGATCCAGAGGATCCGGGTTCAGTAACCCCTTCTTCCCATTGATTTATATACCAAACAGCTGCTCCTGCAGCATTTGAATGGAAAGGAGAGTCATTCTCTCTACATATTTTTTTAACATCTCCTGAGGGATGATGAATTCCAGTTGCTTCAGTAACTGTAGTCAAATCTGAAGCATCCCAACCAGCAAAAAAACAATTCCACGATTGAGCGTCAGATAACGTCATGTTATTTATTTCCAATAGTGCATAGTCAGAAGCAGAAGAATTTGTTAAAATCGTGGCCCCATTAGCAGTTTGGTCATAAGGAGGACCTGGATCGGTTGACCCAGCAGTTGTGGCACAAGATTCAGTTCCGGGTGGACTTTCCCAATTGAAGCGAAACGCCCACGAACCTGTACTACCACCCAAACAATGGTTTGCCGTTAAAAAATAAGGAGTTCCATCGTTACAAGTATTGTTAATTAATGCTCCAGTACAAATTCCATTTCCGTTAACCACAATCATAGCAACTGAGCGAATCTCATTATCCCAGCCAACACCAAGGGGACAATTTACATCTATATTGCAATCACCAGAAGAATTAAGCCCTTTTGCTAAGCTGTGCTGAATACTACTCAGAGACCTATAGCCGTGTATAACGTTTGAAATCCTAAAATTTCCATGGAACTTGACCGATTTTGGCTCAAAATATTCCACCACTATTTTATCTCCATGCACAAGTTCAGTACCTAATTCACCATCTTTACGGTTATTCTTTTCTGTATATGCACCAATAACATTTGTTTTATTGATGTCATATATGTGTAAATGAGCTTTCGGAGGTAAATGAAAATCCTTAAGCAATAAGTTAATAGATAATGCATTTTTACTTTCAATGGCAAGTTGCCAAAGTTTATCCCCATTTGGCAAAGTAACCCAGCGGCCATGGGTATTTAGTGAATAATTAGTATTGTATTTATAACCAAACCTCCAGGGCTTATCTTTAAGTGAATCATTTATTATGTCTTCAGCATCAACTTGAATCTGACTGAAGCCTACCATTTTTTTTAATGGAATTGCATTGTTATTTATTTTTTCATTCCAACTTATAGGTTTTCCCAAATTAGAAGTCTGAGCATGTGGTTTTAAAAAAAACCATATGCTTAATAGTAGTACGATTAATTTTTTCACTTGTGGTAAATAATAATTCCCTATCAATATAATGAAATAAGAAATATTGTATAGATATGTTTTACAAAAAACGAAGGTATTTGGCAGCATAAAAAAGGGTGAGCCAAAGTGGCCCACCCAAAAATTACCAAAAGAGATTAACTTAAACTACAAATCTCAATTAACAATTCACGTAAAGATATACATGAATTATAAAAATGCAACAGATAGTGAAAGGATTAAAAATATTGTTGCTGGAAGTGATTTGATGATATCATCATTAACTTTTATATGCATTGCTATTGCTCCAACCATTAAAATGGCCATACCGATTGATGCTGGAAAAACAAGTGAATTGATATAAATACCAATTAAAAGCAATGTAGCAAGAGTTACTTTTGAGAAACCAATTAACCATACAAAATAATCAGGAAGGCCATAAGAAATAAATTCATCCTTCATGGTTTCTGCATTTTTTCCTCGATATTTAGTGGGTTTATTAAATCTAAAAAACCAAACATTGTATATGGACAATGCAATTGTAATTTGAGCAGCTATTTTAACATATTCGACTAACATAATGGTTTGCTTTACATAAATTTAAAGAATAAGTAACCATTTAAAATTAAGAAAAAAAATGCGGGTAAAATCATTATAAAATTATCTTTTAAACGAATCCTAGTTAATACTCCTAACAACATTAAAACGGACAGACCAGCAGAAGAAAAGATAAGTAACGGAGTGAAAAATATTCCAATAAACAATCCCACACCTCCAAGTATTTCCAAACATCCTACTAGAATAGTGAATTTTTCTAGTTGGAACCTTACAAATTCTTTTTTCATTTTCTCTGAAAAAAAAAGAGATAATCCATAACAAACAAAAGATATGCCTGAAAAAACAACTAGTGCTGTATCTACATTTTTTAAGATAGTAATCAATTTATATTGGTAATTATAGTAATATTTAATTTATGGCATAATGATTGTTGCATTTTATAAAAATTTCAGCTATGAATAAAATATCGTTTGCAAAGATAAATCTGTTTTTAGTTGTTGTATTTATTGGATATACAATAACGGCTCAAAAAGCAGGTACTAAGTCTGAATATAAAAGCTTTTATAGATACATTCCAGAAAAAATGACTTGGAATGAACATAAAAAACTGGCAGCAATTATGGGTGGTGATCTCGCATGCATTACCAATGCTCATGAGAATGAACAAGTGAGGAGAATAGCGGGAGGAGAGATTGTATGGATTGGAGGAATACGTAAAGACTGCGGCAATGGACCTGGATCTGATTATTGGAAATGGGCCAACGGTAAAGAGTGGTCTTACACCAATTGGAGAGCAGGAGAACCCAACAACTACACAAAACATGATGAAAACCGAGTGATGTTATGGGAAAATGGAGAATGGAATGATGCTTCCTTATTTCATGAATTTTCCGCAGTTTATGAGATACCCTCCAAATTTTATTTTGAAAGAAAGAAGACAAACACATCCAAACAAAGGGTGAGACCACTAATGAGTATCGTTCCTCCATCTGGGACGTGGCACGGCCAGTGGCAGACCATGTTTGGTTCGAAAGTTATAGACCGCGGTAATGACGACCTGATGCTCACCTTTCACGATAATGGCACGATCACTGGTGGCGCCACCGATCCTCGTAATGGATCTTTTAAGGTCACTGGCACATGGAACTCAAACGGTAAAGTCAAATTTACTTACTCAAACCCGGGCAATGGGAATGATGGGGAGACTGCACACGGCCAAGTGAAAGGGAACCGCATGGAGACGGACTGGAAAAACAGGCATTGCAGCGGGAAAGCGCAGTACGTGTACGATCAGTCCTCTATAAAAGATAACAACTCATCGGAAATAAAAAATCTCATCGTCTCTGGCGCGGGGAGCGAAGAAGTGAATGGAAGCTACGTATTCGTGCCGGGAGAGCATTCAAATCGAATCTTTGCGACCGAAGCTGGCCATTACCAACACACCAATAATCCTTCAATTTTCATCGGTTTTCAAAACTGTGGTAGATTACATAACAAACCTGAGTGGAACAAATGGGTGATTTTTACAGAAAAAGGAGCACGTTATGCTGCTCATACTAATAGACAAATTAATATTCCTCCTAGATTAGGTGAATGGGAAACCGTAGACCACTGGCCCTCAGGAGTTGAGGAGGCTGGTAGTTATCCAGCACCAAATCTCAGTTATTACGAGGATCAGCCTAAAACCAATCCCGCTAAGCATTCTCCAAGCCTTTCTACAGAAAACATTCAAATTTTAGAGGCTTTACCCGGAAAACCTGTGCGTTTTAAACTCAACAATCATCCAAGCAGTAACGATGCTTGGGTGGGCATCTATGCACCGGGTGCAAGCGACAAAGATCACGGAGAACAAAACAAACGATGGAAATGGCTCCGCGAAATCGATGTGAACAACGCATCGTTTCCGAAGCAATCAGAAGGCGATTGGAGCATTAGAGTATTCTCAGATGGCGGATATAATCTACACGAAAGAAAAGATTTCACTGTTAAGCCCAAAGCTGAAATATTTTCAAAAAACCATAATATAAATCAGTATTCTCAAAAAGAAATTTTAAATCAAACCATACAAAATAAAATCAATAATGAACCTTTGAGTTATTACAAGTTTATACCAGAAAAGATGACTTGGGATGAGCACAACAAACAAGCTATTTCGATGGGTGGTAACTTAGCTTCTATATCTAATGATATTGAGAACAATAAAGTCAAGGAAGTATCAACAGGAGTAAACGTTTGGCTTGGAGGAGTCAGGAAAGGATGTGGAAACGACACTGGTGCTGACCATTGGTACTGGAGCAGTGGTGAAAAGTGGTCTTACACAAACTGGATGAAAAACCAGCCAGATAATTATCAAAAATCAGAGAACAGAGTTCATATGACCCCAATCTCGCATGGACAACAATGGAACGACATCTCGGAAGATCATCAATTTTCTGCCGTTTATGAACTGCCTATAATAGAAGAATCAGTTGATTACTTTGAGGATGATGATATCAAAACTAAGGAATCGAAAAAAATAAAAAGAAATCCATTTAGAATAATAATGGGTTCTGTATTATCTATTGGTGCCTTGTTCACAGCAAGGGAAATAAATTCAACACAAAGGGAGTAATAATAAAACTTTTAGCAATAATCTTTTATAAACTTAAAAACAGTTTTTTATTCATTTCCCCAAAAGGTGCTCAGTCATAAAATATGTTATCTAATTATGTAAGATACTCAGCTATATATCCTTATTTTCTGGTAGAAAAAATTCTTTAATGTCCTTTGACAAAACTATTTTTTCAAAATGATCTTTCATTTCGTTATAACCCCAACCGCTTTCATATACTCCATTTTCATCAAATGAAATGACAACCGCTCCACCCCCTTCAGCATCACTAATCGTTTTTACATTGCCATTTTTATGAAAAGAAACCTTAACTGAACCTTCCCATAAATCATCACCTAACCTGAATTCTTCAATTTCAACTATATCTCCATCTTGATCAAAATTGATTTTTTTAATTAACCTACCCTTATGATGATATTCTTCTTTTTCTAATCCCCCAGATTTATAAAAATACCTCCAAATACCCGATTTCTTGGTGGAATCCAGCTGCTTGGAAATGGAATTACTTTGTATATATCCCTCTATTTGAGTAGGTTCAATTAAATCTTCGCTGTATCCATAATCACCTGGATTAAGATAAAATTCAGTTAATACAAAAAGCCATTTCTCCTGCTGTGAAGTCAGTATTTTTTCTTCTATGACAGAATCTGACGTAGATTCTCTTGAATTTGATTTTAGATAAACCTCCGTATCAAAAGGAACAGTAGCAATTGATTTTGAATGTAGATCCGGACTCTCTTTCATTGGTTCCCCATCTTTTGATGAAACCATATTTCTGTAGAACTTTTCAAAACCAGGACCGGTGAGTTTTGTCATGCCATTTTCATAAAATGATGTATATGATGAAACAGCAGAATTGAGATCAATCTGTATATTTTCAATTGATTTTTCATCAGAAGATATTCTGCAGGCTATTAGACCTACACAAAAAGCTGAAATTAATAGTACTCGCATAACCAAATATAAAAAACCATAGGATTACAGCCCTATTTCACAGCGAGGAGGCTGAAAAGAAATCACTCCTTCACTACCCTAAGCCCTAGCCTTATTTCATGTATACACCACTCTCTAATTTCAAATCTCCTTGCTTTAAATGGTTGAATGCATTTAGTATTTTAATCGGGGTAGACTCTTTCATAAGCAGATTCAAGCCAATTTTTGGAGGTCCATTAGTTTTTATCTTTTTAATCAACTCTTCAATGAAAACCAAACCTAAGGGGGTTTGATTTACGGTTTGGTGCTGTGCAAATCCAAGCGTATTTAATATTTCGTTCATTTGATCAGTTCCAAAAAGAAAGCTTAAAGATTCATCGCTTGCCCATGGCATAGGGTATTGGATTGATGCATTTGTATTTTTAAAAATATCATAATATAAGAAATAGCCTCCCTTTTTTAGAACTCTTTGAATTTCACTGTAAAACTGTTGTTTTTCTGCAATATTCATTTGTACATGTTGTGTCCAAACAATATCAAAGGATTCATCATCAAATGGGAGGTTGGTGGCATCACCTTGAACAAATGAAGTTTTGTCCTCTAATTTTACCAACTTAGAAAGCTCCTTAGCAGTTCTAATATACTCATTACTTAAATCTATACCGGTAGCATGACAACCGAACTCATCTGCTAACATTCTACAAGGGCCGCCAATACCACAGCCCACATCTAAAACTGTTTTACCCTCTAGCGATACGCTATTTCCAAGCTCCCTAGAAACAGCTGCACCTCGAACATGAAATTCATCAACAGCTGAAAGATCAGATCTTTTAATCGTTTTTAAATCTAAACCAAGCTGATTTAATTTTTCTACAATGAGCTCATAAAGACCGTCAGTATGATAGTGGTGTTTAATTTTTTCCTTGTTCGTTTTCATATTGTAAAATTTAGACCCAATGAAGTTACTATTTAAAGTCTACACTGATTAATGACACCCAAATATAAAAAACACCAAGGCTATATACCAATTTTACAGCGAGAGGGCTGAAAAGAAAGGAGGTTTGCTGCTCAAAATAAAAAATGAGCTGCAGGATAATATTAGATTTAAAACTAAAAGTTTAATAATTTAAGCTTTAAAAACTCTGAAATCAGCTAAATATTGATTGAATGCATACCAAATAACGATACTCAAAAAAGATTTCTGTTAGGTGAAGGTGGTAGAAAAGAATTACTTGCTATAGGTCTTAACCCAAGCACAGCAAATGAAATTACTTTAGATCCAACATCAAGAAATATTCAAACTATTGCAAAAAATAATGATTGTGATGGTTGGTGGTTAGTTAACTTATATCCTTTAAGAACTTCAAACCCAAAAAAACTTCCTAAAATAGCAGACAAAGAGTTGATAGAAAAAAATCAAAAGTTTATTGAACAACTATTTAGTAACCCTAAATACAATATACACAAGGTACTTTGTTGTTGGGGAAATAGCATAGAAAATCATTTGTACTTAGAAGAACAAGCAAGAATTATTAATTATCAGTCTTCAAGAGGTCTTGAGGGTTGGTGTGTAGTTTGCCTAGATTTTGAGGGATTCTGGGAGAAAATTTATAAACATGCTATCAATGAAGAAAAATCAAATAAACAGTTATCACTCAACTTGCCAGAACTGAATGAGAACTCATTGAGTGAAAATGTAAGGCTCCAGCTAAGAAATTGGTTGATGATTCCACTTACAAGACCAATTAAAACAATTTATATAGAAATAGAATCTAAAGAATCTATGATTGGAGAAATTCTTTATAAAACTTATAAAGAACTAGATGAAATAGTTGAATGGAAAGAGGCTTGAAAATATTTTTTTTAAATGGATAATATCGGCGTGGATTATTCAAGAAGAAACTTCATGAAGGGCATGGCCAAAGTCTCAGTCGTGGGAGGAGTTTTAGCTACGGTGCCATTTAGTTATCAAATGCTTTCATCTAGCAGCCATCAAACAGATCAATATGCTAGTTTCGATGTGAATTCTTTTGCGCGTACATATGAAAACTTTTCTTATGCTGCTATAGGTACAGCTGTTTCAGGTTTTGTGCTAAATAATATCGAAATGATGTATTCCATGATGTTAGTTGTAGTAGCATTTACAATCTTTATAACTTTTGGTGTACCTGCTTTTGAGTCTCTTTTTTATCCGAACACCGAAATTTTGATTACCCAAACCTAATCTGGTTATAATCTTCTTAGTGCAAAGGGGAGGTTTGTCCTGAGATCTGAAAAGGAACCCTTTGAACCTGAACCATATAGTGATGGCGGAGGAATTGCATGAAAAACATCATAAATTATCTATATATTTTCGTAATTTTGTTTGCATCTGAATTTATTTTTTCAGATGAATTAGAAGAAGTAATAGTTGTGGCTGACTATCGCCAAACCGACTTAAGCAAAGAGGATTCAAGCGTATTCATTCTTGATGAGGACGATATAAAAAGTGAACCAATCAAGCATTTTGAAAATCTTTCATACCTTATACCTAATCTTAATTTTGCTGCGAGTGATTCAAGAGCAAGGTATTTTCAAATTAGGGGCATAGGTGAGCGTTCTGGTTATCTAGGAACTCCAAATTCATCGGTGGCATTCCTGATTGATGATATCGATTATTCAGGACAAGGCGGCATAGCAACCACTTTTGATGTTGAGCAGATTGAAGTCTATAGAGGTCCTCAAGGAGCTCGAATTGGTGCTAATGCTCTTGCTGGTTTAATTTACATAAAAACCAAAGAACCCACCAAAGAATTTGAGGGTACGTCTGAGATTACATACGGCGATTACAATACTTTAAGTTCTGGTTTTGCTTTTGGTGGGCCAACCAATGAAAGTGGCAATATCAGGTTTAGGTTTGCTTTGAGAAAAGATGATACCGATGGTTTTCGAGAAAATTTATATTTAAATCGTTCAGATACCTCCAGAAAAGATGAAACTACGTTACGACTTAAACTAGATTTTGATTTAGATAGAGATTTGACTGCAAAAGTTTTACTTAGTCAGGTTGATATGGATGATCCTGCTGATATTTGGACTATAGATGGTTCATTGAATACGCTGTCTGATCGACCAGGCATGGATGCTCAAAAAACCGATACACTTGGCCTTAAATTTTTTAAAAAAAATAGATTTTCAGAATTTCAAAGCCTGACTAGCACTACAAATACAGATGTAGTCTTTAGTTATGATGCAGATTGGGGCAATGTTGATTCTCATGCACCCTACACATACGATTATTTTTCGCAAACCTTACGTAATCGTAAATCTTTTGGTCAAGAATTTAGACTGGTTTCAAATGAAAACTTCGAGGCTGAAAGATTGCCTTTTTCATGGGTATTGGGGCTTTCTTATTTAAAACTTGATGAAACAAATGATCGCCAAGATGACGGCCTGTATGGAGACCCTCAAGATCCTTTCAGTCCTTATTCAAGTCTGACTATTTCCTCGAGCGATTATTCTTCAGAAAATACTGCTTTCTTTGGCAATCTTGAATATGACTTTACGGCATTTACTAAAATTTCCTTGGGTCTTCGTTGGGAGGACTGGTCGGCTAAATATTCCGATTCAGATAATGAGAGATTTAAACCATCTAACAGTATGGTCGGTGGTAAAGCATCTTTAGTTCATAATTTTGATGGCGATAAAAACCTATTCATTAATTACGCCAAAGGTTATAAACAAGGCGGCTTTAATGTTGGTTTAGGTTTAATAGAGGGCACAACTGCTGAAGATTTAGAATACGATCCAGAATTTTTAACCAATTATGAAATTGGGGTAGACCTGCCAATCAATACAAATACCGATTTAAGATTAAATGCGTTTTATTCTGATCGAGAGGATCAACAAGTGCTGATATCGACACAAGTAGATCCAAATGACCCAAATACATTTGTTTACCTTACTCAAAATGCTGCCGAAGGTGTGAATTATGGACTAGAACTTAACCTTAATACTGTCGTCTCCGAAAGTTTAAGCGTCTTTGTAAATTTGGGTTTACTTAAGACAGAGATTAAAAATTGGGAGTCAAGACCTGATCTTGAGGGTAGAGCACAAGCCCATGCTCCAACAAATTCTTATTCCTTAGGTTTAAATTATCTGCCTTTTAATAATGCTTATTTGAATGTAAATTTTACTGGAAAGAGCGGTTTTTACTACTCAGATTCACACAATAATAAATCAGATTCATATTTATTAACTAACGTAAATTTTGGTTATGAAATAAATGACTGGACCTTTGAGATTTGGGCAAGAAATCTTTTTGATGAGTATTATTCGACCCGAGGATTTTATTTTGGAAATGAGGCACCAGATTTTATCGATACTTTATACGAAAGACATGGTGATCCAAGACATTTTGGCTTATCAGTAAGATATGATTTTTGATTTTCTCCAAGTAAACTGGTTTGAAATAGTCGCTGCAATTCTTGCAATTGCCTATTTGATACTTGCAATGCTCCAAGATATAAGGTGTTGGGTAGCATGGATCATTAGTTCCTTAATGTATTTCTTTGTGATGTATTCAGCTAATTTATATATGGAAGCTTTACTTCAGATTTTTTATATATTTATAGGTTTATATGGTTTGTATCAATGGAGATATAAATCTGATCTAATTGATGGTTTAAAAATCACAACTTGGAGTGTTAAAAATCATTTAATGGTCATTGGTATTTTAGTTTTACTAACTTTAATATCTGGGTATGTTTTGACAATTTATACTGCTGCTGCATCACCTTTTGTAGACGCTTTTACAACCTGGGGGGCAATAGCAGCTTCGTATCTTGTCGCTAAAAAAATTCTAGAGAATTGGTTCTACTGGTTTGTTATAGATTTCGTCTCAGTTTTCCTTTTTATATCACGTGAGTTGTATCCAACTGCATTGCTATTTGTAGTTTATTTGGTGCTTGTAGTATTTGGATACAGTGCTTGGAGCAAAAGTTGGCAACACGCAGATGGGCAAAATTAAAATATTAGAAACTATCAGTGAAACACCATATTCTCGAGTTTCATATTGTTATTTAAATGATGTAAAAGCAGTATTAAAAATAAAAAAAGAAGCAATTATTACCAACTCCATTGGGACAGAGTTGAAAATTCATCAATTTCTCAGTAATTATGATCTTTGTCCAGAAATTCTTGACTATGATTTGCTGGACAATCGGATTGTCTATGAATGTTTAAAATATTCGGTTGAAAATTCTGAGCACAATCAAGTTTTTTTAGAGATATTTGGAAAGACGTTAAGTAAACTTCACTCATTAGATTGTAAAAACTTATCTATAGATACTTTTGAGGAAAAGATCGAAAGTTACAGAAATATGCTCAGCACAAGTGCCACGATTGAAATTCAAGAAAGCTTTGCACTGTTTGATAAGCTTTATAAGAAAACTTGTAAGCTCTCATTTTGTCATAATGATCTCAACACTATGAATATTTTTCTCGATAAGAACATGAAATTTATAGATTGGGAATATGCTAGCTTAAATATGCCAATATATGAGATTGCATCAATAAAAAAATCATTCAATTTTTCTTCAGATCAACTTAATATTTTTTTAAAAGCTTATGGCCAAGATTTCAATCCTAATGAAATAGAAGAATTTGAAGTACTTGTTGGATCTGTTGAAAAGATATGGCATAAAGTGACAAATAAGCTTAAATCTAATCAATAATTCATATTTTAATGTAATTTTATTTATTTATGCTAATAAAATTAATATATTCTTCCTAAATTAATTAAAAAAACTTACATTTTTAACTAATAGACAAATAAATGAGGATTGCAATAAACGGTTTTGGCAGAATTGGTAGAAACATTCTGCGCTCATATCTGGCTAGAGAACAAGTCTGGAAGAAATTTAATCAAATAGAAATTGTAGCTATTAATGATCTTGGATCTCCAAGTGATAATGCCCATCTTTTAAAATACGACTCAGTGCATGGGAAGCTCAAAAATGAGGTTAAATGCTCAGAGACCTCTATTAAAGTCGATGGTCATGACATTGCATGTTACTCAGAAAGAGAGCCTTCAAAACTTCCTTGGGAAAAATTAAACATAGACATAGTATTTGAGTGCACTGGTTTGTTTACGAGCAAGGATAAAGCAGAACAACATATAGAGGCAGGAGCAAAGAAAGTTTTAATTTCAGCTCCAGGAAAAAATGTTGATAAAACCATTGTATTTGGTGTGAACCATGAGACGTTAACGAAAGAAGATAAAATTATTTCAAATGCGTCATGCACAACTAATTGTCTTGCACCATTAGCAAAAGTTATTCATGAGGAATATAAAATTTTAAATGGTATGGCAAATACTATTCATGCATATACAAACGATCAGTCATTATTGGATGTGCATCATTCCGATCTCTTAAGAGCAAGAGCAGCCAGCTTATCTATGATTCCAACAAAAACTGGTGCTGCAACAGCTGTTGGCGATGTATTGCCAGAATTAAAAGGAAAACTAGATGGACTTGCAGTTAGAGTGCCTGTATCAAATGTATCTTTGTTGGATTTCACATTTACAACTCAGAAAGATTTTTCTATTGATGAATTGAATACAAGACTTTTAGCAGCTTCCAAAAATGGCCTCTCTGGAATTTTAGATGTTAATGAGGTGCCTTTGGTAAGTACAGATTTTGGGAATGATCCTCACTCAGTTATTTATGATAAATCTCACACAAGAAAAATAGATAACTCAACTAAAATTTTAGCCTGGTACGATAACGAGTGGGGATTCTCAAATAGAATGCTCGATGTAGCAAATTACCTAAACCAACTCTCAAAAAAAGAATCTCAAGCAGCTTAAGCCTATGCTTGAAATAATTCTCAATAGTCTTAAATTTATATAATGAAAAATTTATATGTATTTTTACTCTTTTTAACTATGAGCGCATTTGCTGGAATGTCTGAAAAACCGGATCAATGGTATGTTGTAACTGACAGAGTTATGGGTGGATCATCAAATTTGGAAGCTGATTATGATGATGGCACATTCAAAATGACTGGTAACGTCGTAAAAAAAGACGGTGGATTCGTTAGATTAGCCCACAGACCAGAAGAGATAAATAAAAATGCTAAGGGTATAAAATTCAAAGCCAGAGGCAACAACGAAACTTATGAAGTTCACTTGACTCTCAAAGGAGTAAAAATGCCCCCATGGTCCTACTTAAGTTCAACTTTTAACGTCAGTGAAAACTGGCAGGAATTTGAAATTAGTTTTAGCGACTTCAAAAAAAATGGATACATGATGGCATCAATGAAGCCCCAAAATATCAGAGATATCAGTATCGCTGGTTATGGCAGAGATTTTGATGTAGATCTTGAATTCAAAGACGTCACTGTTTTTTAAACTAGCTTTTGTAGATCATTAAAGTAATAATACCTCTTGTGAGGGAGCTTAAATTATTAGTACTCTTATATGCACTTCTAGCAAGTGTGAATACACTTCACTCCCAAGAAATTGAAGAAGTTTTAATAACTGGCTCTAATTTAAAAGATACAGAATTAGATTCATCTCCTGTAGAGCAAATATCATCTGACGATTTTGATAAATTTAATATCAATAATATTGCTGAAATTAGTAAATTTTTAAATAGTTCATCTGGTTCACGTTTCCAAACTAATGCACTTGAGGGAGTTGATCAAGGAATGGCATCCATAACACTTCGAGGTTTGAATCAGGCATCTACTCTATTACTTATCAATTCTAAAAGACATACATTTGCGGGAACGCCTTCTAATGATGGAGAGGGCTATATTGATGCAAACATCATCCCTGAGATTGCTTTTAGGAATATAGAAATCTTAAAAGAAGGTGCAACAACTGCTTACGGTTCTGATGCTGTAGCTGGGGTAATTAATTTTAAAACTTACAAAGAATTTGAGGGATTTAAAATTAGATTTGGTGATCAAACTGCTGAGAACAATAATAATAAAGAAACAAACTTTGGTTTATTATTTGGTGCCAAGTTCCTGGGCTTAAATGCTGTTTTTGGTTTTAATCAATTAGATCGCTCACCTTTTTCTGCCTCAGAGATCCCACAAATTGCTGAATTAGCAATTAGCGGTTTGGGCAATACTTTTATTTTAACTGATGACGATACCGTGAATGATGGTTTGTATGCAGGAGAATATACATCTGGTCAGGTTGTACCTGATCCAAATTGTGAGCAGAACGGTGGAATTTTAGATGGATTTTGTAGGTTTAGGTATGGCACAAGATTTAATCTTTATAACGATGAGAACCACAATAAAATCTATTTGTCATTATCCAATAATAACCATGATTTCACACTTTTAACTTCAAGCGTTCAAGTGAATGACAACCCTCAATCTCCATCCTATCCGGCACTACCCTTTTTATCTCGCGAAATAAATCCGGGTGAAGGTGGAAGCCCATTTAATGTTCCAGTTAGATGGCTGGGAAGACCTCTGGGAGCTCAGTATCCCTCACCCTTATCACCAAAAGATATTAGTCAGTACCATTTAAGTTACAGTTACCTATTAGCTCTGAATAATTTTGAGATAGATTTATCTCTCACAACAAGTGAACATAAAAATGAACATAACAGGCCAGATATTATTGACTCCCGGTTCCAACAAGCCTTACTTGGTAACGGTGGAGAAAATGGTGATCTCACTTGGAATATATTCGATCACACGCAGAACTCACCAGAACTAATAGATTTTGTTAGGGGGGCAGAAATTTCAACAAAAGACGGCGGCCTTACAACTTTAGAAACTGTAGCAAGATCCTCATTCAATGATTTTAATTACGCATTCGGGATTCAGCTCAATAATGAGACTCTTGATATTGAATATAACGATTTAGCAAGAGCAGAGTTTGATAGTGATGGCAAGATTACCAAAACAGCCGATTTATTTTTTCTTGGTGGAGGTCAAAATGTTGATGAAAGTAGAAATAAATATGGTGCTTTTTTTGAGGGTGAGCAAGAATTTTTTGGATCACTTGGCTTACGATTGGCAGCCAGATATGAAAAAGTTGATAATTTTTCATCATTAGATCCAAAGCTTTCTTTAAGATTTAGCCCAATAGAAGAAATAACTTTCAGAATTTCACGTGGAACATCATTCACCATGCCATCTATGGCGCAAATGTTCTCAAGTGACATAAATCTTGGCAGTGTTAGAGATCTTGATGATAATATTTTTGTTCGACAAGCAAGAATAGGTAATCCAGATTTAAAACCAGCCACCTCAACTAATTCTAATTTTGGGTTCGTATACGATTCTGACGTGAATAGATTTTCTCTCGATTATTGGGAAATTGATTATCGAAACAGAATTGAAGCGGAAAGCTCACAAGCTTTACTAGACCTTGACCCCCAAGGTCCAAGTATCACAAGAAACGAGAACGGTGAACTTATCGCAGTAACTACAACATACTTTAATGAGGAAAATACATTAATCTCCGGTATTGACTTAAGCTACGAGCATAATTTTGATCTTGATGATAATGGCCAATTGGAATTCGCTCTAAAAGGAACTTCTTTTTTTGAATTTTTGACACCCGATCAAAGTGCAGATGGTTCAGAAAACATAATGTTAAACAGAATTGGCAAATTCAATTTTGATACACATACACATGCACTTCCTAGAAACAGAATTAATTCATTTTTAACTTGGAAATATAAAGAATATGAGACTGGTTTAAATGCTAGGTACATCAGCAGCTATGAAAATAATCGTTCTATTCCAGACAGTGCGGCTAGCCTTGGGTATAGAAGTAAAGTTGATTCATTCCTGGTTTTTGATTTATCGTTTGAACTCCCAATTGGAGTACTTTTCAATAATGTAAGCCTGGATGGCAAGTTCGCTCTGATAAATCTTTTTGATGAAGATCCACCACTTTTATATGACGCTCCTGACTTTAGTTTTGACACAAGAGTGCATGATCCTAGAGGCAGAATGTTAAATATACAATTTGAACTTGGATTAATGGATTAAAAATTACTTTAAGTAGATAACATTTTAAAAGGCAAGTAACATATCAAAATGATTAAAACTCAATTACGTTCCGATCAAGCAGCAATGACTCTTTCTATTGCATGTTTAATCCATTGTTTTTTTGCACCTTCAGTCTTAATTCTTGGTTCAGGTTACTTGGCCGTAAATCTAGGTGATGAATTGGTACATAAATTAATTGTTTTAATCGCGGTTCCTGTAAGCGCAGTTGCTTTATACCTTGGCTATAAGAATCATAAAGTTACTACTTTCATACCAACGGGAATATTAGGTTTAGGACTGCTAATTTTTGCAGTAACTTTGGGCGAGAGCATTTGGGGAGAATTAGGTGAAAAAGGGCTAACTTTATTTGGCTCTTTCCTTGTTGCCTATTCACATTTTAGGAACTACCAAGTTTGTAAGGCTATAGACTGTAATTGCCACGACAAATAAGCATAATCAATAAAATAGTTTAAAATTAAGAGATGAGAAACTGCACCACATTCCTATTATTTATTTGTTCATTACTAGTTTCAGAACCAAAAGAACACCAATCATTGATGGCAACACTTTTTGTTCAAAATTCTGCCGAGTCTTACACCAATTCACTTAGTATCTATAGAGCAGCAGAAGATCAATTAGAAAAAGTAGTTGAAAATACAAATGTATCGGCTGCCATTGAACAAAAAAAAGGTTTTGCTGGAAAACCTCCAGCAGTCATTTTAGATATAGACCAAACTGTCTTAGATAATATTGCTTATCAAGCAAGATTAATCGAAACGAATACATATTATCCTCAAGGGTGGAAAGAGTGGTGTGAAGAGGAACAAGCAGATTACATGCCTGGCGTAGAATCATTTCTCAAAAAAGCATCTGACTTAGGTATAGAAGTATTTTTTATCACTAATAGAGATGTAAATGTTGAAGTAGCAACTAAAAATAATTTAGAAAAATTAGGCTTTGAATTTACTAAAAACTTAGACCAGCTTCTCATGAAAAACGAAAAACCTAACTGGGGATCGAATAAAAATTCAAGGAGAAGTCTTGTAGCTGAAAACTACAGAATTGTCATGATGATTGGAGATAATTTAGGCGATTTTGTAGACGGCATAGACAACAAAGCTTCAGCAGACATCAGGCTAAATGCAGCAGAGAAATATTCTTATATGTGGGGCACACATTGGTTTATGCTGGCGAATCCAACTTATGGCGATTGGGAAAATTCTATTATTGATTTTAAATATGAAATTCCAAGATCAGAGCAACTAAAAATTAAGCTCAACACATTAGATTCCCAAAGGGATCAGAAATGATAGTGGAAGCTAAAATTAATGTTATCAATATCTAAAAACACGATTTATTCAGGTATTTTCTTTTTCTTCGTCTTACTTTCTATATTTGTTTTAAGACCTTTTAGAAATACTATTGCTGCTGATATTGGTACAGCAGATCTAACACTGTTTTTATTTATTGTTGTTTTTGTAATGCTCTTAGTAAACCCAATATATTCCTATATTGTCTCAAGGAGCTCGCAAAAAAATCTTGTGCCTTATATTTATGGCTTTTTTATCGTGAATTTATTGAGCTTTTTAGCTTTAAATACTTACATGCCAGATAGTTTCACTATTAAGGCAACGTTTTACGTTTGGTATAACATTTTCAACTTCTTTTTAGTTGCAATATTTTGGGCTATGACAGTGAACTCTTTCAATATTGACGGAGGTAAGAAATTCTTTGGCCTTATTAGTGCTTGTGGTTCTTTAGGTGCTTCCTGTGGAGGTTTCTTAGTTGATTCTTATTTATATGATAAGCAAAATTTATCTCTTCTGATTACTGTGCTTGCTTTATGTTTAGCAGTCTATTTTTCATCAAAAGTAGAGCGAGAAGAAATTAAACTAAAATCTAATACTTCTTCAACTTTTGAAGATATTTTTGAGCAATTTATTCAGATCAAAAATAACCCTTTAATTAGGAACTTCATTTTTTATGCTTTTACTTGGACCTGTCTCTCTACAGCCTTATGGTTTTTTCAATTAGAAATAATCAATAGCTATACAGACGATTCATCGGTTAAAACAAAAATTTTTGGTAGGGCAGATTCAATTGTGCCAATAATAACTCTTTTGACACAGCTACTGCTTACATCTTGGATTTTGCGGTCTAAATTCTTAGGAATAAGATTTGTATTAACAATATATGGTTTGATGTTTACAGCTTCATTTTTAGCTATTTCCGGTTATTTTTCAGAATATTTACTTAGTGCTTCAGGTATAACAGTATTTTTAATTCTACAGGGTACCATGAGACCTTTTGAATACGGTCTAAATAAGCCTGCTAGAGAAGCAGTTTTTACAACACTTTCAACAAAGGAAAAATATAAATCCACTGTTTTTATTGATACCTTCACTAATAGGTTTGGAGATGCAACGGGAGGTTTGTTATTTAATTCTTTATTAAGTATGGGTTTAGTTTTATATACAGCACCATTAGCAATAATCCCTTTAGCAATTTTCTTAATTAATTTAGGTTGGAATATTTCTAAAAATATAGACACCCAAAAATCTGTGTAATAAATCTGCAAATTAGTTGATATTTTCAATTTCGTACATAAAATATCCCTTTCGCTTATGCTAACTAAAGAAAAAATATTAAAAGCTCCGAAGAAAAATTACATGAACAAGGAGCAACTAGAGTTCTTTAAAAATCTTCTTGAAGATCTAAAGAAAGAAACCCTCACACACATACGAGATGCTAAGGATAGACTAAGTAATCCGCCGTCTTGCAGTGATGAAGTAGATAGGGCGCAACACGAGATCGATTCTATGCTTTTTCTTAGGATTGTTGAAAGAGAATCAAAATTATTGCCTAAAATAGACAAAGCTATTATGCGAATAAAAGCTGGTGACTACGGTTATTGTGTCGAAACTGGAGATCCGATTGGTCTACCAAGATTAATTTCTAGACCAACGGCTGAGTTTTGTGCAGAAGTAAAAACTATCAACGAAGAAAAAGAAAAACACTTCGCAGATTAATTCAATTTTCATATTAATTTCTCTTTGCTTATAATTTATCTTGCATGAGCATCTTGAATAAAATGACTGACCCAATTGCGGAAACAAAACTAGGCGTTCTTTCGGAGTGGTCTATAAGATTATGTCTTGCCTGGGTATTCTTTGAATATGGCTTGCCAAAGCTTAACTCCTTGATTGATTCACCAAGTACACCTCTTAGTTTTATTCTTAAAATGCAATTCTTCTCTGAGTTTCCTGTAATTTCATCATGGCTAATTACCATTGCTGAAGTTTTGCTAATACCTTTGTTTATTATTTTGGGTGGTTTCAAATTTATTGGACCAATAGCTAAAAGTTTTTCAACAGTTGGAGGCATTTTGGGAACATTTGTGATGGTTGTCATCATTTGGGGTTTTCATTTTCCAATACTGGATGAAAGTTTTTCAGATATTCACTTGCAGATGATGCTTTTAGCAATGTCGCTCTATTTTCTTTTCAAATAATGTTCAGATATACGGTTGGTACCATTATAGGTGGGATCTTAGTTGCTACAGTTATGACAGGCATTGTTAGTTTTTTTGTCACAGCAATAAATACCAATATGTTTCCACCGATAATGCATGAATGGGTTCGTGCTTGGATGCTTGCATGGGCTATAGGTACACCAGGGGTCATAATCCTTTCTCCAGTATTTAGATATATTGGGATTAAATTTTCCGACGATCCAAGAGACAATTAGTTGTAATTTAAGTAAATGCTATTTATTATTTGTGTTCTTGTGGGGCTATAGCTCAGCTGGGAGAGCACCTGCTTTGCACGCAGGGGGTCAGGAGTTCGAATCTCCTTAGCTCCACCATTTAGAGGAGAAATTCTTAATGGAGCAAAAAATAAAAAAACTTACAAGTATTTTATTTCTACTCCTATGTGTTCCTTTAAGTGCGGAAAATAAAAAAACCGATCTCATAGAGCCTGAAGTACATGCAATTCTAATTCCTGGGAGTGGCACATATAGCAAAAAAATCTCAACACAGAATAAAGAAGCCCAACAATTTTTTGATCAAGGCTTGAGATTAGCTTGGGGTTTTTATTTCCCTGAATCAATAGCTTCCTATTTAGAAGCAGCACGTCACGATCCTGATCATCCAATGCCTTATTGGGGTATGGCACACGCAATGGGACCAAATCCAAATTCACGATATTCAGGGATGCCCGATGATCCAAAAGGAGAGGGATTTAAAGCAATTAAAAAGGCAATGGATCGAATTGAAAATGCATCTGATATGGAGGCTAAATTAATACAAGCCCTTCATACATTATATGACAAGGATACTTACCCAGATGCAAAGCGACGTGATCAAGCCTATTTAGCTGAAATGAGAAAATTAAACAGAGATTACCCAAATGACCCAGATATTGCAGCTTTATATGCGAGTAGTTACATGTCAATCCAAAGATGGAATTATTGGGACGATCAAGGTGAGCCAATTTCAGAAACTCTTGCAGTTGCTGAAGCGTTAGAACGTATTATGTCTAAAGATCTATCGCACCCAGGAGTACTGCACTTACACATTCATTTGATAGAGGCTTCAGCAGAACCAGAAAGAGCTCTAGTAGCAGCAGATAATTTAGAAAAAACAATACCTATAGTTGGCCATGTTGTTCATATGCCATCTCATATCTATGTAAGAGTTGGTCAGTATCAGAAAGCAGTAGAACAAAATATTCGCTCTCAAAAAGTTGATATAGAATTTGCAGAAATCTGGGGTGATCTGCCTCTTCCAAACTTAGGCACTTATCCGCTATCCCATAAAATACATTCTGGGCATGCACTAGATTTTGTTCGATACGCCGCGAGTGTTCAAGGAAATTATGCTTTAGCTAGCGAGTCAGCATGGAATATGGCTAACAGCATAAAAGATAAACAAATTATGATTATGCAGGGTCAAAAGAGAGTCGCTGCTCCGTGGCAGGTTCTTAAAACTTTTGGAAAATGGGATGAGATACTTGAATTAAAGCCCAAGCATACCGGTACACCATACCTTGATGGCATTTGGTCGTATGTGAAAGGTAGTGCATATTTAGCAAAAGGAAAAAAAGAGCAAGCATCGCAAGAACTGACTAATCTCAAACAAATTATAAATTTACCAGATGTCGATAAATACCGAGCAGGAGCAACACCTGTATCTCGGGTGCTCAAGGCTGCCGCTTATGGGCTAGAGGGTGAGATATTTTTGGCTGGTGGTAAATACTCAGAAGCAATTGAAGCTTTTACATTAGCTGTAGCACTAGAAGATCAAAATAACTACACTGAGCCACCAGACTGGCCACATCCCATGCGATTATATTTAGGCTCTGCATTGATTGCCGCAAAGAAATTTAAAGAGGCTGAAAAAGTTTATAGGCGCGATTTGGATTGGAATAAAAATAATGGATGGTCGCTTTTTGGTCTTCAGCAATCATTACAACTACAAGGCAAGACAGAAGAGGCTGAAACAATATATAAGGAATTTCTGTTAGCGTGGCAACGAGCAGATGTTGAGTTAAGTGACTCTTTCATGAAATAAAGGCTCAGAATATGGAACTAGAAGTTTATTTCGTTGATTCTTTTACCAGTAAGGTTTTTGGAGGTAACCCGGCGGGTGTTGTATTTCATGAAAATGAGCTTACTCCTGATTTAATGCAGAAGATTGCAGCAGAAAATAATTTATCAGAAACTGCTTTCATACATACCAGCAATAACAATCGTATAAAATTCTTTACACCGGAACTTGAAGTAGATTTATGTGGTCACGCTACCCTAGCTTCAGCTTTTACTTATTTCAATTTCCTTAATCCAGCAGCGCATGAAATAGTATTCCAAGCTAATCGCAGTGAAATTAAAGCTGTAAAAGCTAATAATGGCATCACGTTATCTCTGCCAAAAGATGAACCCAGAAAAATTTTAGACTCGAATACTTTTTCTCAAGCATTGAATGCTGAAGTCCTTGAAGTTTATAAAGGGATAGATGATTTTATGGTTGTGTTGGAAGATGAAGCAGCGGTCGCAAACAATAACCCTAACTTCAATTCAATTAAGTCTATGGATTCTAGAGGTTTAATAATTACTGCGAAAGGCGTAGAGGTAGACTTTGTTTCTAGATGGTATGGACCACAAACAGGTATTAATGAAGACCCCGCTACTGGTTCTGCTCATTCGCTTTTGGCAACTTATTGGTCAAAAATTTTAAACAAACCTCAAA
>ENA-OSEY01000787-OSEY01000787.1-marine-metagenome-genome-assembly--contig:-NODE-787-length-22423-cov-3.239327_pt1 | contig 22423 bp, 22 predicted proteins | sample MGYA00248465_ERZ534230 | MGnify/ENA primary metagenome ERZ534230 (study PRJEB26409, sample SAMN06344110) | marine metagenome | isolation source: Sea water from surface | place: Atlantic Ocean:Southern...
TTAAAGATATATGTGAAATACCACTGATTTATAAAATACATAAAGATATAATTACAGAATATTCAAATATCGACGATTTCATGATTATACAAGAATTAGTAAGACGATTAATTGGATATATGGTTAATGATCTGTTAGAGCAAACTAATAAAAATATAAAAATTTTGAAACCTAAGAGTGTTGAGGATATTAGAAACCACGACCAACCTATTGCTTCATTTTCAAAAGACATGAAGAAACAAGATAAAGAGTTAAGAAGTTTTCTCCATCAAAGAGTGTATACACACTCTTCAATGGACAAAGACCGCAGTAATGCAAAAAAAATTATTAATGACCTGTTTTCATATTATTTAGATAATAATGAATTACTTCCAGATACTATATCTAAGCTGTGCTGCGGTAAGTCTATTTCAGAAAAAGCTTTTATAATATGTGATTACATAGCATCTTTGACTGATCGATCAGCGACCGCGAATCATGCCAAAATCACCAATAAATTATTATTAACATAATGGATATTTTAGAAAAATATAAAAGTATCACAGTGAATGAATTAAGTAGGTCTTTTCCAAACCACGATTTATCAAATATATCTTTTGAATTCCCTAGGGATAGTTCTAATGGTGATTTTTCTACAAATGCAGCTTTAGTCCTTTTTAAAAAGTTAAAAATTGAAACGAGAGATGTCTATAATTTAATATTTAATTTATTTAAAGATAACGATGACTTTGAAAGCATTGATTTAGCAAAAAACGGCTTTATTAATTTTACTGTTAATGATCATGTTTTGCATAATTTAATTCGAGATGTTTTAGTTAATAAAAGTAGTTTTGGTAAGAAGAATATAGGTAATAGTGAAAAAATTATTATTGAGTATGTATCTGCTAATCCAACTGGGCCATTACATGTTGGGCATACTAGAGGTGCTGTATTTGGTGATACACTTTCAAATATACTTGACTTCGTAGGCTATTCTGTTTGTAGAGAATATTATATCAATGACTCAGGCGAGCAAATAAAAAATTTAGCAAAATCAGTTTATTTAAGATACAAGCAAAATTTTTCAGATAAAAAAATATCAATTCCGGAAGACCTCTATCCTGGTGAATACTTAATACCAATTGCAAAAAAAATTAGCGAAAATTATCATGATCATTTTTTAGATAAAGAGGAAAAGGTTTGGCTTGAGGTATTCAAAGAAGAGGCCATTAATAGTGTTATGGATATTATTAAAAAAGATCTTGATGATCTAGGTATTAACCACGATGTCTTTACTTCAGAAAATTCACTTTTAAAAAGTGGTTATGTTGATAAAACTTTTTCTTCCTTGGAAAAAAAGAATTTGCTTTATGAGGGTAAAACACAGCCCCCAAAAGGAAGTAAAAAAAATGACTGGGTTCAAGAAAATCATATTTTATTTAAGTCAAAAAAATTTGGTGATGACGAGGATAGAGTAATTAGAAAGCATGATGGTCAATGGACATATTTTATGCCTGATATTGCATATCACTTCAATAAATATGAAAGAGGTTTTAGTAAAATGGTAAATATTTTTGGTGCCGATCATTCAGGATATATTGCAAGAATGAAGGCAGCAGTTAAAGCGATAACAAATGATAAAGCAAACCTTGAAATAAAAACTTGTCAACTAGTTCGTCTATCTAGGGCTGGAAAACCAGTAAAGATGTCTAAAAGATCAGGCAGCTTTATTACATTAAATGAACTTATTGAAGAAGTTGGCAAAGACGCGGTTCGTTTTATGATGGTTTCAAGAAAAAATGATGCTCAATTAGATTTTGATTTTGAAATTTTTAAAAACGAAAATAATGATAATCCGATATTTTATATTCAATATGCTAATGCACGCATTAATTCGTTAATTAGAAATTCAAAAGACAAGCTTGGAATAAAAATTAAGGAGAAAGACTTAATAAAATCAGACTTAAATCTATTAAAAAACATAAATGAAAGAAAGATAATTTTTCAAATTGCTAATTTTCCCAGAGTTATTGAACAGTCAGCCATATTTATGGAACCTCACAGGTTATCGTACTATTTAAGAGATCTAGCATCAGTATTTCATCAATATTGGAATCTAAAGGTTAATGATAAAAGAATTCAAATATTAGATAAAAAAGAGATTGATTTATCTATGGCAAGGGTAGCTCTCCTTTTTAGTGTTTCTATTACTATACAAATTGGTTTAAGTTTGCTGGGAATAAAAGCTATAGAGGAGTTATAGGTGATTTTCAAAAAATATATTAAATATTTTTTAATTTTATTTTTAGTATTCTTATTATTTCTAGTATTTAAAATTTTAAATAATCAAGAAATTATAGTTTTGACAAACAACAACCCAATAAAAGAAAAACCTGTGAATGCTCCAGAAATGAAAGACCCAAAAATTACTCCATGTGTTTATTCACTGTGGAATGAAAATACATCATGTCAATCTACAGAAGATTTATTATATGATAAAAAAGAGAAAAAAGGATATTTTACAGTTAGATATGCAACATTTGAAAATATTAAAAATGCTGAGCTACATATAAAAAAATTGAAAACTTTAGATGTTATTAATAAATTAAAATTTGAAATTGAAGTTTTAAAACAAGAAAAAACAATTTTGGTTAGAAAAGGTGATACATTATCAAGATTGGCTGCAATAAATAAGATTTCGGTTAAGGAACTTGCAAAATATAACTCAATAGATGATCCAGGAAAAATAAGATTAAATCAAAAAATATTTATTCCTTTAGAGAATAAATACCGAATCATATCAATTAATATACAGGGGTATAAAGATGCAAAGAGAATTTGTGATATACTTTTATCTAATCAATTTACATGTTTAATCAAGTCTCAATTATAAATTCATAAATTAATATGTTAGAATTATTGGATAACTATATGTTAATATTGTATATTTTACAAAATATTTGTTTATTTAATTTATTTCAAAATAGAAATCGATTTAATTAGTGTTTTTTTTCTCCGATAAACGCTATATATAGTATATGAGTGATAAAAAACAATTAGATTTTTTTGTTGATTTAGATGGTTTTGAAGGGCCTCTAGATCTTTTACTTACTCTCGCAAAAGAACAAAAAGTTGACTTGTTAGAAATATCAATTTTAGATTTAGCTAATCAATATCTTAGTTTTGTAAATAATCTAAGCTCACGTGATATTGAAGTTGCTGCTGATTATTTAGTAATGGCATCTTGGCTTGCTTATCTTAAATCAAAAATATTACTTCCAAATGAGGAAGTGGAACCAGAGGCAGAGGAAATGGCGGCTATATTAGCTTTTAGATTAAGAAGATTAGAGGCTATGCGAGAAATGGGTAATAAATTACTTAACAGAAATCGTATCGGAGAAATACTATTTAGAAGAGGCATGCCAGAGCAAATTCAAACTATCAGATCTTATTCTCAAAAAGATACATTATTTGATATTTTAAAATCTTATAGTCAAATTCGTAATAGAAATCACACTGTAAGCTGGTCTCCTAAACCATTGCCTATTCTATCGCTTGAAGATGCAAGAAAAAGATTAGAGTCAATGTTAGGTTTATCAATTGATTGGACTAACTTCCTTGACTTCTTACCTACTTACAAGGATAAAAGTGATCATTTAATTGCATACAGGAGAAGCTCTGCAGCATCATTATTTAATGTTAGTTTAGAGATGTCAAAGAGAGGTTTAATTGAAATAAATCAAAATAAAAATTTTGGAACTATAAGAATTAAAGCTCTAGATCGCGAAGAGGATATTAACAAAGAGGAGGTAAGGGCTTAATGACTTCAGCAAATTTAAATACTAATATACCTTTGATAAATGAAAATGATAAATTGAGAATAGTTGAGGCACTTTTATTTGCTTCATCAGATCCGCTTGATAAAAAAACTTTAATTGAAAAACTACCTGATAATACTAATTTCGATGCTATAATTAATAAACTTACAGACATGTATCAAAATAGAGGCATTGAACTTAAAAAAGTTGGTAATAAATATATGTTTAAAACCTGTGAGGATTTGTCTTTTATTATGCAGAAAGAATCTAAAGCCCAAAGAAAACTATCGAAGGCCGCAATTGAGACATTGTCTATCATCGCTTATCATCAACCAGTAACAAGAGCCGAAATAGAGGATATAAGGGGTGTCACTGTCTCGTCCGGAACAATTGATACACTTTTGCAAATGAATTGGGTTAAGATTAGCGGTAGAAGGAAAATTCCCGGAAATCCTATAGTTTACGGGACAACCGAAGAATTTTTGGTTCACTTTGATCTTGAAAATATAAGAAATCTCCCTGATATGCAGGAATTAAAGTCAATGGGCTTATTAGATAATAGTTTACCTCCAGATTTATATCCAGAAAATAATATTAATAGTGATGATTTAGAAGAAATTGATGCTATAAATCAGACTCAAGAATAAGGAGAATTATAATGTTTCCCAGTTGGTTGCAAATCTTACTTGTTGTTTTATTAGCGCTAATATTTTTTGGAAGAGGTAAGATATCTGATTTTATGACAGATTTGGCAAGCGGTATTAAAAGTTTTAGAAAAGGTATATCTGAGGAAGACGACAATGCTCACATTGAGGATAAAAAAGATAAAGACTAGTTTCAATTATGTTTGATTTTGGTTTCAACGAGTTTGTATTATTAAGTATTTTGATTGTCATTTTATTTGGACCAAAAGAGTTACCAGTTATTCTAAGAGCATTACACCGTTTTTTTTCTCAAATGTGGGTATATTCGAAAGAAATAAGAACTTACATAGAGTCTCTTGTAAATGAAGCTGATATTTCAAATCAAAATGATTTAAAAGAAATTGAAAAAGAGATTAACAACATAACCAAAGAAATTGAAGATAAGTAATTCATAGGGTTTTTTATGAGTGAAGAAAGTATAGAGGATTCTAAAGCACCACTTATTGAGCATTTTATTGAACTCAGAACAAGAATTATAAGGTCAGTAATTTTTTTGGCGTTTGCATTTTTTATTGCTTTTGTGATGTCTGAGGAAATTTATCTTTTTTTAGTCAATCCTTATGAAACTATTATGGGTTCTGGTAGTCAGATGATTTATACTGCTCCACAAGAATTTCTAATAGTAAAATTAAAAATTGCTTTATTCGGAGGTTTGCTTGTTTCATTTCCCTATTTTTGTATGGAGCTATATTCCTTTATAGCACCAGGTTTGTACAAAAAAGAAAAAATTGCCATGGCACCTTATTTAATTATTTCTCCATTATTATTTATGCTTGGGGCAATTACAGTTCATTATATTATTATGCCTTTAGCTTTAAATTTTTTTGCAGAAATGCAAATAAATAATAAAGAAAGTATAACAATTTTAATGATGCCTAAAGTAAGTGAATACTTAAACTTTATAACATCTCTAATTATAGCATTTGGATTATGTTTTCAGCTTCCTGTATTTCTTGCTTTGCTTGCTAGAGTTGGTTTTGTTACATCTAGTTTACTGAAAAAAGGAAGAAAATATGCAATTGTTTTAGTTTTCTTAATTGCTGCATTTTTAACTCCTCCAGATTTGATAAGTCAAATAGGTCTTGCTCTACCAACATTGCTTTTATATGAGATTTCAATATTAATTGTTTCAATAATAGAAAAAAGAAAGAATAATGGTTAGTCTAGAAGGAAACTTTGTTAAATGCATGACATAAATAAAATACGTGAGGAGCCCAATTTTTTTTTAGATGGGTGGAGAAAAAGAGGTTTAAATATTGACGTTAATCAAATATTAAAAATTGACTCTAACCTTCGAGAAATTATCTCAGATATTCAAAGCCTACAAGAAAGAAGGAATAAAATTTCAAAAATTATTGGAAAAGTTAAATCAGAAGAAAACAGTAGAGAGTTTTCAGAACTAAATATAGAAGCTCAAGATGTAAAAGATAAAATACCAAAACTTGAAAAGAAAAAACTAAATATTGAAAAAGAACTTAAAGATATTTTATATTCATTACCAAATATTCCTTCAGATGATATCCCAATTGGTGAAGACGAAAAAGCTAATATTGAAATAAAAAAAAATGGCTCCACTGATAATGAAAAATCTCCACCTCACTATGAAATTGGTGAAAAATTAAATGAAATCGACTTCGAGACTGCATCAGAATTGTCTGGGTCAAGATTTATGATTTCATCAGGTAATTTAGCCAAGTTAGAGCGGGCACTTGCAAACTTTATGATAGATACACATACATCTCAACACGGCTATCAAGAAATTAATATTCCATACCTTGTTAAAGAGGACATAATGTTTGGTACAGGTCAATTGCCTAAATTTAGAGATGATCAATATAAAACCGATAATGATTTGTGGCTTATTCCAACTGCCGAAGTACCACTAACAAATTTAGTAAGAAAAAAAATTGTTGATGAAGAGGAACTTCCTCTAAGATATACCGCTTTTTCACATTGTTTTCGAAAAGAGGCAGGTGCTTCTGGTCGTGATACAAAGGGGATAATAAGATTGCACCAATTCCCTAAAGTTGAATTGGTAAGCATTACAGGTCCAAATGACTCACATAACGAATTGGAAAGAATGCTATCCTGTGCAGAAAATATCTTAAAATTACTCGAGCTGCCATACCGAGTAGTTTTACTATCGACGGGAGATATTGGTTTTTCTGCATACAAAACATATGATTTAGAAGTATGGTTTCCATCAGAAAACAGGTACAGAGAGATATCATCATGCTCTAATTGTCAAGACTTTCAAGCTCGAAGAATGAATGCAAAATACAAAAGAAATAGAGATAAAAAAAACTTTTTCTTACATACTCTTAATGGTTCTGGTGTTGCAGTCGGGAGAGCTTTAGCAGCTATTCTTGAAAATTATTATGATGCCAATGGGATTATAAACATTCCTAATGTTCTTCAACCTTATATGAGTGGTAAAAAAACATTAAATTTATAATTTTTTAATAATTGATCTTTTCTAGCAACAAGATTAATGATCAATTATCGTATTAAAGAGGAAAAAATGGAAAACAATGTTATATTGGCTCAATCTTCAGGTGGTTTTTTTGTACAAATAATACCGCTGATATTAATATTCGCTATTTTCTGGTTTCTAATTATTAGGCCACAGCAAAAAAAAATAAAAGAACATAATGCCATGGTCAGTAATGTAAAGAAAGGTGATAAAGTTGTTACTGGTGGTGGATTGATTGGAACGGTTACAGATGTTTCAGAAAACGAGGTCGATGTCGATTTTGGTAATAACATAAAAATAAAATCACTAAAATCAACCTTAGCTGATGTAAAAACAAAAGATTAACAATCTGCAATGCTTTATTTTTCTATAACAAAAAAATTAATACTATTTATTTTTTGTTTAATTCTTGGTTTGTTAGCATTACCAAATTTTGTAAATAATGATGCTTTACCATCATTTTTACCAAAAAATACTCTTAATCTAGGATTAGATTTAAAAGGTGGCTCTTATCTTCTGCTTGAGGTAGATACTGAGACAATAAAAAAAGAAAAATCAGAAATTCTATTAGATGATATTCGTTCAGTACTAAGAAAAAATAGAATTAAGTATACGGGTTTGAAGATTACGAAAAGTGGTGTGAGAGTTAGTATTATTGATGAAGAACAAATCAATACTGCTAAAAATCTTATAAATTCAATAAATCAAGTTAATCCTAATAATTTTTTAACTCAAAATGTTTCCGAGCTAAATATTGAAAGTTCTGGAAGTACATTTGATATTTCATTTACTAATGATGCTCTTAGGAGTAAGTATAGATCTGCAGTTAATCAATCAATTGAAATTGTTAGAAGAAGAATTGATGGTCTTGGTGTTACTGAGCCTTCAATACAAAGACAAGGTAATAATAGAATTTTATTAGAGGTACCAGGTCTTGATGATCCAGCAAGATTAAAAGACTTACTTGGTCAAACAGCAAAACTTAACTTTAGGATGGTTGACACCTCAATATCAATATCTGATGCTTTACGAGGCAAAATACCACCTCGTTCTGAAATACTATATGACAAAGACGCTATTCCATGGCTGGTTAATAAAAAAATACTTGTATCTGGTGAAAGATTGGCTGATGCACAAGCAGGGTTTGATCAAATGACAAATACTCCTGTTGTTAATTTTCGTTTTGATGTGACTGGTGGTAAATCTTTTGCAAGAGCAACCTCTGACAATGTTGGCAAACCTTTTGCAATTATTTTAGATAATCAAGTTATTTCTGCTCCGACAATAAGACAACCAATTTTAGGTGGATCAGGCCAAATTGAGGGTGGTTTTACAGTTGAAAGTGCTAATGATTTGGCTGTTTTACTTAGAGCTGGTGCATTGCCTGCTCCTTTGAATATACTTGAGGAAAGAACAATTGGTCCTGGTTTAGGTGCAGACTCAATTAATTCTGGAACTATAGCAACTATAATAGGTATGATTTTAGTCTTAATTTTTATTTTTATAAGCTATGGAAGATTTGGAATTTATGCAAATATAGCTCTAAGTTTGAATCTAATTTTTATAATTGGAATTTTATCCTTGCTTCAGGCTACTTTAACACTACCAGGTATTGCAGGAATAGTTTTAACAATTGGCATGGCTGTGGATGCAAATGTAATTATTTTTGAGAGAATTCGGGAGGAATATGACTCAGGCAAAACACCTTTCTCAGCAGTTGAGGCAGGTTACAATAGAGCATTAAGAACGATTTTGGATGCAAATATAACAACCTTAATTGCATCATTAATTCTAATTTTTCTAGGAACTGGGCCTGTTAAAGGTTTCGCAGTAACCCTATCCATAGGTGTAATTACTTCATTTTTTACTGCTTTTTTGATTACAAGAGTAATAATAGCAAACTGGCTTGTTAAAAGAAAACCAGGGGAATTACCAATATGAAATCAATTAGGTGGATTAAAAAAGATCTTAAAGTTAATTTTTTAAATATTAAAAATATTGCAACAATAATTTCAATAGTTGCCCTAATAACGTCAATATTTTTTATATTTTTCAAGAATTTAAATTTTGGTATTGATTTTAAGGGTGGAACCTTAATCGAAATTAAAAAAGATCGTGATTTAACTATAAGCAGTATTAGAAGTCAGTTATCAGATTTAGGCTTGGGTGATATACAAATTCAAACATTTGGATCAGCAGATGTAGTTTTAATTAGAATAGAAAATAGCAGTGATCTAATTTCAAATGCAGATATGAACTCAATTAATACAATAAAAACAAATTTAGAAAGTAAGATAGAAATTCAAAGAACGGAAATTGTAGGTCCTAAAGTAAGCTCTGAATTAGTTCAAAAGGGTTTAATAGCTATAATAGTTGCAATTATTTTAATGTTATTTTACATATGGATAAGATTTGAATGGCAATTTTCTATTGGCGCTATAATAGCTCTAATTCACGACATCATAATAACTATTGGAATTTTTTCATTCTTCCAAATTGAATTTAATTTATCCATAATTGCTGCTCTTTTAACAATAATTGGTTATTCAATGAACGATACTGTTGTTGTTTATGATAGAATTCGAGAAAACCTTAGAAAGTATAAATCACTAGAAATTTATCAATTGATAAATCAATCTCTCAATGAAACAATGTCACGAACAGTTCTTACATCTTTTACAACTTTACTTGCACTTTTTTCATTATATTTTCTTGGCGGAGAGGTTTTGAAAGGATTTACTTTAGCAATGATAATTGGGGTTTTTATTGGAACTTACTCTTCAATTTTCATCGCATCTCAAATAATACTATATTTGAATGTAAAAAGAGATTGGTCAAAAAATTAATTTATTAGCCTTTTCTTATATGATGAATAATATTATTATTATATTAATTGAATTGGGAGATATTTATGAGTTCTATTCTATCATCTTTAAGAAACACAATAACTGTTGGTTTTATTTTAGCTTTGTTACTAATGTTGGTTTCTTTTATAACCACCTCTGGTTCAATAGATATTGGTGAAGGGTTCAAGTATAATCCTTTTTGGATGTTCGTATTTAGATGGCTTCATGTTATATCTGGAATAATGTGGATTGGTTTACTTTGGTATTTTAATTTTGTTCAAATCCCAAATATGCCAAGTATTCCCGATGATCAAAAACCTGCAATATCAAAAGTTATTGCTCCAGCTGCTCTTTGGTGGTTCCGATGGGGTGCTATGGCAACAATTATTACTGGACTAATTTTAGCTTATATTAACGGTTATCTTCACAATGCAATGACGCTTACACTTATGGGCGGGGGTTCACCCTATGAATTGTTAATTGGAATTGGTATGTGGCTTGGAACAATTATGTGGTTTAATGTTTGGTTCGTCATTTGGCCAAATCAAAAGAAAGCACTTGGAATTGTTGAAGCAGATGCAGATGTTAAGGCCGCCTCAGCTAGAACTGCAATGTTATTTTCGAGGACCAACACAATGCTAAGTATTCCAATGCTTTTTAGTATGGTTATTGCTCAAAATCTATATTAGGAAAACTATTTATATATTTCCTTAAGGAATTTCCCAGTATAACTTCTACTAGCCTTGATTATTACATCTGGTGTACCCTGTGCTACGATATTTCCTCCATTATCGCCACCCTCAGGTCCAACATCAATTATCCAATCTGATGTTTTTATAACATCTAGATTATGTTCAATTACAGCTACTGTGTTACCTTGGTCTACAAGTTCGTGAAGAACACTGAGTAATTTTTTTACATCATGAAAGTGTAACCCTGTAGTTGGTTCGTCAAGAACATAAAAAGTTCTACCTGTTGCTTTTTTTGCTAACTCTTTAGCAAGTTTTATTCTTTGTGCCTCTCCTCCAGATAATGTAGTAGCTTGTTGGCCAACCTTAATATAACCAAGACCAACTCTTTTTAAGGTTTCCATTTTTTCTCTAATACTTGGTACAGCTTTAAATAGTTCATGTGCCTCATCAACAGTCATTTCGAGAACATCAGAAATTGAGTTATCTTTATATTTAATTTCTAAAGTTTCTCTATTATATCTTTTACCTTTACATTGATCACATTGCACATAGACATCAGGAAGAAAATGCATTTCAATTTTTATTAATCCATCACCTTGACATGCCTCACATCTTCCTCCTTTTACATTAAATGAAAAACGTCCAGGTTTGTAACCCCTTGCCTTTGACTCTGGTAAACCACAAAACCAATCTCTTATTGGAGAAAAAGCACCTGTGTACGTTGCAGGATTTGATCTAGGTGTTCTACCAATAGGCGATTGATTAATATTTATTACTTTGTCAATTAGATGTAGTCCATCAATCGATTTATACTTCATTGGAGCGCTTTGAGAGTTATTTATTAGACGATTTATTGCTCGATAGAGCGTTTGAAAAAGTAGTGTTGATTTTCCTGACCCAGAAACTCCAGTTACACAAATAAATTTACCTATAGGAAATTCTGCATTTACTTTTTTTAAATTATTTCCTTCGGCTCCTTTTACTTCAATTATTCTATTCTTATCAATTGTTCTTTTTTTTCTAATGTCTATTTTTTCTTTTCCAGATAGATACTTACCAGTAATACTTTTTTTATTTTTTTTAATCTGATCAATATTACCTTCAGCAACTAAATGACCACCATGAATACCTGCTTTTGGACCAACATCAACTATAAAATCTGCAAAATTCATAGTTTCTTCATCATGTTCAACAATAATTACAGTGTTGCCAAGATCTTTTAATCTTTTTAGAGTTGATAAAAGTTTTTTATTATCTCTTTGATGTAAACCAATTGATGGCTCATCTAAAACATATAGTACACCTGTTAAACCTGAACCTATTTGTGAGGCCAGTCTTATACGCTGTGATTCACCACCAGATAATGTTCCTGATGTTCTCGATAAAGTTAAGTAACCGAGACCAACATTTTCCAAAAATAATAATCTCTCATTTATTTCTTTAATGATATTCCTAGCTATTTCCCTTTCTTTTCTTGATAATTTACTATCTAGTTTTAAAAACCAATCTTTGGCATCCTTTATACTTAGTGATGTGACTTCTCCAAGATGCATATTGTTAATTTTTACACAAAGGGCCTCACTGTTTAACCTATAACCTGAACAATCCTCACAGTCTGAAATCGATTGAAATTTTTCTATTTCATTTCGCATCCAGTTGCTATCAGTCTCCAAATATCTTCTTTTGAGATTTTTTATTATTCCTTCAAAAGGTTTGTTGGTTTTAAATGTTCTTGAGCCATCATCGTATACAAATTCAATATTCTGATTTCCTGAACCGTGAAGAATCATTTCTGTAAAGTCTTTTGGAAGATCTTTCCATTTAATATCAAGTGAAACATCATAATGGTTTGATAAAGCCAACAAAGTTTGAAAATAATATGGGGAGGGCGTAGATTTTTTTGACCAAGGTGCGATAGCTCCATTATTTATACTTAAATTTTTATCTGGTATTACAAGTTCTTCATCTATAAAATATTGTGTACCAAGGCCATCACATTTCTTACAAGCCCCCTTAGGGTTATTAAAAGAAAATAAACGCGGCTCAATTTCCTCAATAGTGAAACCAGAAATTGGACAAGCATAGTTTGCAGAAAATAAAATTCTTTCAAAATCCTCCTCTTTTTTATTGGATAAAATTTCTATAATGGCCAAGCCATCAGTTAGTGTTGTCGCTAGTTCAAAACTGTCAGCTAGCCTTGACTTAATTGTATTATCTATTACCAATCTATCTACTACAACATCTATATTATGCTTGAAATTTTTCTTTAATTCAGGAACTTCAGAGATTTCGTAATATTTTCCATCAACTTTCACCCTTTGAAAACCTTTTTTTAGTAGTTCTGAAAATTCTTTTCTATACTCTCCTTTTCTTTCCCTAACTATTGGAGCAAGTAGGTATACCTTACTTCCTTTCTTTAATTTTAAAGCTTGATCAACCATTTCAGTAATAGTTTGACTTTTAATTGGAAGTCCTGTTTGAGGAGAGTGTGGAACTCCGATTCTTGCAAACATTAATCTTAAATAATCGTAAATTTCTGTAACTGTTCCAACTGTTGACCGAGGATTTCGAGAGGTTGTTTTCTGTTCGATGGAAATGGCTGGGGATAATCCTTCTATCTGATCAACATCAGGTTTTTGCATCATTTCTAAGAATTGTCTCGCATATGCAGATAAACTTTCAACATACCTTCTTTGACCTTCTGCATATATTGTGTCAAAAGCTAAAGAAGATTTTCCTGATCCAGATAGCCCTGTAATAACTGTAATTTCATCTTTCGGTATATTTACACTGAGATTTTTAAGATTATGTTCTCTTGATCCAATGACTTTAATATATTTCTTTGAATTTTTAATAGATCTTTTCGGCAAAATTTTTCCTGTATTAAAACTAAAATAACTTATATCATAAGATTTTATGCTATCTATATCTTTTTAAAAAAAGTCATTGAATTGGAGTTATTATGTCGGGAAGTTTAAACAAAGTAATGTTAATTGGTAGGTTGGGGCAAGACCCAGAGGTTAGAAGTACGCAAGATGGAAGATCATTATGTACTTTTTCAATAGCAACCAGTGAATCTTGGAATGATAAAAATACTGGAGAAAAAAGGGAAAAAACCGAATGGCATCGTATTGTTGTTTTCAATGAGGGCCTTGTTAATATTATTCAACAATATGTAAAAAAAGGTTCAAATGTTTTCATTGAGGGGCAATTACAAACAAGGAAATGGGAGGATAAAGATGGTATCGAAAAATATACCACTGAAGTAGTTCTTCAAGGTTTTAATTCGACTTTTAAAATGCTTGATGGAAGAAATACAAACTCCATAGAAAATAATTTTGATCAGAATAATTCAATCTCAGACTCGGGTAACTTTGATGCTGACATTGATGATGATATCCCTTTTTAACTAATTGATTATAAAGCATTTATATATTTAAAATACCATATTTATATTTTGTAGATGATGTCATAAAATGTTAAAATAGTCTTTATTAGAATCAGTATTTGATTCGTATTTTAAGGCGAGGTAAATGTCAGATACAACTGACGAAGATCCAATAGAGAATAAAGATATTTCTAATACTAGTTTAGATCAAGAGATGAGACAGTCATATCTTGATTATGCAATGAGCGTAATTGTATCAAGAGCCCTTCCTGATGCACGTGATGGTTTAAAACCTGTTCACAGACGCATTCTTTATGCAATGCATGAAGATGGTTATGAGTATAATAAACAATACAGAAAATCTGCAAGAGTCGTTGGCTCTGTTATTGGTAAATATCATCCACATGGAGATCAAAGCATTTATGATGCCCTAGTGAGGATGGCACAACCATTTTCTTTACATCTTCCCTTAGTTGATGGACAAGGAAACTTTGGTTCAGTTGACGGGGATCCACCTGCAGCAATGAGATATACAGAAGTCAGAATGAAAAAAATCGCCCATCATTTACTTAATGATATTGATCAAGATACGGTAGATTTTCAAGAAAATTACGACAATTCTGAGAGCGAACCAATTGTTTTACCTGCTGAGTTCCCAAATTTACTTGTAAATGGAGCAGGTGGGATTGCAGTTGGAATGGCTACCAATATCCCTCCACATAATTTATCAGAAGTAACAGAAGCATGTATCATGCTTATAAATAATCCAGAGACAGATATTAATGATCTATGTGAAATTGTTCCTGGACCAGATTTCCCAACTGGAGGTTTGATATTAGGAAAAAGTGGAGCGAAAAGCGCTTATACTACTGGTAGAGGTTCAGTAATAATTAGGGCTAAGGTTGAAGTTGAAGAAATTAGAAAAGATAGAGAAGCGCTTATAGTGAGTGAAATTCCATATCAACTAAATAAGGTAATGTTAATAGAAAAAATCGCAGATTTAGTAAGAAATAAAACAATAGAAGGTATATCCGACTTACGTGATGAAAGTGATAGACATGGTATGAGAATTGTAATTGAGTTAAAACGTGATGCAGTTTCAGATATAGTCCTCAATCAATTATACAAGTTTACCCAACTTCAAACCTCATTTGGGGCAAATTTAGTTGCGCTCGATAGAGGTTCACCAAAAGTAATGAATCTAAAAGAGATGTTACTATGTTTTATAGATTTTAGAGAAGAAGTAGTTACCAGAAGATTAAAATTTAAATTAAATAAAGCTAGAGATCGAGCACATATTCTTGTTGGTCTTGCAATAGCAGTTTCAAATATAGATGAGATTATAAAATTAATAAGATCATCAAAATCCCCAGCAGAAGCAAGAGAGGATTTAATGGACCGTGAATGGCCCGCTAAGGATGTAACGCCTCTTATTAAATTGATTGATGATCCAAGACATGGAATAACCAGCAAAGGAAATTGTTCATTCACCGAAGAGCAAGCAAGAGCAATTCTAGAGCTACGATTACAAAGACTAACTGCAATGGGAATTGATGAAATTCAATCTGAACTTGATAGTTTAAAAGTTACTATTGAAGATTTGTTATTAACATTAGGTGACAAAGACAAAATCTATAGCATTATAAAAGATGAATTATTATTTGTTAGAGATAACTTTGCTGTTGAGAGAAGAACAGAAATTCTTGGTGAATTAGATGATGTTCAAGATGAAGATTTAATTAAAAAAGAGGATATGGCAGTAACTGTTACACGATCTGGTTACATAAAAAGAGTTCCTCTTTCAACATATAGATCGCAAAATAGAGGTGGTAAAGGTCGAGCAGGAATGCAAACTAAAGATGATGATTTTGTAAGACATATATTTATTTCTAACACACATCAACCAATATTATTCTTTTCGTCCAAAGGTATGGTTTATAGACTAAAAACTTGGAGATTACCTCTTTCGAGTCCTCAGGCAAAAGGAAAAGCTATGATAAACTTACTTCCTCTGTCTGATGATGAGAGAATAACAACTGTAATGTCTCTTCCTGAAAATCAAGATGAATGGAAAAATTTATTTGTTATTTTTGCAACATCATCTGGCGGTGTAAGAAGAAACTCATTATCTGATTTTTGGCGTATAAATAAAAACGGTAAAATTGCAATGAAGCTCGGTGAAAAAGAGAGAATTATATCTGTTCAAACTTGCACAGAAGATAATGATATACTTTTAACCAGTAAAAAGGGTCAAAGCATAAGATTTAATGTTGATAAAGTAAGAGTTTTTGCTTCAAGATCGTCGACTGGAGTAAGAGGTATAAAATTATCTAAAAATGATAGTGTTGTTGGTATGTCGATATTAAATAGAATAAAAGCTTCTAATGATGAACTTAGAGCCTATCTAAAAATGTCATCAATGATGAGAAGGGCAACTTCTGAAGAAAAAACAGAGGAAGACGACATAGATTTTGAAGGTAATGATATTGAGTTATCGACCGAAAGATATTCAGAATTAGCTGCTAATGAGGAGATTATCCTTACTGTGTCTTCAAATGGTCAGGGAAAAAGATCATCCGCATATGAATATAGAACAACAAATAGAGGTGGAAAAGGGGTTATTGCTATCAAAATGACTAAATCACATGGTGATTTAGTTGCTTCTTTTGCTGTAGAAGAGAATGATCAAATTATGTTAATAGATGATAGCGGTAAATTGATAAGATGTCCTGTATCAGATATTAGAGTTATGGGAAGAACTACTCAAGGTGTAAAAATTTTTAATATAGACAAAAATGCTCATGTAGTTAGTGTAGAAAGAATTTTTGACACTGAGGGAGATGAAGAATGAGTTTTGCTGTTTATCCAGGGTCCTTTGACCCTTTCACTCTTGGTCACAAGGATATATTATTAAGAAGTTCAAAAATTTTTGATAAAGTTATTGTTGCTATTGGAGAAAACCATAGTAAAAATAATCTATTTACTGTCGAAGAAAGAATAAATGATATTAGCAATGAAATCAATGATATAGGAATAGAAAATAATGCTTCTGTTGAGTCTTTTAGCGGTTTAATTGTTGACTTTGCTAGATCAAAAAATGCAAATATATTAATAAAAGGTGTTCGTGGACCTGTAGACTATGACTATGAATTACAAATGGCAGGAATGAACTCAACAATGAATCCCGATATTGAAACTATTTTTCTTATATCAAGACCAGAGTTTAGCTACATTTCTTCATCATTAGTAAAACAAATTGCATTTATGAGGGGAGATTACTCAAATTTTGTCAGTCAAATTATTCAAGATTCTATCAAACAAAAGATATAAGATGTTTAAGATAAAGTTTTTTTTACTATTTTTTTTTAATTTATTTTTTTTAGGAATAACAATGTCAGATATAGATGCAGAAAATATCACTACACAAAACCTTATTCTGGAGGTTACACAAAATAATCAGATCACTGATCCTTCAGAAACACCTCCCACAGGTAAGGTTGTTATTAAACTCTATCCAGATGTTGCTCCAAAACATGTAGCACAGATATCAATGTTAGCAAAAGAAGGTTTTTATGATGGGATAATTTTTCATAGGGTTATAGAGGGTTTTATGGCGCAAACTGGTGATCCAACAGGAACTGGAATGGGTGGTTCCGATTTACCTGATTTACGAGCTGAGTTTAGTGATGAGCCATTTGTAAGAGGAACTCTCGGGATGGCTCGTTCACAGCATCCAGATAGCGCTAATTCACAGTTTTTTATTTGCTTTGAAGAAGCTTCATTTTTGAATGGCCAATATACAGTTTTTGGTAAGGTAATTGATGGAATGGAATATATTGATAAGATCATGCGAGGCGAACCACCTGATTATCCTGATAAAATAGTTTCTATGAAATTATCAGATTAAGGTTTATGTTACTTAAAGATTTTTCCTTTGACCTTCCGGAATATTTGATAGCAACTAAACCTGCTTTCCCGAGAGATTCCTCTAAATTACTTTATCTTTTATCAAGAGATCAATATGAAGAGACACAATTTTCTAGAATTTGTGATTATTTATTACCTGGTGATTTATTAGTTACAAATGACACTAAAGTAAACACATCAAAAATTATTGGTTTAAATAAAGAAGGCAACAGAAAGGTAGAATTTACTTTTATTTCTAATGAAAAGAAGGGTATTTGGCTTTGCTTTGCTTTGCCTGGAAAAAAAGTCCATGAAGGAAGTTTCTTTTTATTCAATGGAGTAGAGGGTAAGATTATAAAAAAAAATAGTGAAGAAATTTATATAGATTTTGATGATAAAAATAATGAATTTACGGAAGTTTTAAAATCTTATGGAAAAATTTCCCTTCCTCCTTATATATCAAAATTCAGAAGTTTTGATGAGAGTGATAATGAAAATTATCAAACTGTTTATGCAAAAAAAAATGGTTCAGTAGCAGCACCAACAGCAGGCTTACATTTTACTGAAAGTTTATTGAATAAGATTAAAGCGATGAATATTGATATTGAAAGTGTTACTCTTAATATAGGACCAGGGACTTTTCTGCCTTTAAGAAGTGAGAAAATTAGAGATAACACTTTGCATTCAGAAAAATTTTTCATATCTGAAGAAACAGCAAAGTCTTTGAATAATGCATATAAAAATAAAAATCGAAGAATAATTTCTGTCGGCACAACTTCTTTAAGAGTTTTAGAGTCTGCATTTGATAATAAATCACTCTTTAAATCTTTAAATTCATCAACTGATATTTTTATTTATCCTGGTAAAAAAATTAAATCAATAAATGGTTTAATTACAAATTTTCATTTACCTCAATCATCATTATTTCTGCTCATTTGTGCTCTTATCGGAACAAAAACTGCGTTAGATATGTATAATTTTGCTATAAAAAATAAATACAGATTTTATTCTTATGGTGATGCTTGTTTTTTATTAAATAAAAATTATGACTAAATTTAATTTTGAAGTGCAAAAAGTAGATGGTTATGCCCGTAAAGGTTTAATTAAAACCAAGAGAGGAGATATTGATACACCTGCCTTTATGCCAATCGCTACACAAGGTGCAATAAAATTTACACCAATTGAATTTATTGAACAAATAGGATTTGATTTAATTTTATCTAATACCTATCACCTATTGTTAAAACCTGGTTTAGATAGACTTAAAAGGGCAGATGGTATTTCAGACTATATGTGTTGGAAAAAACCCTTGTTAACAGACTCGGGTGGTTTTCAAGTTATGTCTTTATCAAAATTAAGAAAAATATCTGAGGAGGGAGTAAAGTTTCAATCTCATATTGATGGAACCTCATATTTTTTAACCCCCGAAAATGTTATTGATTATCAAAATATAATAAAGTCAGATATGCAAATGGTATTGGATGAATGTATTAAATATCCTGAGAATTATACAAATGTAAAAAAAGCCATGGAATTGTCGCTAAGGTGGGCGGAGAGATCAAGAAATTACTATTTAAAGAAGAAAAATGAAATTTATGGTGCTCAATTTGGAATTATCCATGGAGGCGTGCATGAAGATCTTAGAGAAGTCTCAATTAATGAGACTACCCAATTTGATTTCGAAGGCTATGCATTAGGCGGCCTAGCTGTTGGTGAAGGTCATAAGAAAATGATTGAAGTGGTTAATTATACCGCTCCTCAATTACCTGAAAATAAAATTCGATATTTGATGGGTGTCGGAAGACCGATTGATATTGTTGAAGCTGTTTACAGAGGAGTAGATATTTTTGATTGTGTCATACCAACCAGAGAAGGAAGACATGGTTTAGCTTACATTGGAAATAAATCTATTAATTTGAGGAACTCTAAATTTGAAGATGATTACTCTCCATTGGATGAAAAAAGTGAATATTTTGTTTCAAGTAAATATTCTAAAAGCTATTTAAATCACTTATTAAAAATTAAGGATCCACTTGGTTCAATGCTGATTTCGCTTCATAATTTGAATTTCTATTATAATCTTATGCAAAATATGAGAAAGGCTATTGATAGAGGAATATTTGAAGACTTTAGGGCAGAGTTCTTACGTAATTAATTCTCAGACTCGTTATTTCCATCTTCATTATTAATTTTTGCTGCTTTAACACATTCATCTCTTTCAACACCGGCAGCAGTGCAAATTAGTTCACCTGCAACAGGTAATTCCTCATTAATTTGCGAACATGAGTTAAGTAATAAAATTAAAAATAGAAATATAAAGTTAATTTTCATATTAGCCCTTGAAGTAAAATTAACATATTTATGAAAAATTCAAAATAGCTTAATTGTTATCGATTTTGTTTGATTTGAATGAAGCAAACATTTAAAAGTTATTTATGTGGGCCCGTAGCTCAGTAGGTAGAGCACCTCCCTTTTAAGGAGATTGTCACAGGTTCGATCCCTGTCGGGCTCACCATCCTTAAACTAAGGTTAGCCTTAGTTTTAAGAGATTTTCCACTCAAAATATATCTATCTATTTTTTAAGTTTTGCCAAAGTTTTGCCAAAAAGTTTAATACCATATAGTATTTACGAGATGTTTCGGGAGTACAAGGTCATAAATGAATAATTTAACCGGATATTACAAAAATTCGCCATGGCCAGTTGAATGTGGAGGTAACAAAAGGCAAAAAATTGTTTCAAATGATGTTTTAAATTCAAAAAATAAAAAACCAAAAGTCGTCACAGTAATTAATAATAGATGGAACGTTATGTTTGTTCACAGAAATCAGGGTGAGCTTTTTCTTGGTGGAACTATGCCTTCATTCATAGGGCCAAAACCTTTTGGTTGGGTCCAAAAAATTAACCCTGATGATCTTAGTGTAGTAGAAGAAAGCCCAAAACTTAAATGTGGAGACCATATTTGGTGTGGTGCAATTGCAGTAAATCAAGATGGTAATATTATCAAAGTTAATGGATCTTATGTTCATCTTTTAGATAATAAATGTAATGTAATAAAAGAAAAAAAACTTAGTGTTAATCAGGCTCATAATGGATTTTTAATTTTATCAGATCATACATTATTAACTAAAGATATAAGGCTTACTAATGATAAAGAATCCACACTAACAAGGTTAGATAGTAAAACTTTAGAAACAATTGGTGATCCACTAACCCTCCCTGAACCATCAATGGGAAGAATAGCCTCATTATACGAAGATGATGTAGAATATATTTATATCCCTGGAAAGCAAAAAATTTGGCGAATAATTGTTCATAATAATAAAATGGAAATTGATTATTCGTGGAACCCTTCTTATAGAAATGATGATAAAAAACAAGGATTAGCTTGGGATGGTTGTATATCTGGCGACAGCATATGGTTTATGGATAATGGAGATATTGAAACTGTCAGAACTATTTTTAGTAAAAATCCAAATGGAAGATTTGAGATTTTTCCTCAAACTTTAGATTGGAGATTACCCACCCCCTGGGAAGGAAAAGTAAGGCTTTTAAGATTTAATATTAAAACAGGTGAACAATATTCATATGAGCCTTTTTCTCATCAGAGAGGAGGTATAATTGCACCACCACTAATTATAGCAAAAAATAAATTATGTATTGTTTGGGATAGTATCAATGGAGGAATTGCAGGGATTTCTTATGATAATTATAAATTTAAAAAAAATTGGGAAATTAATATAAGACCAACTATGCAGCCTGTTTATTTTGAACAATCCAATGAGCTTGTTATTAACCATTTTGATGATAAAAGTGATCACTTGATAGTAATTGATGTATTAAGAGGTAAAATTTTATCTAAAGTTAATTTAAGAACACCTATGGCAAATGGAATGTTTTTAACACCAGGTTTTAATAATGATGTTTTATACTGTTCAACATTAGCAATATCAAAGGTTAGTTGGTGAAATTTAATTTTCTTTATTTTTTCTTCTCAAATGCATTCTGTACAAATAGAATGATATGGGTTCATAAATTAAATTCATTATAAATATAAAAAATTTATTTTTAAGGAAATAAGTTAACCATTTAAACCCATTAGTTTTTTCCCAAACAACTAAAAAAGCCTCTGCACCTATATATTCAACACCATCTTTATAAGCATGCATTCTTCTATTGTATTTGTCTTCCATAAGTGATGAGTCTTTAAAATTAATTCCATTTGACCTTGATTTGTATATTTCAATTTCTCTCCTACAAACAGGGCATGAATCATTATATAGGACATCAATCTTGTTATTTGTATTTTCATTCATAGTATTATTATATTCATTCGGTATGAAATTATTAATACTTTCTTTCAATTCTGTTGCGACCAACTGCCACAATCAAAAATTGTTTTTAATCATTATATATATGATGAGAAAAAATATGAGAATTTGGTTTTGGTAATAAATAAGTTGGTCCCTTCGTCTATCGGTTAGGACGCCAGGTTTTCAACCTGGAAAGAGGGGTTCGATTCCCCTAGGGACTGCCACATGCTGTGGGCCCGTAGCTCAGTAGGTAGAGCACCTCCCTTTTAAGGAGATTGTCACAGGTTCGATCCCTGTCGGGCTCAC